>OJDR01000052.1_pt1 | contig 52444 bp, 45 predicted proteins | sample 1593081 | NCBI WGS metagenome assembly OJDR01 (sample SAMN05416873, study PRJEB24817) | seawater metagenome | isolation source: Sea water | place: Canada:Atlantic | collected 2013-11
ATGACGGTACAATGATCTTGGGTTAAGCATTCAAATTGATTGCCCCGTATACGATATATACGAGTGTCACCCACATGAAAAATATAAGCTTGCTGAGATTTTAAAATTAATGCACTTAAGGTACTGACATGTCCTTTTATTTGGCTTTGCCCCACCAACCATCGATTTAGTGCCAATAGAATTTTTTGCCCTGCGGTTTTTACCGACCAAGCATCTGGTGTACCGTAATAGTCTGAAATGAAATTTCTAACGCAGGTTTCACTGGCCTCTTTCCCCGCTTCTGCGGCGCTCACACCATCGGCAATCACCGACACCACCCCTTTAATGGTCAGTGCAGGCTGGTCTGGAATACGCATGCCAATGCAATCTTCGTTCTGAGGTTTTTTGCCAGCATTAGTGGCTTGACCCACTGTTAATTCAAGTTGAGCGTCTAGATACATCTCGGCCTCCAAATCATGCTGATCTTCATTGAAATCATTTATTATTTTAGGTGTGGCGTACTCTGGCATCATGCTTGAAGACGTTGTGCGCTGCAATTACTCATTCCCTATAAAGTGGATTCATTCAAGTATTATCCAACAATGAATCAGTTGCAGATTAAATTAGAAAACTTCCCCCATGACTCTGGGTTTTGAGATTAATTAAAGGGCTTCGCGCTCTTTGCAACACTCGCAAAGCCCCTTAACTAAAACTCTACATGGCAAGACAAAACCTTCACCACGCTATAAACGTGAAGCCATTACGAAACTTCAATTAATTCCACACTGCCATCTTCATTAATTTCAGCAATATGGCCTTTCGGTTCATCTAAAAACACTGCAATTAATACAAAGACCACTGCGGTACAAACTGCAATGACACTGAAGAAGGTCGCGGCATCGCTTAGTGAAAACACCAATAAGAAAGTAGCCGCTCCCACGTTTCCATATGCGCCTGTCATACCGGCAATTTGCCCGGTTAAACGACGCTTAATGAGTGGCACCACAGCAAACACAGCACCGGCACCTGCTTGCACAAAGAAAGAACAAGGAATCACCACCGCCAATACGTCAAATGTCGTCCAGCTTGCGTCCATTAAACTTAACACATAGAAACCAATACCCGATCCAACCAACACGACCAATAAAGCTAAGCGGCGACCTAATTTATCGCTAATATAACCCCCTAATGGGCGAGCAAATAAATTCATAGCCATGAAAGATGCGGCAATAGCAGCGGCCTTAGGCAAAGACCAATCTGGAAATAAACTGGTGAAGTGCAATGCCAGCATTGAAACCACCGCCACTTCAGCACCAAAGGTCACCATGTAAGCCAAGTTCAATATTGCCACTTGCTTAAATTTGTACTGGTGTAATTCAGGGATTTCTACTTTTAGGTTGTCTTTGTTGACTGAGTAAATTTTGTAAACCTGCTGTAAGAAATACAAAACCAGAAAAGCATAAATGCCATAAGTAAAGCCTTCACTCAATAAACCAATGCCCGCAGGCGACAAACGCCAGCTTAAAATGGCCAAGGCCACAAACATAGGCGCGGTCATTAAAATGTAAAGACAAAAATCAAACTTGCTGGTCACTTCCATAGCACCCATTTTTTTAGGGCTAAAATAAGTACTGCCTTTTGGTGTATCCCTTACAAAACGATAAAAAACAAACGCATAAATAATGGCGACAACACCACCTGTGGCCACCGCATATCTCCAACCTTCTTCACCGCCATAAAAACCCGCCAAAGCAGGAAGAATGAACCCAGCTGCGGCTGCACCAAAGTTACCCCAACCGCCATAAACCCCTTGTGCCGTACCCGCTTGCTTAACCGGGAACCATTCGGTCATTAAACGAATACCGATAACAAAACCCGCACCAGAGAAACCCAGTAAGAAGCGCGTTAAAGCGAGCTGGTTATAGTTTTGTGACATGGAGAAGGCTAAACAAAAGATACCACTGATCACGAGAATAGCGCTGAACATGAGCCTTGGACCATACTTGTCTACCAACATGCCGACGATGGTTCTGGCAGGAATGGTTAACGCTACGTTCAATACTAATAACGCTTTGGCTTGACCGGATGTTAAATCAAAATATTCCTTAATGAGCGGCATTAAGGAAGCGTGGCAAAACCACATAAAAAAAGTAATAAAGAAAGCAATCCAACCCAGGTGTAAAACCTGGATCTTCTGATCTTTATAATTGAAAACGTTAAAACCGGGATCGCTCATATTACAACCTCTGGATAAAATGCATTAAAGGGTTAATAATTTAGATATCCAAGGTATAGCAAGAGACAGGCCAACACCGTAAGGCATTGTTTTTAAAGGAATATATTTAGTTTCAAAGGAAAAAAGCACAATAAAGATGCGCCCTTAAGCCAATGAAAACACTAGATCGCACTACAATGACGCACTGGTTAGTATACGCCACTGCCTTTTTGAGTCAGTAAAATCAACAAGCGTTAGGCATTACGATCCCACTTGGATCAATTCAACCGAACCATCTTCATTCACTTCCGCCACATGACCTTCAGGCTCTTCTAAGAACTGTACAGCCACAAAGATTAACGCTGCACAGGCCGCAATCACCATGAAGAAGGTACTGTAATCAACAAATGATAAAACCGTAAGGAAGATTACCGCTCCCACATTTCCATAAGCGCCTGTCATTCCAGCAATCTGTCCGGTCATGCTGCGTTTCACTAATGGCACCATGGCAAATACCGCGCCCTCACCCGCTTGCACAAAGAAACTGCAGCACATGGTGGCAATCACAGCTAAAGGAATCCACCAGTTGCCTTCGATCTGGCTAAGCACCATATAACCCACGGTTAAGCCACAAATTAAGATAGACAAGGTTTTACGACGACCAAACTTATCACTTAACCAACCGCCACCTGGACGCGCTGCCAAATTCATAAAGGCAAAGCCTGAAGCCAGTAAACCAGCCATTACCGCAGACAACCCTTCAAAGGTATCCATAAAATAAAGAGGCAACATGGAAACCACCGCCAACTCAGAACCGAAGGTTACAAAATAAGCCAACTGCAAAATAGCCACTTGCTTAAACTTATATTGTTGTAGCTCAGGTACAGGCTGTGCTAAATGCTCTTTATTGGCATTAAAAATTTGTTTAGTTTGATAAAAAAACAACACAACCAAACCTACATATATACAGATTGAACCCGTTTCACCCAACAAACCCAAATTGCTAGGAGATAGCTTCCAAGTTAAAACGGCCAAGGCTATGTACATAGGGATGTTCATGGCTAAGTAAAAGTATAAATCTTTTTTACAGCTCACCTGTAAGCCACCATTTTTCTTAGGCTTAAAGTAAGTAGAGCCCTTAGGTGTGTTACGAGCTACCTTAAAGAAAATAAAACCATAAACAAACGCAATTAAACCCGTGCTCATAATCGCATAACGCCAGCCATCTTCACCGCCAAACAACAAGGCCAAAGTAGGCAGTAACATAGCAGAGGCCGCTGAGCCAAAGTTACCCCAACCACCATAAACGCCTTCAGCAATGCCCACTTCTTTAGCAGGGAACCACTCACCCACAAGGCGAATGCCAATAACAAAGCCTGCACCTACAAAGCCCATCAAGAAACGCGTAATGGCAAGTTGCTCATAGGTTTCTGACAAAGCAAAGGCCATACATAAAATACCCGTGATCCACAAAAGGCCAGAATAAACATGTCGAGGACCAAACTTATCCACCAACATACCAATAATGATGCGCGCCGGAATTGTTAACGCCACGTTAAGAATCAACAATGCTTTCACTTGTTGCGAAGTTAAATCAAATGCTTCTTTTATGAACCCCATTAATGGTGCGTGGTTAAACCACACGGCAAAGGTTAAGAAAAAAGCAAACCAGCTGACATGCAGCATTTTTATCTTAGGCTCTTTAATTTTGAGCAGGTTAAGTCCCGTGTCTGACACAAGATTCTCCGTTTAATAAATGAATGTAAGAATTAAATTTATGTCACTTAATAGCAGAAGCCATGCCAAACCCTTAAAAAGCAGAGGTATTTCTTACAAAATACCGTTTATGCATTCACTTAGTGCAAAAAACAGCACTTGGGCACAACCACAAAAAACAGCGTGCACCAATAAAACCCAACCTATTATCAAAGAGTTTCCCTACCTTCCAAAACTGTGCGTTTTTTATGCACCACTAAATTCCCACCTAAAAGTGAAGCGCACACTTTATTAACACTTTTCATGCACCATAAAACTTTCTTTACAAGCTCAGCGCCTCACAAAGAAACATTTTCGTGCTCTATTTTGACAATGGAATAATTTTTTTATTTTTTACTAAAAAAAATTAGGTTTGGCATACCGGTTGCAATTACACATATATAAATTTTAAGAAACTAAAATGTGAAACCACTGCAATGGTTTCACTATCAACTTTATCCTTACCACTTAAAAAATAACTGACCCACTAAAGGAAGATAGAAAATGAAAAACTTTAAAAAAAGTGTAATCGCCAGCACCATTAGTACACTGGCACTAAGCATGGCCATGACAACCCAAGCACAAAGCTTTAATGAACTTATTAAGGAGAGTAATTTAGATTTAAATTTTCGATATCGTGTGGAAAGTGCAGATGTTGATAATGGCACTACCGACTCAGCACTGGCGAACACGTTAAAATCTCGTATTACTTTTAAATCAGCAGAGGTTGCTGGTTTATCATTATTGGTAGAAGGTGACAGTACTCTACACATCACTGATGAGTTTTATGACAAAGACGGCGACAACACCGATAACAAAGATGTCGTACTTGACCAAGAGACCACACAATTAAACCAAGCCTACCTTCAGTACAACGGATTTGGGTCGACCATTAAAGCGGGTAACCAAAGAATTAACCTTGATAATCAGCGTCACGTTGGTGGTGTAGGATTTCGTCAAGATGAAGCCACTTTTGACGCTATATCCATCACCAACAAATCTATTGATAACACCACTATCTTTTTAGCAACGGCAAATAACCGAAACAGCATTACAAACACCAATACAAAAGAGGACATTAATTTACTAAATATTAAATACGCAATCAGCAAAGACTTATCAGCCAGCGCTTATTACTATGGCATAGACGATATGGGGCAAGAAAACTCTGGGGTAGATTTCGATACATTCGGTCTACGCACAGCTGGTTCTGTCGGTGGCATTTTATTAGAAGCTGAGCTAGCCACTCAAGATAAAAGCACTGCCACAGCTGATACTACCTCCTTGTATTATAATATTTCAATTGGACAAAAAATTGCTGGGGTCACCGCTAAACTAGGTTACGAAGTATTTGGCAGTGATGATGGTGAAGCCGCTTTTGCCACACCACTGGGAACCAACCATAAATTCTTTGGCTGGACAGACAAATTTTTAGGTGGAGGCGGAAACAATGGCATTCAAGATGTAAACTTTAGCGCTGTCACTAAAGTGAGCGGTGTAAAACTGGTGGCCCAACTTCATAAATTTGATGCCGTAGAAGGCAGTGATGATTTAGGTTCAGAAATGGGATTTTTAGTAGCTAAAAAATTCGGAGATTTTGGCGCTAGCCTAAAAGTCGCCCAATACTTTTCTACCGAAGAAACCGGCGACATAGACATCACTAAACTATGGCTGACTGGCACCGCTAAATTTTAAATAACTAGCTTCCACTAAAGCTAACTTTTAATAACAACGAAATTTAGTGTCTCAACCTTGGCAGTATGATGGTTCGTCCATTGCATTATCATGCTGCCCTTTTTGCTTTAAAACAGCTTTTAACTTTTTACTCTCCAAACACCTAAGAAGTATAACGGCAATCAACAAGGCGTATAAAATGAAAGCATTTATATACTGCATCAGTTTGGTATTGGCACTGACTGCACTACCCGCTCAAGCTAAAATAGATAATCTTTCACAAGCAATCAACGAATCTGGACGCTTACGTATGCTCACCCAGCGCATGGCAAAGGCCTACTTACTTAAAGCACTGGATATCCAACCCGCAGTCACGCAACAGCAATTTACAAAAAGTGTTGCCAAATTTGAACAAAATATCAGCGAACTAAAAATCTTCAGTGCTGCATTACAAGATTCTGCTGAATTACACGAAACGATCAATGAGATAGAAAAAAACTGGGATATATATAAGAAAACTCTTATGCTTGAGCTAGATGATTATTCTGCAAATTATTCAGCTAAACTAATTTTAAAGCAAAGTGATCTCACGCTAATGGCTTGTGAGAAGCTCGTTGTGCAACTAGAGAAAACCGCTCAACGCCAAAGTGCCCGTTGGGTAAATTTATCTGGACGCCAACGTATGCTGAGCCAACGTATAGCAAAACTATATACCGCCATCAGTCTTTCAGGTGATAACACTCTTTATCATAAAGGCCTTAAAAAAGCGGTAAGCGAATTTGACAAAGCTCTTCAAGAATTAACAGATAGCCCAGACAACACACATTATGTGAACCACAAACTTAAAAAAGTGGCCACTCAATGGAATTTCTCTAAGCAGGGTTTTCGCGTATTAAGTGAAGGCAGCAGCACACCCTTAGTCATATTCATGACCACTGAAAGTATTCTCAAACAAATGAATGACATCACCGCACTATATGAGGAAATTGACAACAAAAAAAAGCACATAGCCAAAATATAGCGCCATAATATTTTACCGCTAGCACCCTTCGTTATGAGCAAGAATTCAATCAAGGACGACTTGAATTCAATGCCCCCTTTACTCAGAATCCAAAAGTTTTACCATGGCCATTCATAAATCCCCCAATTTAAAGTCCTAGTTTATTAAGGCTCTTGGTCTTAAATTACAGCAGCCAGCCATACTCACCGTATTTTCAATTCCTATGTGGCCTGATGACATGATGGATTCGATATAGGGTAAATTCACTAGCTCACACATGGCTTTAATATCTAATAACACCACAGTTTGTCGCTTACCACTGATTACTTCTGCTTGCCTTAAACGTTGAAATAGCCTCGATAAAGTTTCAGGTGCAATATTTAATTGGCCCGCTAAGGTGCCATGGGCCACTGGTAGCGTTAACCACTCACTGTGCTGGAGTTGGTACTGCTCTATTAAATACGCCACCAATCTTTGCCCTGCACTCTTTAACGTTAATTGATCGATACGATTAATATTTTGATTCAAGCGGGTAGATAAGGCCGATAGTAACTGCAAAGAGAATTCAGGGTTTTCTTTACACAAGTCCAGCAGTGCATGGCGAGAATACACCTGCACCTCACAGCTCTTTTCAACTCGAGCACTAAGTGGATAGAGGTTAGGTGACATGAGCATGGCAGATTCCGCAAGGGTATCTCCGCCATGAAGGGTTTGAAAAACCTTCTCCTCCCCCTCGGGGGACAAACGATACATGCAAACCTTACCGGACAATAATTGATAAAAAGAGTTTGCCATTTCTCCTTCATGAAACAGGTGCTTGCCTTTACTAAACTTACGCCGTACCGAGGTGTTCGTCAGCTGCACAAGATGGTGGCTAGCAATTTCACTAAAAATAAGTGAGCCATCCGTAATGTTTTGTGAATCCACCGTCATGAGCCTGTTTCCAGCTATCCAATTTATCTAGATGACATATGTCATTTGATTTTTCCGCCAATACGGTATTATAAATGAGAATCATTATCAAGTATAACGAAAACCTGTAAACTTGTCATTGATTGCATAACTTTACCTTTTACCAATTGGGTTATTAACCCCACGTTAAATCTACAAGGAACTTGAGACATGAATTACGGTTTACTGGTTACACTGCACCTTTTATGCGGTGCAATCTTTATCGGTGTGGTGGCGTTTGAAGTATTGATACTAGAGGGAATTCGTCCTCACTTGCCTGCCAAGACCATGTCATTAGTTGAACAAGGCATTCATTTAAGGGGCCGAAAGATTATGCCGTGGGTAGTGATCACCTTGTTCGTATCGGGCATTTCCATGGCTTATATTCATTTCAGCAATATTGGTTGGCCATTTGAAAGCAGTTTCGGAACCTTATTGGCGGTAAAAATATTATTGGCCGCCAGCGTACTGGTGCATTTTATTTTGGCCATGAAGCATTCCATCTGCGGTGACATGACATCAAAAAGATTTAAATACACTCACCTTAGTGTTTTTGCCCACATGATCATCATTGTCTTATTGGCAAAAGCCATGCACTTCATTCAATGGTAATGCCATTTTTATCTAGCATTTTTTCGCTAAATTTTTTCTAAAGTAAAAAGTTTTCATTTTAAAACTTTGTCGGCATTTCTCTTGATAAATGTCATAGGGATAAATTTGGTTTTGCTAAATAATGAGAATGCTTATCACTTGCATCAAATGATAGGTAAGCAAGTTAATTACTCTGGCAAATAACAAATTTCTAAAGGAAATTTAAAAATGAAATTACTCACGACTTTTTTATTCTCGGCTTTAATGGCCATGGCAGGTACTGCATTGGCGGGTACCCCTGGTATAACGGGTAGCTACTCAGGTGACTACAAGCTAAATGTTAAAACCACTTCAGGTGCATTAATGGCCGTCAGTTATAAAAGTTATCACTGGGTTTGGAATTTTGATTCTAATACAGCCACCTTTAATGGTGGTTATATCAGAAGCCCCATGTCTTTTATTCCTCTTAAATATGCCACCCATCCCCCCGTTAACCTAACTGATAACGGCGATGGCACTTACACAGCCGATTATGTCTTTCAAGCCTATAACCACTTGTATGGTAATCCTCAAGTGGCAACCGCCACTACATTTGAGATCACTCAAACTAATTCTGGCTTAGAAATAATCACTCAGGATAGTAATGGCGATGGCATTCCTGGCACCCCCATATATGGCATTTTTCCTTACGACATTGAATTGGATTGGTACGGGTCTGCTAATTAAGAAGTTTAAAACTATTATTTAAAATTTTATATCAACCTCAAATCAGTTTTGAGGTTGATATAAAACTCCCCTTTAAAATTGTGATGCTGTTGTAGCAAGTTTTCTACAATAATTTAACAACACCTTCACCTAAACCAATTATTTTACTAAGGTTTTTTATGTCTAAGCGTAACCTTCTGAAATTAGCCAGCATAACCGGCTTACTCTCCTGCATGACTTTGAGCCATGCAGAGGGGATCAATAATGAACAACCGGGTACGGCAGGATTAACCGGCACCTACCTGGGTAAATATTCACTTACCATGAATACCCAAGATGAAAATGCCATGAATATGCTGCAATTGCCTCACACCACTTTAGGAGAGAGTGAATATATTGTATTAGGCAATAGTATTGCCGATTCTGTTTGGCAATGGGATTTTGACAATCATCAAATTATTTGGGGAGGGGGAAATTTATTTGCAATGGGCATGGTGAAAACCCCTTTCCAACCTTACAACCAAAATCTGCTAGAAGAAAAGAGTGGCCAGCAAGATATTTTTCCAGAAATAAAAGATGTAAATGATATTACCATAGGCTTCGTGGATAACGCAGATGGCACTTACACAGCGCACTACGCAAAAAAAATACATTTACAAATGCAGGGTTACCCCATCTCTCTGGCCAAAACCACATTTAAAGTCACCTCAAAATCAGATGGTACTTTAGAAATTATCACAGTAGATGATGAAAGCACTGAGGAACGACTAGATGGAGTACCCGGCACGCAAATTTCTGGCGTGTTTCCTTATGTCGTTCAGCCGCAGTATGATTCTGCTGTCATGTATAAAAATGATGATACAGACCAGGATCAAGATGGTATTTCAGACCTTAAAGAAACTCTGCTTGGACTCGATTTGGCTGATACTAATATAGACAAGGATATCAGTGATGACGTAGAGGAACTGGGTGTCTTTGCTAGACCTCTTGATTCAGACCATGATGGTATTGCCGATATCTTTGAAGTCAATGAATTATCACAACAGCCGGATGTTATTTCTGGCTTAATATTAAACTCAGCAAACACAGTAACCCTTGATTCTAAAGGTGATATTTCATTTATTCAGTCGTACGCCAGTGAACTAGATATTTCTCTTCAGTTAGGCGAAACCCTGCAAGGGGAAGCACCCGCATTAGGCAATGTTGAAGGGACTCCCTATGTATACTCTGTCGTTAATTTCTTTTTTGATGTATTAGCGGCTTCAGATAAAACGGAACTGGCTTATACATTAACCTTTGAAAATGCCATTCCTGACGGTTTTACATTAATGGATAAGCAATTACTTCTAGGGTTTGACATGGACACCAGGGAATCCACTCGATCTATTGTATATGTAGAGCTTCCTTGGCAAGCCAACGCTGAGAATGCAAACGCCATCGACTTTAACTTGCCAGTCAGCCAGGAAATGTCGAGTGACCGAAAACTTGTCATAGGCACACTGCAAGAACAAAAAGTACCGGACACAGAAGTGGATGCTGACTCCAAAACAACCACAGAGCAAACCAATGACTCCTCAGACTCCCATGGTCTAGGCTCATTCGGTGCCAACCTTATAGTGTTGATGGGCTCTTTATTAATGTTGCGTCGTCGTAACGCTAAAAAATAACTGAGCATCAAATAATGACAGCAGTCGTCAACCGATTTGTTTTTTTTGTCATGTTAATTTTGAGCGGGCCCTTATGGGCTGGCTCAAAAGAAAATGCCTCTGAATTATCAATCAACACACAAGCCACTCTTGAAACCGTAAAGATAAAGGGAAAAAAAGGCAGTGACCAAATTGAGTTTGATTTGATTTCACAAACCCTCAATCTAGTACCCGGTGGCACCAACCTCATCGATTTAAGCCAGAAAACAGCCAGTCAATCTTCACTGGCCAAGGTGCTCAATTACGAGCCGGGTATTGTGGTGCAAGAATTTTTTGGCGGTAATGATCAACCCCGAATCAATATTCGTGGCTCGGGTATTCAGGATAATCCAGTTAATCGCGGCATTCAATTGCTCTATGATGGCTTACCTCTGAATCAGGCTGATGGATCTTTTATAATTGGTTTACTGGATTCAGAACAAGCACGATACATTTCTATTTACCGCGGCAGCAATGCCATGCGCTATGGTGCGACTACTCTGGGTGGCGCCATTAATTTACATATTAAAAATTCAGATAATGCTGGCGACAGTTTTCAACTGGAGAATGGTTCATTTGGTTTAAAAAAAGTCAGTACCAGTGTCAGTGGTGATGTTTCACAGCTAGGGTACTTCTTACAAGCCGGTCATATTGAGCAGCAAGGGTTTCGCAGCAATAGCAGCGGTGAACGGGAAAATGTCTCGCTAAATATTAAGCGGCAATGGGCTAATTGGAGCAATCAAACCTATTTAAATTTCACAGATAACCAATTTGATATGCCGTTTGTACTCACCAAACAACAGGCCATTGATAACCCGGATTCGGTTATGGGGGAAAATGATACGCCCATGGATGAATTATTGAATATTAGCATTCGTAAACCCCAACGAGATACCCAGCAGTTTCGCATAGCGAATCAAAGCTATTTATATCATTTAAACAAATCCCATAAGTTTGGCTTTTATGCCGATCAAACCCATGATTATTTTCGTAATCCACTCACCATTACCACCACGGATCATGAAAACATAGGGATCGATTATGCTTTTGATTATAATTACCTTGGAGAAAGCTATTTAGAGACAAATGTTAGTTTTTTTGTAACCGCCAACAAAGGGTACATGCCACGCCAGTTTGAATCCATTCACCCTAATACAGGGGAAACTCTGCAAGAGTTTGCCCGCTTAGACCTGCAGGCAGACAACCACATCATAGGGGGTCAGATCAGCCAAGAGCTTGACCAAAATTGGCTGGCTTTGGTATCCGTACAATGGGTACAAAATACCCGAGTGATTAGCGATGAGAAAAACCCTGGCATTTTAGACAGTGAATTTAACTACTCCATTATTAATCCCAAAATAGGCTTGTTATTCAATCTAGATGAACAACAAAGATATTACGCAAATATCAGCGCCAGTTCTGAAGCCCCTAATTTTTGGCAACTGGCCACCGTAGAGGCCAATCCCCATGACCCACTGAATGATTACCTTTTTATTAATGACCTAAAAATTCAAACCGCCAATACCTTTGAGGTAGGCATGCAATTTAATGGAACGGAATTGAAAAGTCAGTTTTCTTATTATTATTCTAACGTGAAAGATGAGCTAATCTCGGTGGTGGGCGATTTTGCAGTGAATGGTAAAACCGTTAACTATAATGGCGACAGTATTCACCAAGGCATAGAAGTGGGTTTAAAGTATCAGCTACAGAACTTGTTTAGATCCGGCAATACCTTTAACAGCAACTTAATTTATAACTACAGTGATTTTCGCTTCGCCAATGCCAGCTATGCCGGTAATTCTATCGCGGGTGTGCCTGAGCACTTAGTTCAACTAGAACTAGGTTACCAGCCTAATAGAAGCTGGATATTCGAAAGCAACTTTCGTTGGCAACCCAACTCTACCTGGGTTGACCATGCTAATACCTCAGACTTAACTCAAGATGCCTTTTTATTAATTGGTTTAAAAACGCAATATCAGCCACAAAGAAGTCTAAAACTCTTCATTGAGCTAAATAATATTACTGATCAAGCCTACCAAACGGCTTATGTGGTGCGTGGGCAAGGTGCTGAAGATTTGCCTACTTTTATTCCCGGAGCGGGTTTTAATTTCAATACTGGGCTGGCCATTCAATGGTAAATACAATGACGTTTTTAGTTCGCTTTACTTGGCTTCGCCAAAAGACAGTTTCTTTGTTAAGCTTGTGGGTCTTATGCCTTCCCCTAAGCTGGGCTGATAATCCGCTCTCTTTATCTCTAAGTGGCATTTACACAGGTGAATATAACATGACGCTGCGGGCTGCCCCCACGGGCGCAATATTAGGCAGCGGCGTTAATCAAGTAAAATGGCAGTGGAATTTTGATGAGGGCACTGCCACATTGGCGGGCACCACATTAACGGTGGGCTTTAATTACGCCATTCATGATTTGGATGATGCCGACGCCAATACTGAAATACTTTACTTTGATGATAACGGTGATGACACTTACACCCTGCATTATTCATTACAGATATATCACCCAGGCTTGGGTTACCCCATGGCCAATACCAGCACCACGTTTAAAATAACCGAGTCTAACGGTGTGTTGAGTTTTATCACGCTAGATAGGGAGTTAACTCAAGAAGATGGCATAGCCGGCACACAGATTGAGGGCGTGTTTCCCTTAACCATAGAGCCGGACATGGTGGGCACTGCCTTTAAATTAGATTCTGATATTAATGGCGATGGCCTTTCTGATGAACTGGCCCGTGTCTGGGGGCTGGACCCGCAATCCTATGATACCGACGATGATGGCCTAAGCGATGTACTGGAAATAGGTGAAAACCCTTCCCACCCCTTAGATCAAGATGGTGACAGTATGATTGATGCTCTGGAATTTGGAGACCATGCCAACAACGCCAACATTATTTCTGGCTTGGCTTTAATATCAGGCAGCAGCGCTCAATTAAATATTGCCGCCCCGTGGCTATTCACTGCAGCTTCCAATAACAGCATGCAACAGCAAATTGATCCCGTTCAGAGCGTGGAGGATATTGTCACTAAGGATTCAACCTTAGGAGATCCCGGTATTGACTACCCTAGTGGAAATATTCAATTTAGCGCCAAGGTAAATGCTGAGCAAGACTTAGAAAACCAAATTATCGTAATAGTAAGATTCTCTCATCCGTTACCCTCTTTACCCTTGCTTTATGGGGTTAATGCCAGCACAGGTGAATATGATTTAATTAACAAACGACAGTGGGCTATTGAATCAGGCAATCGTCTGCAAGTGACGTTTCAAAATAATAGTGTGTTTGACTTGGATAAATCCAATGAAGTGTTAACGGTCAACCTAGCGGTGGGTGACAATAATATTGGAGGCTTGCAGCGCAAGGATCAGCAAGGGGGAGCTGGTGGCCTGAATATTTATCTGCTACTTTTTCTGATAATGCTTGCAGCTTTACCAAGCGCCAATGATAGAGCACGCGAATTAAAATAGCGGCCTCTTAGCTTCCACCCTATCTATGTCGGTTAAAAGTTGGAATTAATCATAAATAAAAATCACCTTTATAAATGACTGTCTTCCAGCTTAAACCATTTATTAAAAATCAATAAGTGCGTTACAAACCAAGGTTTCTTTCTAAAATAGCCATACTAGCTTTTTTGTTTTTTGGCCAAGGCTTCGTATAATTCAGTAATGTCATTCATTTGCTTGAGCATGGTCTCGGTCGTCATGGCGATGACTAACGGAGTGCTATTGCCCTTACCCAGCAATTTAAAACCCTGTTTAGAGAAATTCCACTGGGTCGCCACCTTTTTTAATTTATGATTAACAAAATGGGTATTCACTGGGCTGTTAAGCAGTTTATCAAGAGCTAAGTCAAATTCTGTCACCGCATCATTTAATTCTTCTATATGAGCCTGACCTATTTCATTACCGTCGGAATAGCTAATAGCTGAATATAATTTGGCGATACGCTGACTCAACATACGTTGACGGCCTGAAAGATTCACCCATTGGGCACTTTGTACTTCAGCCGCTTTTTCAAGTTGGCTCACTAATGCTTCACAAGCCAATAATGTTCGATCACTTGATGCCAATAAGTTATCAACGGTCGTTTTATCTAGGGTACCTGATAAGGTCTGTTGATATGCGAGCCATTCTTGTTCAATTAAGTCCAGTGTCTCCAATAAAGGCGCTGGTCTGTTTGTTTTTTCACTAAAGGCAGTCAGCTCCTTCAAATTAGTATTAAACTTTTCAATGCCAGTGGTAAATTGCAACTGTGCTTTGCCGGGCTGTATGTCCATGTTTTTTAATAAATAAGCCTTAGATAATCGCTGAGTCAACATTCGTAAACGCCCAGATTCATTAATGGCTTTAGATAAGTCGTCAATTTGTGCGTAACTATTTAACGAGCCCGCTAATAATGCAAAGCTTAAAAGCCATATATAATATTTCATAGCAGTTTCCTATATTCATTCATAAATTTTACTATCTTAAATGATGCCACCGTTCTTTTTAGGACTCAGATCAAATCCTGTCTAGATAATTAATTTTTCTTTAGGCTAAGCGGAAATTCTGTTTAGGCAAATATTATATTTATTGGTATTTTCAGCATTAAAGAAGAGACACGTGCATGTGGATCCAGGGGAATCATTTAAACCATTATACAGAGATATGAATTGTCATACGTGTTTTGTAAAAAAGAGAATCTAATTAATAGAGCTGATTCACACTCAACTTTTAAGTAGCCAGCGGTTAGACAGTAAGACTTAAACTTTAGTCGTAAATTGCAGTTCGCATTTTCATATAACGCCACAAATAGACAATACCTCTATATCGGTACTATTTTAATTTAGGGCCATGAAATAAATCTTGTAGTATTTAATGAATGTTTAAAAAACAGAATCCAACGCGTATCACGCCAACTAGCCAAGCTGACCAAATAAAACCACTTAACTAAACACTGGGTAATCATTTAATGATTACCCCTCGCACCAGATGAGCGCACGCCACCCTAGTAGGGGTGCACCAGTTATGAGCATTTAGTTCAATTCAACCCGCTTGAAACTTAATGAAAATAGCTGGAGCCCTTTAAAATCAAGAGCTTACAGATATGGCACGGGCATTGCTAAACCTAGAGTAATATTATAATTAGCATTGACCAAACCCCAGGGTACGGAGAGAGAATATGTCTAACCAAGAAAAATTAATCGTTGTCGGTAACGGCATGGTAGGCCACAAATTTTTAGAAAGTCTTGTGGAAATGGGCCAAGCTCAAAACTATCAAATTACAGTTTTATGCGAAGAACCACGCGCTGCCTATGACCGTGTTTACCTAACCTCTTACTTTTCTGGCAAGACAGCTGAAGATTTAAGCCTTGTATCTGAAGGCTTCTTCGAAACGAACAACATTGAATTAAAACTTAATTGCCAAGCCACTGAGTTAGATCGCACCAATAAAATCATCACCACCAATCAAGGTGAAAAATTAAGTTACGACAAAGTCATTTTGGCCACAGGTTCATTCCCATTTGTACCACCAGTACCGGGTCACGAGCGTGAAAACTGCTTGGTATACCGTACCATTGAAGATTTAGAGGCCATAAAAGCCAGCGCTCAAAATGGTAAAGTGGGTGTGGTCGTTGGCGGCGGTTTATTAGGTCTAGAAGCGGCCAAAGCGTTGCACGATTTAGGGCTTGAAACTCACGTGGTTGAATTTGCACCTCGCTTAATGGCAGTGCAAGTCGATGATGGCGGCGGCGCATTATTAAAAAGCAAAATTGAAGAATTAGGCGTAAAAGTTCACACCAGCAAGAACACTCAGAATATTTCAGACGGTGACGAATGTTTCCATAAAATGGAATTTGCCGATGGTGAAGTATTAGAAACCGACGTAATTCTTTTCAGTGCAGGTATTCGTCCACAAGATGCCTTAGCACGCTCAAGCGAAATTGAACTAGGCCCTCGTGGTGGCATTCAAATTAATAACCATTGCCAAACCAGTGACCCAGACGTGTACGCCATTGGTGAATGTGCACTATGGGGCGGCATGATTTACGGATTGGTAGCCCCTGGTTACAACATGGCTAAAGTGGCCGCTCAGCATTTAACGCAATCGGGTGAGGCTTTATTTGAAGGTGCCGATATGAGCACCAAGCTTAAGCTGATGGGCGTAGATGTGGCCTCAATTGGTGATGCTCACGCCCGTACCGAAGGCTCACTAAGCTACAGCTACACAGACGAAGTAAACCAAGTTTATAAAAAAATTGTGGTCAGTGCAGACAAGAAATCTTTACTTGGCGTGGTGATGGTGGGTGAAGCCGAAGATTACGGCAACCTATTACAAATGGTTCTAAACGACATGGAACTGCCTGAAAACCCTGAAGGTCTTATCTTGCCAGCCCTTGATGGTGCAGCCAAACCTACTCTAGGGGCGGGTGCATTACCGGATACTGCGGTTATTTGTTCTTGTAACGATGTGAGCAAGGGCGCCATTTGTTGCTCTGTTCAAGATGGTGCTAAAACCATTGGCGATGTGAAATCAGCCACCAAAGCGGCTACCGCTTGTGGCGGTTGTACTGCTCTTGTGACACAGGTGATGAACGCCGAGCTAACCAACCTAGGCGTCGAAGTTAATACCGACCTTTGCGAGCACTTTGCTTATACCCGCCAAGATATTTACAACATCGTTCGTATTGAAGGCATTAAAACCTTTAGTGAGTTACTAGAAAAACACGGTAAAGGTCACGGTTGTGAAATCTGCAAACCTGCCGCGGCGAACATATTGGCTTCTTGCTGGAACGACTATGTTCTAACCGATAGTAACATCGGCTTGCAAGACACCAACGACATCTACTTGGGTAACATGCAAAAAGACGGTACTTACTCTGTGGTACCACGTATGCCAGGCGGTGAAGTAACCCCAGAAGCCCTAATTCTAGTGGGTCAAATTGCTAAAGACTACGGTTTATACACTAAGCTAACCGGTGGTCAGCGTGTGGATTTATTCGGTGCACAGTTGCACGAACTTCCTGAGATTTGGAAGCGTTTAGTAGACGGTGGTTTTGAAACCGGCCATGCCTACGGTAAATCTTTGCGTACCGTTAAATCTTGTGTGGGTTCTACCTGGTGTCGTTACGGTGTAGAAGATTCTGTTGGTCTAGCCATTGAACTTGAAAATCGCTACAAGGGTTTACGCTCTCCTCATAAAATTAAATTTGCTGTATCGGGTTGTACCCGCGAATGTGCTGAAGCACAAAGTAAAGATGTCGGTGTCATTGCCACAGAGAATGGCTGGAACCTATATGTATGTGGTAACGGTGGCATGAAGCCACGTCACACCGACCTATTGGCACAAGACTTAGATAAAGAAACCTTAATAAAATACATTGACCGTTTCTTAATGTTTTATGTGAAAACAGCCGACCGTTTACAGCGCACCAGCGTATGGATGGACAACCTTGAAGGTGGCCTAGACTATTTAAAAGAAGTGGTTCTAGACGATAAACTCACCATCGCAGCTGAGCTTGAAGAGCAAATGGAAGCCATTGTCGGCACCTACCAGTGCGAATGGAAAACCACACTTGAATCACCTGAAAAACTAAAACGTTTCAGCCACTTTATTAACAGCGAAAAGAAAGATGAAGCCGTTCAGTTTGTAGAAGTACGAGATCAAATTCGTCCCGCTACTAAAGAAGAACGTGCAAATAAAGAAGACTTAATCGCCATTGGTTAAGCAATTATTTCAGCCCCTTAAATACGGGCTGTACTCTTTAATAAGTTCATTCAAATTCGTTTAAGAAAAAGAGGTTTTAACATGAGTAACTGGACAGACGTTTGCGCACTAACCGACATAGATCTAGACACAGGTGTTTGTGCTTTGGTTAACGACCAACAAGTAGCGATCTTTCGCCCTGCCAGCAGCGGTAGCCTATACGCTGTGGGTAACTTTGATCCGATCGGTGAAGCCAACGTATTAAGCCGTGGCTTAATCAGTGATATTAAAGGCCAACTTACCGTTGCCAGTCCTTTATACAAACAACATTACGTATTAGAAAGTGGAAAATGCTTAGAAGATGACAGCGTGAGCATACCTACTTTTGAAGTAAAAGTTGAAGGCCAGCGCGTATTAGTGGCAGCTTAATTTCGCAACTAAATAGTGGCCTCTGAACATTAGGTGTGAACTATTAAAGAATAACGATTAACAGTAATTACCATAAAATTTTTATGAGGGTTATTGTTAATTCGGCAATGCTGGCCTTGCCTTCATTGCACAACGAATGGGCACGCTCACAATAAAAAACGTAATTGAGCGTGTAACAATATGGCTTTATACACGGCCATATTTCCACCCACTTAAACTGTTCAAGACACGTCATTTTCCGGCTACTTGCTGTGCCAGAATGATATGAATTGAGAAGCTTAAGATAGAGAAACCTTTTTTGGTTGTCGGATTGCCTAATGCCGACAACCCTTTTTCATTTTTAAATCTTTTTTAACTAATATTTGTACTTATCCAAAACTCGCTCAACATAACCATCAGCCTTCATTTTCTGTAAAGCCGAATTTACCTCGTTAACATATTCATTTTTAATATTTTTTTTAGAAAAAAGAATATACGTTGGCCAAATCAGTACTTCCATATTTTTAGAGTGATCCTGTGACTCTTTAACTACATCCACTCGATCCATAAGATTATTCTTGTTAATAAAATGCATGATAGGTAAATAATCTCCTACAAAAAAATCGATTCTCTTGCCCAACAATAAATCAATGCTCTGCTTGGTTGAATTAGAATAGAATATTTCTCCAAACTTCCCCCCTTCCAAAGCTTGCCTAAATACACCACTGCCATATAAATAGCCAAGCCTAATGGCAATGTTATTATTAAATACGTTATCGAACTGAGCATTGACCTGAATCGTTAACTCTTTTCTTTTAAAAAGAACATATTTTTGTAATATAAGCGTGCTTTCAACATAGTCTCCCCACTGCTGCCTGGCTGCATTTTTTCCCGCATTAAATAAAAGATCACTATTGCCTGAACGCACTAAATAAACAGACCTATTCCACGGATAAAATTCAAAAACGACTTGGCTCACCCCCGTTCTTCTAAGCGCTTCTTGTATTATTTCAACCGCAATTCCTTTTGGTTCTCCATTCTCTAAATACTGATAAGGAGGGTAATCAAGCGTGGCGGCCTTAAGTGGGCGATCTTTTTCAAAGGCATTGCCTTCCCCAAATATGAAACAACCAAAAATAAAAAGTGATAAGTAGCCTATCAACTTGTGTTTAAAAAGAGTAAACGCTCTTACATGGCTAATGATTTCAGAATACAGTCTTCGTAAGCGCATCACTTTACACCATCACCATTAATTAACGTGCTCAAGAACCATTACATGACCAGTACAACGGATCTGCCTACATGCGTGGTGAGCTGGTGGCGACTAAAGCCATCCAGCGAATTGTTAACATTAGCCTTAACGTTTTTAGATGGTGCAACTGGTTACCCCACCTGTATTAATTATAGCTGCTGGTCTATCGCTATTGGCCTTAATGCATACTCGGTCTAAGGCCATTCGTCACCTCCGCTATTTTTTAGAAGAATGGTTAACCCCCCTTAAAAATTGTCTACATGCACCGAATTGGGATAACCATAGAATTTAACAATGCTCCATGTTGGTGCTGTTTGGGCGACGAACCTGCTAATTTAGATTATACTTAGCGCTCTAAACCCTATGGTTACTGGCCTCCAGTCATCTGGTACGCCCCTTGCTCTATTGGTTACATCAACCTTTTTGGATGCTTTCATGAAAGCGAAATTAGTATTAATTGGCAACGGCATGGCTGGCGCTAAATTGTTAGAAGAGCTCATGAGCAGCAGTCCCGACAAATACCACATTACCGTATTTGGCAATGAGCCCTACGGCAACTACAACCGCATCATGTTGTCCCCTTTACTGGCCGGCGAAAAAACCCTAGAAGAAATCATGATTCTTGGCCGCCCCTGGTACGAACAACACGGCATTGATCTATACGTGGGCGAAGAGAAGGCCATCACCAAGGTTGATCGAATACATAAAACCGTCACCACCCTTGATGGTCAGCAAACACCTTATGACCGCTTAATTATTGCCACCGGTTCTAAGCCCTTTATCTTGCCCATTGAAGGCACTGAACTTAATGGCGTAATGAGCTTTCGCGATATAAGTGATGTGGAAAAAATGATTGAAGCTTCGAACCGACATAAAAAAGCCGTGGTGATAGGGGCTGGTCTTTTGGGCTTAGAAGCCGCTATGGGCTTATGTGGCCGCGGGATGGAAGTGACCGTGGTACACAGCAATGTAGTGCCTCTCAACCGTCAACTAGACCAAGAAGCCGGCACGCTTTTAAAGCAAGAACTCAGTGCCCGTGGACTTAACTTTAAAATGAATGCCCAAACCCAATACATAGAAGGCAATGCCACGGGTGATGTGACTAAAATTCATTTTAAAGATGGCAGTTTTTTAGAAACCGACATTGTCATCATGGCCATTGGCATACGCCCTAATATGCAATTGGCGGTAGACGCTGGCCTGCACTGTGAAAAAGGCATCGTGGTTAACGATACCTTACAAACCTACGACCCTAAAATTTACGCGTTAGGGGAATGCATTCAGCACCGAGGGGGCACTTTTGGTTTGGTAGCCCCTCTTTACGATCAAGCCAAAGTATTAACTAATCATTTAAGTGAACACGGTGTGGCGCAGTATCAAACCTTGCCCAGCGCAACGAAATTAAAAGTCACCGGCATTAATCTTTTTTCAGTGGGCGTTATTAACGAAACAGAAAATGAAGAAGGTAGCGAAACACTTGAAACCCTGATATATCGTGACAAGCAACAGGGCATATATAAAAAGTTAGTATTAAAAAATAATATTCTAGTAGGCGCTGTTTTATATGGCGAGACCCAAGAAGGGGCTTTTTATAATGAGTTATTGGATGAGAAAAAAGACCTTAGTGAGATACGCCCTTACTTAATGTTTGGTCGTGGCTTATGCGATGAAATAGCCCATGAAAAGCCTGAACAAAAAAAATCAGATCAAGCAGTGTTAAAAGGCCAAACAAAATGAGTAATACAATCCTTGCCAGTGATAAAAGCTCATTAACCATTAACAGCGAGCTTCGTAACCTACACACCACCTGTGCCTATTGCGGTGTGGGTTGTGGGGTAGATGCACAAATTAATGATGATACACGTAGCATCAGTGTAAAAGGTTTAACGAGTCACCCATCGAATTATGGGCGCCTTTGCAGTAAAGGCAGTGCCCTAGCCGACACCATTGGTTTAAACGAACGCTTATTGCAACCGCAGATTCATGGCAAGGCGGCTAGCTGGGATGATGCGTTAAATACAGTGGCACAAGGCTTTCAAAAAGTCATAGATGAACATGGCCCCGATGCCGTAGCTTTTTATGGATCAGGCCAACTATTAACCGAAGATTATTATGTGGCCAATAAACTCATGAAGGGTTTTATCGGCAGTGGCAACATGGACACCAATAGCCGCTTATGCATGTCGAGTTCGGTGGTAGGTCACAAACGTGCTTTTGGCACCGATACGGTTCCGGGCTGCTATGATGATTTTGAACAAAGCGATTTAATTATTTTAGTGGGCAGCAATACCGCTTGGTGCCATCCTGTTTTATTTCAACGTATAAAAAAACATAAAGAAGAAAATCCAAATGTAAAAGTGGTGGTGGTGGACCCTAGAAAAACCAATACCTGTGACATTGCCGATTTACACTTGCCTTTAAACCTAGGTACTGACGTTTGGCTATTTAATGGTTTATTAAGCTATTTAGCAGATAATCAACACCTTGATTTAGATTACATTCAGCAATACTGCCAAGGGTTTGATGAAAGCTTACAAGCAGCTAAAAACAGCAGTGCCAACTTAGACACCACAGCAAAAACACTTGGAATAAACAAACAAGACCTGCAAACTTTTTATGAATGGTTTAGCGAAAATGAAAAGGTCGTTACGCTTTATAGCCAAGGCGTTAACCAAAGCAGCTCTGGCACAGACAAGGTTAATGGCATTACCAATTGCCATTTGGCCACAGGTCGAATTGGTAAAGCGGGCATGGGGCCGTTTTCCATGACAGGCCAACCCAATGCCATGGGTGGGCGCGATGTGGGCGGTTTAGCCAATACGCTTGCCAGCCATATGGATTTCACTGAAGACAACTTAGACCGTATTAAACGCTTCTGGAAAACCGATCGCCTCACGCAAAGCCAAGGCTTAATGGCGGTGGATTTATTTGATGCCATTGATGAAGGAAAAATAAAAGCCGTTTGGATCATGGCCACGAATCCAGTGGTCAGCATGCCCAATGCCGACAAGGTAAAAAAAGCCTTACAAAAATGTGACCTAGTAGTGGTAAGCGATTGCATAGAAAAAACCGACACCATGGATTTAGCCCATGTAAAATTGCCTGCCACCCCGTGGAGCGAAAAAAGTGGCACCGTCACCAATAGCGAACGTCGCATTAGCCGCCAACGAGGGCTATTAATACCCGCCGGCCAAGCCAAGCACGACTGGTGGATTATTTGCCAAGTGGCAAAAAAAATGGATTTTAAAGAAGGCTTTAACTTTGAAAGCGCCGCTGATGTTTTTCGCGAACACGCAACGCTTTCAGGGTTTGAAAACCACTCAACTAAAAATGGAATTGGCCGTCGTCGTGACTTTGATATTTCTGGCTTACAAAGTATCACCAACGAAGAATATGAAAATCTTCAGCCAATCCAATGGCCAGTTAATAGTGATCACCCTAAAGGCAGCCCACGCTTTTTTGCCAAGGGTGAGTTTTATACCAGCAACCACAAAGGTAACTTTTTAGCCCTGACCCCTAAACTTCCTAAAAACTTACCTAGCCAAGAATTTCCTTTGGCGTTAAACAGTGGCCGTATTCGTGACCAATGGCACACCATGTCACGCACCGCCCTTGCCCCTCAGTTAAATCAACACATCAGCGAACCCTTTGTGCAAATGCATACAAGTGATGCCAAGCAGCACAAGCTTAACAACGGCCAGTTAGTATCCGTAACGAGTCATTGGGGAGAAATGATGGGGCGTTTAAATATTACTGACGACGTAAAAACTGGCGACATTTTTACCCCCATGCACTGGACATCTCAGCTATCTAAAACTGGGCGCATTAACAGTGTCGTGAACCCTGTGGTGGATGAATTTTCTAAGCAACCGGAAAGTAAATTTACACCGGTTAAAGTGAGTGGTTACCAAGCCAAATGGTACGGTTTTGTATTAAGCCGTGAAGAAATTAACTGGCCACAGGTGGATTACTTGGTAAGCGTTAAAGGCAAGCAACACACCCGCTACGAATTAGCCCACAACAAAGAAGTAAAAGAGCCCATTCAACAAATGCTTAATTGGTTAGGCCTACCCAATGAAGCGGCCGCCAAAGCCCAGCAACTGGAAATATTAAGTTATCAAGATGCCAATAGTGGCTTATATCGCTTGGCCTTGGTTGATAAAAAAGAGCGGCTACAGGGAGTGGCGTTTATGTCACCCAACACCGATTTACCTGAACGTACTTGGTTGGCCATGCAGTTCACACAGCCTGCACTCACCACTCGCGCTCGCCATGCCTTACTAAGCGGTTACGCACCGGCGGGAGAAGACATTGGCGCCATAGTATGTGCTTGCTACAGTGTGGGGGAAAAAACCATTGAACACGCCATTAGGAATAAAGGTTGTCAAACTACTAAGCAATTGGGCGTGGAATTAAAAGCGGGGACTAATTGTGGTTCGTGTATTCCTGAGTTGAAACAACTTATTGGGAAATTCAGTTAACCCTTCATTAACTCGTAGGCAAACTCACTGGAAGAGAATGCCTATTGTCCTTACAATCCCGCAATAATTTTATACTACTATAAAACAAGGATGGATATCCATGTTGTTCAGTTATGTATATTGCATCCCAATTCCCCCCTCAACTCTCTTATTTAGGGGTCACTAAATTAAGTTTAATTCTTTTGTCAAATTTCAATACTTTAAAGTCGTTAGCCCAGTATTTTCGTACGAGTTTTTCTATTAGACCACTTTCCTCTGCTTTGACTAAAGCACCTTCTATTATTACTTTATATTTTTCGCCAGAATACTTACCCGTTTTACTCAAATAAAATCGAATGTCACGATCGTATATAAGCACCAAATTGTTCTCTATTGCTAATAGCGGATATTGCTTTGATTCAGTTAAAATCTCGTTAATTCCTCTTGAGAAATAATTATAATCGGGCCGCTTCGGAATCATTTTAAAAATGGCTTTCCAATTTCCTTCGTGTTCTTTATATTTTAATTTGTTGGCTTTCCATATTTTAACATCAAACCAGTTTTTACCCATCCCACCAATTAGTTGTAAATCCCTAAAGTCTTTTACAGTTTTTACATTATCATAGAGATACTGATCCCCCTTTTTAATGAATAATATCCGCTTTCCAATTAGTCCATTTGTAAGCCCTACTTTTATAGCTACATACTTCTCATTTCTCGCTTGGGATCCCACCATCCAGTATGCCGATATTTTTCCTTTATCTAGATATGCTGCCGTCCTCAATTGGGGTAGCCTAAGGGGGATTAAAGTGGGATTATGGCCAGCTTCTTTTAGGGCCGTCTCGAGAAGCTCATGATAAAACTCGTGCTGATGTGGACTATCATCAATTATAGGAATTTTTAGTGTGAGAGATTCACCATGGACATTGGATAAGCTAATAGACGCAGTTAATAAAGGAACTAGTATTAACTGAAGTTTCTTCATCATCGTTCCAAAGTGGCTATAAATGAGGTTAAGGTTCGAATATTTATTAAAGCATAGCAATCAGTGTAATAAATACAAAAAAAGTCAGATGATGCATCCGTATATGATGGAACAGTTAACAACATCATCGTAGACATAGAAGAAATCAGCATCACTTTTACTGATTAAAAGAATCGAATGCACTAGCTAAATAAAGCTAGTGCATTCCCCTAAACGCCCTTTCATTATAAATCTTACCTTCGCTTGAAATCAGTTGCAGTTTTGAAATATCAGGATGCAAAGGATTCACCACTGCAATTCGATCCATGCCTTGTGTTTGCATAGGCAAGGCCGTGGAAGGCACCCACAAAATAAGTGACTCACCATTTTCCAGCCAATCGCCACCGGCATTTTGGGTCGATTTAGGGTACATGTTCGCGTCCCAGTTTTCAGGGAAAGGGGTCGGTAAAACTATTTGGCTTATGTCGTCGGGCAATTGGTATTCACCAATGCGAAATGACGCTGGCACTAATCTTGGGCTCGGTAAATAGTGAGCCATTTCTAGCATGGCCAACGCGGGGGTTTGGGCAAAGTACAACACAGGCTGACCCGCTCGGTTCCAGCGACCACCATGCAGGTAACTGGCGCCACGACCGGAATACTGCTCCATGTATTGCAGCTTGCTGATTCTATAAATACGCATGCTAATCCAAATGCGGTTTGCTTTTATTATTTGGGGTGACTCAGTTAACGTGTTCTTTTCACTTTTTCTTTCACGTGCACTAACTCATAAGCTAGCTAAATTCACCAAATTCAATTCTGTCTAACGTGGCGATAATCCATGAACGCCCTTCACAGGTATCCATCAGGCTATTGGGCGTATTGCCGTCCAATACTGGAATTGGGGTCTCCATCCACTGGCTCACTAAGCTTTTATCTTCAAACACTTCTAGGGCCTTTAAATTCACCTTTAAAGACTGCAACAGGTCTTCTGCCACGTTGCCTTTAATGTTGGCGCGATTATAAAGCCGTGCCACATTGCTTTCTTGAGTTTGAAGAATACTGGCGGCCACCGAGCGCTTTACATCAAAGGTTTCCAGAATGCGCTTGGCCACATTACCGGTAATGCCTGAACGCACCGTGTCTATATAAACACTGGGGTTATCGAATGTACTGCTGGATAAGCCTATCTGAGCGATGATCTCAGCCTTAGGGTCATGGTAGTCTGCCTGCATTATTTGCCCTCCGCGAATACGTTAACTATACATTAAAGGAGTAATTCGTCAAATTGAAGTTTAGTTAACATCAAAATGATCTAACTGTCTTTTTATTATAGCCACCGATCCTCACACTGCGTTCTAGCCCCATAGGCCTGTGGGCGGTATAATCTTGCAAAACTTCTAAAAACTCAGGTTAGATAACCTCTGGCCACTCAGTACAATAAAGGATTCAGCATGAGCTATGATTTAATCCCTGTCGGCAAAGACGCTCCAGAAGACATCTATGTGGTGATCGAGATCCCTGCAAACTCAAACCCCATTAAATACGAAATTGACAAAGACATGGGCGGCGCGTTGATGGTTGACCGTTTCATGGCCACGCCAATGTTTTACCCTGCCAACTACGGTTTTATTAACAACACCCTTGCCGATGATGGCGATGCGTTAGACGTATTGGTCATCACCCCTTACCCAGTACAAGCGGGGTCGGTGATTCGTTGTCGCCCTGTTGGCGTTTTAAACATGACCGACGAAGCCGGTGAAGACGCTAAATTGCTAGCCGTGCCTCACACTAAAATCAGCAAAGCATACGAAGATGTAAATGACATTGAAGACGTGCCTAAATTGCTACGCGATCAAATCGCACACTTCTTTGAAAACTACAAAGATCTTGAAGTTGGCAAGTGGGTTAAAGTGGAAGGCTGGGCTAATAGCGACGCGGCTAAAAAAGCCATCATTGAAAGCATGGCTGCTTACGAGGCTGCGAAGTAATTATTAGGTTTTAATAAAGCACTTAATATAAAAACAAAAAAACCTGATTCACTTTCATGAATCAGGTTTTTTATTTTCTAGCGTTTATTTTTAACTTAACGGCCCAATAAATCTCTCGAGATCACTTCTTTCATAATTTCAGAAGTACCTGCATAAATAGTTTGCACGCGCGCATCCACATAAGCTCGAGCAATGGGGTATTCAGCCATATAGCCATAACCGCCAAATAACTGTAAACATTCATCTACCACACGACACTGCATTTGCGTTGAAGATAACTTCACCATGGCCGCTTCTGTGACGGTCATTTCCCCTGCCATGTATTTATCCACACACTTTTCAACGTAAGCCTTGTTGATTTCAATGTCTGTTTTCACTTCGGCTAATTTAAAACGGGTATTTTGAAACTGACTTATGGCTTGATCAAAGGCTTTACGTTCTTTCACGTATTCAATGGTCCACTCTAATGCGCCTTCGGCTGCGGCCACTGAAGATGTGGCAATAGAAACACGCTCGCGGGGTAATTCTTGCATTAAGTATTTAAAGCCTTTGCCTTCCTCCCCCAATAAAGCAGAGGCTGGCACACTTACGTTTTCAAAAAACAACTCTGCTGTATCCCCTGCGTGTTGGCCAATTTTTTCAAGATGCTTACCCTTGGTAAATCCTGGCAAGCTTGCATCCACTAAGAATAAAGAGATGCCTTTTCCGCCCGCTTTGGGGTCGGTTTTAGCACATACAATAACCATGTCGGCATTTACACCATTGGTAATAAACGTTTTAGAGCCATTTAAAATATACTCATCCCCCTCTTTAATGGCGGTACTGCGCATGCCTTGCAAATCACTGCCGGCGCCTGGCTCAGTCATGGCAATGGCCGTGACCACTTCACCTGTGGCCATTTGGGGTAGCCAAAACTGTTTTTGTTGCTCGTTGCCAATATTAAAAATATATTGCGCCACAATATCACTGTGAATGGCAACGCTACCAGACAGCCCTACAAAACCTAGACGAGCGATTTCAGCTAAAATCAATTGTGAAAAACGAAAATCTACACCACTGCCACCGTATTCAAGCGGCAAGTCCACACACAACATGCCAGCTTCACCTAAAGTGTTCCACATATCACGGGGTAAGAAGTTTTGTTTTTCCCACTGGGGATGGTGAGGCTCGATCTCTTTGGCTAAGAATTTTTTAGCCATGTCACGAAACATTTCTAGCTCTTCGTGACTTAAGGAGTTTTGCAATGACATGGTGAGTACCTACTTATTTTTATAATAAAACTGCAACTTATTAAAGAGTAGGATCATATGGAAGGAAATAACATATTCACTAAAAATGGCTGTGAAATTCGCTCTTACCTACTTATATACGTACTAGATGACGAATCATCAACTGTAGATTTTCATTGCCACGAAATTCATTTACATCCATTTCAAATACCACATGCACACGTTTTAGTTTATTGGCTTCTATGTCGCTTCGCTCTAAATTAAAGCGATCAATATTAAAAAGAATGGCATCGTAGACATGATGATTAACGGGGTCTTGTAGGGTTAATTTTAAATGATTCTTGTCGGCGCCAATTAAGCGAAAATTCGCCACATCAAACTGCGCATCAAATGACGGTTCAGGGAAATTTTGCCCCCAAGGGGCCACGAAGCGTAATTCTCTGGCCATGTTCACATTGTAATCTTGTGGCGATGGAGCACCGTCTGTCATCAGTACATTCACCAATAAATCTTCAGTGAGTAATCCAGATGCCACGTCTTCAAAAACATTTTTGAATTCTTCAATGTGTTTTTTCTTAATGGACAACCCCGCCGCCATGGCATGGCCACCAAATTTAGATAATACATGGGGCAATCGTTTGGCCACTAAATCTAAGGCATCCCGTAAATGAAAACCAGGGATAGAGCGGCCGCTGCCCTTCACTTCTTGATCTTCCCCCACGGCCGCCTCGTCGGCTGGCGCAAACACAATCACTGGCCGGTAAAATTTTTCTTTAAGGCGTGAAGCCAACAACCCTATAACACCCTGATGCCAATCAGCCTGAAATAAGCACAAGCTGTTGGCGGCCTGCATATCATCAAGGGGCAGTTTATTTAATTGTGTTAAAGCCTCTTGTTGCATACCCCCTTCCACAAGTTTTCGGTCTTGATTTAATTCATCCAGAGTCTGGGCAATTGAATAGGCTCTATCAGGATCTTGAGCCAACAAACAGTCTATGCCTATGCTCATATCATCCATGCGCCCTGCGGCATTAAGTCTTGGCCCTAATGCAAAACCAAAATCTTTACTTGTGAGTTGGCTTTGATTTTTCTTAGCCACTTTCAATAGTGATTGAATACCAGGGCGCGCGACACCTTTGCGAATTCGGCGCAAGCCTTGTTCCACTAAAATGCGATTATTATCATCTAGAGGCACCACATCGGCTACCGTGGCTAGGGAAACTAAATCAAGATAACCCGCCATGTTTGGCAAGTTTTCTTGTGGCGTACCTTGCTGAATTAGATGACGCCGCAGCGCGCAGCACACGTAAAAAATCACCGCACAGCCACAAGCATTTTTAGACGGGAATTTACAGTTAGGTTGATTAGGGTTCACTATGGCATCGGCATTGGGTAACCCATCACCAGCTAAATGGTGGTCTGTAACCAACACCTGCATGCCTAACTCTTTAGCACGCGCCACCCCTTCAAAGCTGGAAATACCATTATCCACCGTCACCAATAAATCTGGCTGATACTCTTTTTGAGCAAGGTCCACTATGGGCGTTGATAACCCATAACCGTATTCAAACCGATTAGGTACTAGGTAGTGTACCCAAGCTGCACCCATCTTTTGTAAACAATCCACCGCCAGTGCTGTGCTGGTGGCACCGTCCACATCAAAATCACCAATAATTAAAATGCGCTTATTTTGTGATATAGCATCAGCCAAAATTTGGGCGGCAATATCAATGTCTTTTAACGACGAGAAATCCGCTAGGCCATTGAGTGAATAAGCCAAGGCATTTCGAGTGAGTCCGCGCCCTTGTAAAATACGATCCACTAAAGGTAAAGAGGTGTCTATTGGGCGACGCTGAATTTGAACTGTCATAATATATTCATAGGGCCAAGCCCATTCATTATTCAATGCATTGAACGATACGCCAAGCATTGGACCATGCCTAGCTTAAACTGCTCCCATAAAAAAACGGCATTCAAAATGAATACCGTTTTTAGGGTAAGGCCAGTATCAAAGACACTTAAGCCTTAAAGTGACAGACTTACTTAAAGGTTTTTTCAGCCACAAATTTTTGTACTTCAGCCAAATCAGCTGGCAATACATCAAGGCGCTCTTCACGCTCCATCAAATCTGTTAAGTGATGTGGCAATGTTGGCATTTCAAAGCCCGCACGCTTAACCGCTTCTTCAAACTTCACAGGATGAGCCGTACCCAAGGTAATCATTGGAATATCTTTATTACGACGGACAGTACGGGCTGCTTTTACACCAATGGCGGTGTGTGGATCTAACAAGTAACCGGTTTCATCAAACACTTCTTGCATGGTTTTAACCGTAGTGTCCTCATCACAGGCGTAAGAATCAAATAACTCGCGAGCTTTCGCTAACTTGTCGTCATCGAGGGTTACGATGTCTTTTTTAGCATTCATGCGTGTCATTAATTCAGCCAACGCAAGCCCGTCTTGATCGTATAAATCAAACAATAAACGCTCGAAGTTTGACGACACAGCAATATCCATGGAAGGCGTAATGGTGTGTAACAACTCATGCACTTCGTATTGGTTTTTACTCATGAAGCGATGCAATACATCGTTGCTGTTAGTGGCTATGATTAATTGCTCAATTGGCAAGCCCATTTTCTTGGCCATGTAACCGGCAAAAATATCACCAAAGTTACCGGTTGGTACCGAGTAAGCCATGGGGCGAAGCGGCCCACCCAAATTAAGCGAAGAATAAAAGTAGTAAACGATCTGAGACATGATACGTGCCCAGTTAATGCTGTTTACCGCCACCAGTTTACGCTCACCTTTCAAGAAAGATTTATCAGCAAAGCTGGCTTTAATCATTTCTTGTGCTTGATCAAAGTTACCCTTGATGGCGATATTATAAATATTATCCCCTTCAACTGTGGTCATTTGACGGCGTTGAACTTCAGATACCTTGTTATGCGGATGCAAAATAAAAATATCCACATTACGACACGCCTTGGTGCCTTCAATGGCGGCCGAACCGGTATCACCGGATGTGGCACCCATGATCACTACTTTTTCGTGACGGCGCTCTAAAATGTAATCTAATAAACGGCCAAGAGTTTGTAAGGCAAAATCTTTAAAGGCGAGGGTCGGGCCATGGAAAAGTTCTAACACGTATTCGTTATGGTCAAGCTGCTGAAGAGGCGCCACTGCTTTATGAGCAAAACTTCCGTACACGTCATCAAGAATAGTTTTTAAGGCATCACTGTCTACACTGCCTTCAACAAACGGCAGAATAATTTTATGAGCTAACTGCGCATAGGGAAGGTCACGCCAAGATTCAATTTCAGCCTGACTAAACTGTGGCACAACTTTCGGAACGTATAAGCCACCGTCGTCAGCAAGACCGGTTAGTAATACTTCTTCAAATGTTAGTTCTGGTGCGTTTCCACGAGTGGAAATATATTTCATCATAATTACTTAACCCAAATTAGGTCATCACAATAATATTTAAAGCGTTTTACAAACATTTATTATCGTTTATAAAACCCCTTTAATTTTTAAAATTAGTTTAAGTGCTCAACACGAATGCGCGTGATGCTGCCATTAATGCCAGCAAGAGACTCTATTTCGCTAATAGCTTGGTTCATGATTTTTTCTTGAACCTTGTGCGTCAGCATAATCAAAGGCACAAGTGTTTCACCAGGCGCTGGCTCTTTTTGAATAATGGCTTCGATATTGATGCCCTTATTGCTTAAAATACTTGCCACGTTAGCCAATACGCCGGCTTTATCAACCGCTTGCATGCGCAAGTAATAGCTGGTTTCAATTTCATCAATGGCCAGTACTTTTACATCGTCCAATGAATTATAAGAAAGCGGCTCAACTTTAATGCCACGAGCGATATCAATAATATCCGCCACCACGGCCGAAGCGGTTGGACCAGCACCGGCGCCAGGGCCGCAGAACAAGGTGTCGTTTACAGCATCGCCATTCACAGCCACGGCGTTCATTACACCATCTACTTTTGCGATCATGTTTGTTTCTGGGATTAAGGTTGGGTGAACCCGCAAATCAATGCCGGCAACAGTTCGACAACTCACGCCCAAATGCTTAATGCGGTAACCCAGCTCTTCAGCGTATTCCACATCTTCACGAGTGATTTTGCTAATGCCTTCGGTAAAGCAATTATCAAACTGCAGCGGAATACCGTATGCAATAGATGACAAAATAGTAAGCTTATGGGCGGCATCAATGCCTTCAACATCGAAGGTTGGGTCAGCTTCTGCATAGCCCAAATCTTGCGCTTCTTTTAATACATCTTCAAAGGCACGGCCCTTGTCACGCATTTCAGTCAAAATGAAGTTACCAGTACCGTTAATGATACCCGCCAAGCGATTAATCTTATTGGCCGCCAAACCTTCGCGAATGGCTTTAATAACAGGGATACCACCGGCAACACCGGCTTCATAGCCAACCGTAACGCCTGCTTCTTTAGCGGCAGCAAAAATCTCTTCACCGTGCACAGCAATAAGGGCTTTATTGGCCGTCACTACATGCTTGCCGTTTTTAATGGCTTCAAGTACTAATTCTTTGGCCACGTCATAGCCACCGATTAACTCAACAACAACGTCAATTTCAGGGTTACGGGCCACATCAAAAATGTCCGTAGTCATATTGGTATTGCTGGTATCGCAGTCGGCGTTATCGCGACGAGCGCCAACTTGCTCAATAATTATTTCACAACCCGCACGACGAGCAATCTCGCTAGCGTTATTTGTTAATACGTTGAAGGTGCCACCACCAACGGTGCCAAAACCACAGATACCTACTTTAACCGGCTTCACAACACTCTCTCCGTTATGCTGTCGTCACACCCTTATTATGTAATTGTCGTGGTGCGACATATCGACTGAAAAATTTGGGGGTAAATGTACCACAACATAACTAAAAATGGCGCTAAAAATACGATTAAAAAGCAAGAAAGACGGGGCCTAGCCCATGGATATTGTGCAGCTTGGCCACAGAATGAAAAAAACCGCTGAATGGCAACATTCAGCGGTTTTGAGAAGGTGTAAATTAAGCTTTAGATTTACAAACCTAGCTTCTTCGCTAGCTCGTCGGCAGGCATATACCCTGGCACTAACTCACCGGATTCAAAGATTAAGGCTGGGGTGCCACGCACACCAAACTGCTCACCTAATGCCAATTGCGCTTCAATAGGGGCGTCGCAGTTTAGGTTTTCTTTAATAAAGCCAGTTGCCTTCGCTTTGCTCATGGCTGCAGGGCGATCCGCATCACACCATACGGATTTCAATTTTTTGTATGAACCGGTGAACTTGGTGCGCTTTTGGTCGCTATACACACCAGCACGCGGGTAAGCTAGGTAGCGCACGGTAATGCCCAACTCGTTTAAACGTGGCACTTCACGGTGCAGTTTACGGCAGTAACCACAATCCACATCGGTAAATACGTTAACAACAGCCTTTTGCTCACCTTTACTTTGAAAAACCACCATGTCATCGGCATCAACGGAAGCTAGCAACTTCTGACGCTTAGCATCACCACGCTTGGCGGTTAAATCGACCAACTGGTTGTCACCGGCCTCAAACAAAGAGCCATACACAAAGTACTTACCATCTGGCGTGCTATAAAGCACCTGCCCTGATGTTAGCTCAACCTCGTAAAGAGCCTGCCCTTCAACCTGAGTAGCGCTTTGTAAAATTAAATTAGGCTGCGCTGCACGCAAGGCTTTAGATATGGTTTCTTCTGCACTTTCTTCTGCCTGACTGCTAAGTGTTACTAACGAGGCTAAAACGGCGCCAAATAACAAGATGATCCGCATGATGGTTCTCTAATAATTTAAGTCACCGTATTAGAGCACTAACTCTGCAAGGAGTTCCAGCGATCACTTGATAAAGTGAGATGAATTCCTGACAAAAACCTCTTTAAAAAACCTTAAAGCCTATGGGTAGGAAGCCTTATGTAAAAATAGTGAGCTATGGGGTGTTTGGAACGGTGAGTTTCTTTGGGTGATTTTGGAGTTATTAAGGAAGGACTAAGTGCTTTAACTCGAATTTAGGTCAATCGATTTGGATCATATCGGTGGCGCCTTGCTTGAATATATAGCAATAGATCTGAGCTATACCCAGCCTTAGCTTGAATGCACAACAAACCACCTGAGCCATACCGATGCCACCATCCATGGCTCCTCGGCATTGCTTACAGGATGTAAGTACTTGGGATTTGTCTGGAACAAAAATCCTGACGTACGTCCCGTACGCAAAAGGGCCATTCTTTCGAATGACCCTTTCGTTTTTCTGCTAACAGATCGACATTACTTACAAGGATGTAAGTACTTAGGATTTGCTTGGAGCAAAATCCTAACCTTACATCCGTAAAGTAACTATCGAGTTGCCAACTTCTCTTTGATACGTGCAGAACGACCACTACGCTCACGCAAGTAGTAGATCTTGGCCTGACGAACAGCACCACGACGCTTAACTTCGATGCTATCGATCAAACGGCTGTGAGTCTGGAAAGTACGCTCAACACCCACACCGCTAGAAATCTTACGAACGATGAAAGAAGAGTTTAGGCCACGGTTTTTCTTAGCAATTACAACACCTTCATAGGCCTGTAGACGCTCACGTGTACCTTCTTTTACTTTAACCTGAACGATAACGGTATCACCGGCACCGAATACAGGTACGTCAGTTTTAAGCTGTGCAGACTCAAGGGCCTGGATAATTTTGTTCTTGCTGCTCATGGCTAGCTCCTAATTAATGACGGATAGGTTCAAGTGTCGCCTTGAACTTCGCGCATGTATTCCTGCAAAAGCGCTTGCTCGTTTTTATCGAGAGGCCTTTGCTCCAGCAGATCCGGCCTACGTTGCCAGGTCCGCCCTAACGCCTGCTTAAGACGCCATTGCTTAATTTTTTTGTGATCACCACTTAACAAAATGCTGGGCACTTGCTCACCGTTATGATTATCCGGTCGAGTATAGTGAGGGCAATCTAGTAAGCCGTCGACGAACGAATCCTCAACTGCACTTAACTCATGCCCTAAAACCCCTGGTACCAAGCGAATAATGCTATCCATCATCACCATGGCTGCCAGTTCACCGCCACTTAGCACGTAGTCGCCTATGGACCACTCTTCGTCCACTTGCGTTTGAATCAAACGCTCGTCTACGCCTTCGTAACGACCAGCCAAAAAGATTAAGCCATCTTCTTTGGCTAATTCTTCTGCCCCTGCTTGGTCAAGCTTACGACCTTGCGGAGACAAATATATCACTTTGCTTTGCGACCCTAATTTGGCTTTTGCCGCGTCAATTGCTTGCGCTAACGGCTCAACCTTCATAACCATGCCCGGACCACCGCCATAAGGTCGGTCGTCTACGGTTTGATGCCGATCGGTGGTGAAATCTCTTGGATTCCAACAGTCAATAGAGACCAAACCGCTGGTGACTGCGCGGCCTGTTACGCCCTGCTCAGTCAACGCCTGGAACATCTCAGGAAATATGGAGATGATGCCAAACTGCATGATTAGAATTCCGGATCCCAATCTACTTTAACAACGCCGTCTTCTAGGCTTATATTTTGTAAGCATGGATCTGCATATGGCAGCCAACGCTCACGCCCATCAATGCTTTCTTTACACGGCTTAACGACCATTACGTCGTTAGCACCGGTATTGAAAAGATGGCTTATACGGCCTAAAACCACGTCGTCAGTGGTAACCACTAACAAACTTTCTAATTGATGGTAATAATAATCGCCATCGTCAGAACTGGGTAGCGCATCTCTAAGAACCGCTACTTCACACTGGCAGTATTTCTGCGCCAATGTTCTGTCCTCACAATCATCCAGTGCTGCCACTAGACCTTTACCATGAGGGCGCCAATTACGGACTTTAACTGGAGTCCAAGTGCCGTTCATATTCACAAACCAGTCACCATAAGAGAATATATTCTCCATGGGCTCGGTATGACTATAGACTTTTACCCAACCCTTGATGCCATAGACACCAGTTACTTTGCCAATTACGGCTAAATTATCAGGTGCTTTATTCATCAAAATTTCTTATTACCAGTATCAATTAAGCTACAGTCTGTTTTTTAGATTCTTTAATTAACTTGGCAACACGGTCACTTGGCTGAGCGCCTTTGCTCATCCAGTATTCAACGCGTTCAAGGTTTACACGTAGAGACTCTTCAGCACCACGAGCAACAGGGTTGAAGAAACCTACACGTTCGATGAAGCGACCGTCACGTGGGAAACGCTGATCAGCAACAGACAAATGATAAAAAGGACGTTTTTTAGAGCCACTACGGGCTAAGCGAATTACTACCATACGACAGTACCTTCTCGATTATGGGCAGGCTTTAACATGACCTACCATGACAAATAGCAACTACCAAAAGGGTAGATGCACTATTAGGGGCGCGAATTGTATAGGAATTATGCAAACAAAGAAAGGTTAGCTGGTAACTCTTGTGTTACCAGCTAAAGGGATTATTTAAGGCCGTAATGGGCTTTGCGCTCACGCACCCATGTTTTATTGGTGCGCAGAAACTGATTCAACTCTTTCACCAATTTTCCATGGTGAATTGAAGACAACATGTATATAGAACGGGTTTTCACCAGATTACGGCGAAAGGCCACACTGGTGGCTGGATGCCCAGCCTCTTGAACAAGCTTGGTAAAGGCCTCTACATTGTAATACACGCCATCAAAGCGCCCTGAATAAAGACCTGCCATTAAGTCTTTCAAGCTCTCCTCTGTCACCAATTCAAGCTCACCAGACTCAATATCTCCCTGGTAACCCCAAGGCGTAAAACCCCTTATGGTGCCAAGTTTGGTTAAAGGCTTGTCTTTGTTTTCATAAAGGCTCACCACTCCATCTGTAAAGTAGGCAATAGGCGCGCTATAGGTAATTGACAATTCTTTCTTAATGTCTCTTTGCCATAACAGGTTGTCCGGCAGGCGAAAATCCACTTCTTCATTGATATAGGCGCTCCAAAGATCGTCTACCGTCATGATTTTAAAGTCGATATCAAAATTTTGAGATTCGGCGAACTTATTAATCACCTCAACCAGATAGCCCCTTGGTTTCTCGCCATTAAAGTCATAATGAGGAAAGTGGTTAACCGCTTCAACACCTACTGTATAGGTTTTGGCTTGCCCGTGAGCACTCAAAAAAACGGTAAGCATCACCAACAACAGCTGGCTAAATGAGCGAAAGTAGAGTCTACAAAAAGAGTTGACTATCATGCTACACCTCGGGTTTCCCCTTATAAGTAAGCCTAGGACCTACCCGTTATTTTTGTTGTACCCAAGTATAAACAAGAAAAATAACAGAAAATAAGACTAAGTTCATAGTATGAAATAAAAACTGACTATACCGTCAATATTGGCAATAATCGACTAATATTTTGTTGGTTTTTTGTACGATTACTTTCATCTACCACTTTTATGCTAACCAAATTAAGGGTTTTTGATACCTATCCTGAACATTAGTAGGGGTCTTTATCATAATGCGAAATCATTCATCTAGGGCATTTCTTAGCTCAGACTCCCAATAGAGCCAAGATGCCGTCCATATAAGGAGCGACTCCAATAGGAAGCCTATCCCTGGTCATACCATTAAAAATTGCCCCTGCATTTTTAAGATACCGCCCATCCCTGGGCGTAAAAAAGCCGGGCATGCCCGGCTTGTATTAATATTTTTGCTTGATCGCTTATTTAAATGGGAAGCCGCCACCGCCCATACCAGGAGGCATACCACCGCCCGGCATTCCACCAGGGCCGCCCGCTCCCCCCATGCCTTTCATGGCGCCCATCATTTTGCGCATGCCGCCTTTACCCGACATTTTTTTCATCATCTTTTGCATCTGCTTATGTTGCTTCAGCACACGGTTGATTTCTTGAATGTTGGTACCGGAACCCGCTGCGATGCGCTTTTTACGGCTGCCGTTGATCTTGTCTGGGAAATGACGCTCTAAAGGTGTCATAGAGTTGATCACCGCTTCAGTTTGACGCAATTGCTTTTCAGCCACATCCATCTGACCCGCCGCTTGGCCAACGTTACCCATGCCAGGTAACTTGTCTACCATGCCCATTAAACCACCCATGCTTTTCATTTGAATAAGCTGGTCGCGGAAATCTTCTAAATCAAAGCCTTGGCCTTTTTTGATTTTCTTAGCCAGTTTTTCCGCTTTGCTTTTATCAATCTTACGTTCGGCTTCTTCAATAAGGGACAATACATCCCCCATGTCCAATATGCGCGAAGCCATACGATCCGGGTGGAACGGCTCAAGGGCATCGATTTTTTCGCCCATGCCCACAAATTTCAATGGCTTACCAGTAATATGACGAACCGATAGCGCCGCACCACCACGAGCATCACCATCGGCTTTACTTAGTACCACACCCGTTAACGGCAAGGCTTCGTTAAAGGCCTTGGCTGTGTTGGCAGCATCCTGACCTGTCATGGCATCTACCACAAACAAGGTTTCAACAGGATCAATGGCTTTATGTAACTGTTGAATTTCAGCCATCATGGCTTCATCAATGGCCAAGCGACCGGCGGTATCCACGATCAATACGTCAGCAAACTGAATCTTAGCTTCAGCGATAGCAGCCTTAGCAATATCTACAGGTTTCTGGCTAATGTCAGATGGGAAAAATAATGCATCCACCTCTTTGGCCAAGGTTTCTAGCTGTTTAATCGCGGCAGGACGGTAAACGTCGGCGCTCACGACCATAACTTTTTTCTTTTCGCGCTCTTTTAAGTAAAGCGCCAGTTTCGCAGCGGTGGTGGTTTTACCCGCACCTTGCAAACCGGCCATAAGAATAATAGCCGGAGGCTTAGCGGCTAGATCTAGGCCTTCATTGGCCTCACCCATGACGCTTTGTAATTCTTGGTGGACAATTTTAAGAAAGGCTTGGCCTGGGCTTAAGCTTTTTAATACTTCACTGCCCACAGCACGCTCTTTTACCTGATTGGTAAACGCTTTCACAACGGGCAAGGCCACGTCGGCTTCCAATAAAGCCATACGCACTTCGCGTAACGTACCTTTAATATTGTCTTCGGTAATTTTTGCTTTGCCACTGATGGAGCGCAAAGCGCCACTGAGGCGGTCTTGTAAATTTTCAAACATCGTAGGACATCTCTATCAATTACGTTGGCTTGCGCGGTCTATTTCACAAAAAGGTCGTTTTTAAGACCCGCGCTCTTCGGGCTGTCGTCTAACCCTATACATCTGACGCCACTGTGTGCACAATTGGTCAGCATTATATAGGGAAGTCCACAAGAACTCACTCTTACAAAGCCAGATTCATCAAAGGCCGTGTACTTCTACAATAAAAACTTCATGCAAAGCAGGAAATCACCCCCAACATGGCCAAGCTGTTCGCAATTACTGCCATCGCTCTGTACTTATTTAGCACTTTTCGCCAGGTTCAAGCGTTCTCAAAATCGAGCCCTAATCACCGCCAGCAAGTATTAGCGTTGGGCATGGTGGCCACTGTACTTCATGGTGTATCTTGGTTTGCGCCTATGCTGGCCACTGGAAATATCCCATTAAGTTTCTTTAGTGTGGGCTCTTTAATCGCCTTGGTGATCAGCGCACTCATTGTATTAAGCGCCATTAAAAAGCCCTTGGAGAACTTATTACTGGGCATCTTTCCCATGGCCGCTATTTTGTTACTGGTAAATCTAATAGTGCCTGCTAGTCCATTAGATGGCCAACATTGGGATCCAGGGTTAACCGCCCATATTATTTTATCCATCATGGCCTACAGCATTTTAACCATTGCCGCCTTTCAAGCCATTTTACTCATGGTTCAAAACCATCAACTCAAACATAAGCACATGAGTGGCATCATGCGAGTACTGCCACCATTGCAGACCATGGATAAGCTGTTATTTGAAATGCTTGGGGCTGGTACCGCTTTATTAACCTTGGCCATCATTTCAGGTTTTGTGTTTTTAGATGACCTTTTTGCTCAGCACTTACTGCATAAGACCTTATTTACCTTAATTGCTTGGGGAATATTCAGCTTTTTGATATTTGCCCATTGGCGTTTTGGCTGGCGTGGATTGCTGGCCTCGAAATGGACGCTAACCGCCATGTCATTTTTGGTGCTGGCCTTTTTTGGCAGCAAGCTGGTGCTGGAGATCATTCTTCAGCGGGGTTAATTCCGCCCTTAGCCCCCATTATCCTTGGGGGTATTTCTGTATCCGCTCTGCGCGAGCATCAACTTGTATTAGAAATCACCCACAAAAAGGTTTAGTCTAGGCTTTTTTAGTCACTAGGCCCTCTTCGTGAGCGACATCCCACTCAGTATATTATTCTCAATCTTGTTTTTTCTGATCGTTTTCTCTGCGTTTTTCTCCAGCTCTGAAACGGGCATGATGTCACTTAACCGCTATCGTTTACGTCATATGGTGAAGCAAGGCCATAAGGGTGCAAAGCGCGCTAGCAAGCTATTAGCCCGAACCGACCGACTAATTGGTGTGATCCTAATAGGCAATAACTTTGTTAATATTGCAGCGGCCTCCATTGCCACGCTCATCGCTCAGCGTATTTGGGCCGACAACCCTGAAATGGGTGTCACCATTGCCACTATTTTACTCACCCTAGTGATCTTAATTTTTGCTGAAGTAACCCCTAAAACCATTGCTGCAAACCACCCTGAAAAAATCTCTTTTCCAGCCAGTTTTCTATTACAGCCTTTGCTCATTTTACTGATGCCATTTGTATGGGTCGTCAACGGCATTGCCAATTTCATTATTCGTTTAACCCGCCTAGACATTGATCAAAACAGTAAAGACTTATTAAGCACTGAAGAATTTCGCACCTTGGTTCATGAAGCTGGCGCGGTAATACCGTTAAGACGCCAGCAAATGCTGTTGTCTATTTTGGATTTAGAAACCGTAAAAGTGAACGACATCATGGTACCCAGAAATGAAATTTCCGGGATCGATTTAGATGATTCTATTCGCGATATAGAAATGCAATTACGTAATAGCCAACACACTCGCCTGCCTGTTTGGAAAGGCAATATAAACAACATTATTGGCATATTGCACATGCGAAATGCTGCAAAGGTTTTGGCACAAGAATCATTTAACAAGGCCGAGTTATTACAAGCCACTCGCGAGCCTTACTTTGTGCCGGAAACCGCGCAGCTGCATAACCAGCTGTTTCACTTTCAAAGTGCGCAGCGTCGAATTGCAATTGTGGTAGATGAATACGGGGAAGTACAAGGCATCGCCACCCTAGAAGATATTCTAGAAGAAATTGTTGGCGAATTTACCACTGACATTTCATCCACCAGCCAAGACATTACCCCACAAGAAGATGGCAGTTACATTGTGGACGGCACCACCACCATTCGCGAACTGAACAAGGCATTGTCTTTTGATTTATCGGTAGATGGCCCAAAAACATTCAGTGGCCTGATCATTGAAGCATTAGAAGCCATTCCAGAAAGTAACGTTTGTTTAAGGATTGAGAATTATCAAATTGAAATTCTCAAAGTACAGGCTAACACCATTGCCAATGCTAAAATAATGAAACGCCATATCCAGCAAAGCTCGTCGTGAACATCAACTTAGAATGTCAGATCTAAACTTTAGATCTGACATCAATTTAGCGTTACGCTCCTAATTAGACATTTAATTAATATGCCCTCTAACGAGTTTTTATCTCGCCCGATTATTATTTGCATTCTTATTGTTGCTGCCACTTTATTTGCTGGTAATCATATCGCAGCACGCTTTGCATTTGATAACGGCACAGGCTTATTGTTAGCCGTATTGGCGCGAGGGTCTGCGGCATTACTGCTTATGCTGAGCATTGCTCTCATTCGTAAAGCATCCTTCAAAATGCCAACGCACTTGGTAAAATGGCAAGTCACCCTTGTAATTTTAATTGCGGCACAAAGCCTTTGTTTGTATTCCGCCATCACCCGCATTCCTGTGGCCGTGGCCTTGTTGCTGGTGAATACCTGGCCCATGATATTTATTATGTGCAGTTGGATAATGGGAAAGAAAAAAGCCAACCTAATCACCTTTATTATTTTAGGGGTTATTTTATTGGGGTTAAGTTTGGTTTTAAACCTAGATTCAAGTGTTACTTCAAGTGTAAATGAAGACTGGTCCATGGGCGTGCTGCTTGGTGTGCTCTCGGCTTTTTTATTAGCGGGTGCCATGTGGATAACACAATATCAATTGGCCCCCTTGCAAGGCTCAGTGCGCAGTAGCTATACCATGTTTGGCGTGGTGCTATTGATGGGGTTATTGGGAATAAGCGGCTATTTTCCTAACGGCTTAGATCTACCTCAAAACTCACAAGGCTGGTTAGGTTTGCTCATGTTGGCGATACTGTATGGTATTGCTGTTACGTTGTTATTTGTATTAGCAGCAAAATTAGACATGGGCCGGAACTCCCCCATATTAAATTTTGAGCCGGTGGCATCATTATTTTTAGGCTATCTATTTCTAGGGCAATTTTTAAATGGTACGCAGTTAATGGGTGGGGGAATTGTAATATTTGGAATTGTAGCCATTGGCCTGCAGCGTAAATAATCATGCTCTGAATACAAAAAGAGCATGATTATTGGTAACTGACTAAAGCGTAATGGTCACCGCAGACGAACATTGATTAGCCAAATCACGCGCTTCATCAGTGGTTTGTCCTACAGCTAGAGCAACCCCCATACGACGGGTACCCGCCACTTCAGGTTTCCCAAATAAACGCAGTTGAGAATTGGCAATACTTAAGGCATTGTCCAAATTTGAAAAAGCCACTTGGCGACTTTCCCCACGCACTAAAATAACACTGCTAGCGCTTGGCCCATTTTGCTTAATAGCAGGAATAGGTAAATCTAAAATGGCACGGGCATGTAATGCAAACTCTGAAAGATCTTGGCTAATCAAAGTCACTAAACCAGTATCATGAGGACGCGGTGACACTTCACTGAAAATCACCTCATCACCTTTTATAAACAACTCAACGCCAAATAACCCCTTACCACCTAATGCAGCGGTTACCTCTTCAGCCATGTTTTGTGCTGCTAACAATGCCGCATCACTCATTTTTTGGGGCTGCCAAGATTCTTGGTAATCGCCGTCTTCTTGACGATGCCCAATGGGTGCACAAAAAGACGTGCCATCACGGTGGCGAACCGTTAATAAAGTAATTTCAAAATCAAAATCAACAAAACCTTCAATAATGACCTTGCCTTTACCAGCGCGACCACCCTCTTGAGCATATTCCCAAGCGGCGTCCACATCACTGGTACTTTTAATTAGGGACTGCCCTTTACCTGAACTGCTCATAATGGGTTTGACGATACAGGGGAAACCAATTTTTTCTATGCCTAATAAAAAATCTTGTTTGCTTTGAGCAAACACATACTCACTGGTTTTTAAATTTAGATCCACCGCTGCCAAGGTACGAATACCTTCTCGGTTCATGGTGAGCTGAGTGGCTTTTGCAGACGGAATAACATGAAAACCTTCTTGCTCTAATTCGGCTAAGGTATCGGTGGCAATGGCTTCTATTTCCGGCACTATTAAATCGGGCTTTTCACGCTCAATGACTTCTCTTAATGCTTTTCCATCAAGCATATCTACCACGTGACTATGATGTGCCACTTGCATGGCAGGCGCATTGGCATAACGGTCAACCGCGATCACTTCTACCCCTAAGCGTTGAAGTTCTATGGCCACTTCTTTGCCCAGTTCTCCTGCGCCACACAATAAAACTTTCTTAGCCGTAGCAGACAAGGGCGTGCCTATTTGTACCGACATGTTAATCCTTAATATTATTGATAGGCGTTAAAGAGCAATGAAATTGCCAGACTCTTTTTCACGTTGGGCAACTTTTTTAATGACGTCGCGCTTTTGATCATTGCTCATTTCGCCCCACTGGGTAATCTCATCACCGGTGCGATAGCAGCCTATGCATAAATCATTGGCATCCAATGCGCAAATGGCCACGCAAGGAGATTTTACCATGCCTAAAATATTGTATTTCTCTTCGCTCATTTTTCTACTCGATTACTTTTTAAAAGCGCCCATCTTTTTTAACGATTTTCATCTTTAACAAAAGTGGGCCAGTTAAATCCTAAAATTCGGTTTGCGGTTTTAAATCACTGTTATAGCGCTTAAAGTTTTTAACATAAAACTCGCTGCTCATTTCTAAATGCTTTTTCTGCATATCAGTCAGCTCGCGCTTAATTTTTCCAGGGGAACCGATCACCATAGAACCATCAGGAATCACCATGCCCTCAGGTATTAGGGTATTGGCCCCTATTAAGCAATGCTTACCAATTTTAGCGCCGTTCAATACCACCGCGTTTATGCCCACCAAGGTGTAATCACCCACCTCGCAACCATGCAACATGGCTTTATGGCCTACGGTTACCCCGGTGCCGAGCGTTAATTTAAAGCCTGGGTCCGTATGCAGAATGGCACCATCTTGAACATTGCTGTTTTCACCCAAGGTAATCACATCATTGTCGGCACGTATCACCACATTAAACCAAACGCTGGCATTGTTTTTTAATACCACACTGCCTATCAACTGGGCATTATCGGCAATGAAATAATCATCACCTTCAATTTGGGTTTTTCTATCCCCTAATGAATAAATCATGTGTTCCCTTATTTATAATTATTATCCACTAAGCCCTGCATGTCTCCGAGGCTTAACTCAAAACCAGCGTCATAGTGGCGATTAAATAATTCAGCCAGCATCATGGCGGTCAGCCCCCAAATGGTGAAATCTTGGTAATACCAGCGAGGGCCGCGGAAGCTGCCAAATTGATCAATTTGATCAGGCTCACCCTCTAAAAAGAATTTAAGAGGGACGCGGAAAATGGCGTCTATTTCTCGGGAGTCGGAGTTAAGCGTTATGTCCTTAGGCACAATGCCCAGCACAGGGGTGACTAAAAAACCAAAACGAGAAATAACTTGATCCATGGTACCGATCACTTTCACCAAAGAAGGTTCTAGACCCACTTCTTCATGGGCTTCTCTTAATGCAGTGGCGATAGAGTCTTCATCGGTTAATTCGGTTTTGCCCCCAGGAAAGGCTACTTCACCTTTATGGGTAGGCATTTGCGTGGAGCGACGCGTTAAAATAACTTCCGGTTCATCTTCATCGGTGATGGCCACTAATACTGCAGCCGTGGCTAAATTAGAGTTTTCAATTATTCTGGGTTCAAAAGTGCTGAATCCACTGACCAACAAACTTAACGACATATACGTAACCTCTCCCTTAAGGGATATTTTAGCGAATAATCCATTCAGTAACAGCCAATGAATTCCCGCTAGAAACCTATTCACCCGTAACTCAATTCAACCAATGTAAAAAGACCCATGATAATGAGTAACAAAAAAATCATCAATTTCAACTATTTAGCCGATTATACCCGTCAACCCCACGAAAACCTGTTTAAAAATCAACCACAAAATCTACCCACGTCACAGAATTCAATAATCACCTTATAAGACTTTGGACTGAACAAGATAGTACTTATCACTTGTGCATCTTAATAAGATTCAACATGAGCCCAAAAAACACCATAAGCCATTGTATTTAAAAGATATTTATCGAATTCATTAGGGGCTTGTCAATATGCACACAAGGGCTTTTTAGCGATTCCTGCCTTAATCAGCCAGCCTTTTCAAGCTTATTTAAAGCCCCCATCCCCTGTAGACTAGTGCTTAAGAATTACAAATAAATATATTCATCCTTTTGCTTATAACCATATTTAGAAAGCAAAGGTATGCAATGAATTGAATAAAGTGGAAATGCGTATGTACAAGTCACTGCCCAGTTTTGAAGAGTTACGGGACATGGCTCAGCGAGACCCTGAAGCCCTAGAACGTCTACGTCTTGAGCACGTTAAAGCTACCATCAATAGTGCACCTGAGGCCTATCGCCAGCGTTTATCTGGCCTGCAGTTTCAAATAGATGGCCAACGCCGCTTAGCCAAAAGCCCCATGGCCGCCTGTTTAAGAATCAGTAAAATGATGCACGATTCTTTGCACGAGCTAAAAGCTTATATTGAAGTAGATGAAAACGCCGAACCGGTTGCAGTGGAAGAACCTGCCACCGTGCTGTCTTTTCCAGGTTAAGCCTGGGCTAATCATTTTATGCCGTGATATCTGATCACGGCTTTGCCTTCTTTACCCCATGCCCGCTATACTCAGCCCTAATTATTCTCCAGTTAACTCTTTAATTAACCCTTAACTAAATCATTAATTAAAGAACGGGTTCCAAAGGAACTGACATGAAATTTTGCAGTGAATGCGCACACCCTATTCAAAAAAAAATCCCACAAGGGGACAATCGCGAGCGTTCGGTTTGCACCCAGTGTGGCACCATTCATTATGTAAACCCTAGAATTATTGCCGGCTGCTTACCCACTTTTGAAGGAAAAATACTGCTATGCAAACGGGCTATCGAACCCAGAAAAGGGTTTTGGACATTGCCAGCAGGGTTTATGGAAGAGGGGGAAACTCTAGAAGAAGGCGCTATTCGAGAAACAGTGGAAGAAGCAGGCATTGACGTAAGCTGCGATCAACTGCTCACCTCCATTAGTGTGCCGCATATTTCACAGGTACATGTGTTCTTTTTGGCTAATATGCCAAACGCCAGCCACGCTCAAAGTACCAGTGAAAGTTTAGACGTAAAGCTATTTGATGTGAAAGACATTCCTTGGCAAGAAATTGCGTTTCCTACCGTTAAGAAAACCCTTAAACACTACCTAGACGATTTAGATGCCGGTGTGTTAAAAACCCGTGTGTTCGATATTAAATTTAACGAGCGCTTAAAGGTTAATACCTGAAAGTAATCTAGCTAATCGAAGAAGGGTCTATGACTAGATTGATATCATAGGCCACTTCTTCATAAGGGTGGGCAGACAACATAACTTGAAGAACCGCCTTAATAACATCATCCTCACACACCATTTCTACTTTATATTCTGAAATCTGCTCTAGTTTATTGGTCTGGCCTACAAAGGCTTGGTTGCCAGCTAACGGCTTAAATTGCCCTAGCCCTTCCACTTGCCAGCAACACTGATCGTACGCACCTATGCGGCCTGCACCGGCTGAAAACATGGCATTTTTAACCACCTCTAAATGAGTTGAAGGGATATACACATTAATTCGATACATAGTCTTTAATGCCGTTAGGTAATGGCTTCTAGGTGAATGAGATTATCCATGGCCGCCTGATTGGTGTCGCCGCATACATGCATATCTGCTTTAAATGCAAAACACACTTTGGGGCGTTCTGGTAGATTGAAAAGTTTACATAGGTTGTGATCATCAAGTTGAACACAGCGCACTCCTGCTGGTTTGCCATTTGGCATACCTGGAATAGCACTGCTAATGGAAGGGGCAATACAGCAAGCTCCGCAGCCTAATCGACACTCCATTTAAATCGTCACCGTCATAAAAGAAAGATCACTATGACACATCAAATGGGTGACACCCCCAAAACAGCCTTTCATTTACATTCCCAATAACTTTAGCAATTGCCGATTATAGCGGGTGCAGTATCGCTCCAGTAACATTTTTTCATGGAGCCTTTGCTTGGAGGATGTCTTTTTAGGCGTGGACTTGCTCTCATAAAGGCGGTATTCGTTCATAACCCGCAGAGCGTATTTATTTTTAATGATGCGTTTTTGATCAGCATCCACACCAGGAATTCTCGGTGCTTCATTTTTATCCACAATATAGGCTGTAAATCTAGGTAAGCCACTCTTTGCACTGGCTTGAGCATCTAATATTGGCGACTGAAACTTTCTTAAATCTAATTCAGCCACCGCGGAACTTATGCCCAACAACAGCGTCATAAGAAGTAACATGCTTTTCATCACGGTCTCCTAACCCAATTTAAAAGCACCCTTTTTAAGATGCCTAGGCACTTAACTGGTCCGAAAAAGCAAAAAAGGCAGCATGGAAGCTGCCTTTTTTGTGCCTGTTTGAAAGCTTAGCCTAGAGTAAGAGAGTTTTCCCTTTCTAGGGCTAAGCTTTTCGCCGCTTTTATACTTACGCTATTCAACAAACTCCTCCATGAAATCCAATTCGGCTTGCTGGCGAACCACTTTTCGATGGTGCGCCCACAACTCTTGAATTTTTTCCTGATTACACTGCTGCCTATCAACCAGTACTCGGGTGTTCAGCTCGCCACGATTGCCTGATGCCAATGGCACCTTGCTAAACACATATTGGTTACTAATTAAGTCCATGAAAGGCCCAGACTTACTGGTAGGCATGATAAACAATAACTGTAACCCTAGGCTTTCGGTTAGGTAGTTAATCACTTCTTTAGAACGGGTTTCATCCATTTTAGAGAAAGCTTCATCTACCAGCACCATTCGCAAGTGACTGTCCCCTTGATTGAAGCGGAACGCCGAAGTAATAGCGGCACTGCGAATAATATAAGCCGGGGTTTCTAACTGCCCACCAGAACCGGTACCGTATTGTGAAAGGGCAATAGGCTCTTTACCTTCAGGGTGTTTATAAATTTCGTACGAGCGATAGTTTCGATAATCAGATAAACGCTCAAGTTCCCGCATGGCTTTTTGTTCGTCGTCATCGAGCAACATAGACATTAGCTGCTCACGCACCTTCACCGATTTAGCACTCAGCTCTACCTCAAACAAGGTTTGCCCTTCGCCAATGGCTGGGTTTTTAATGACCTCTTCAAAGAAATTCCAATAGTCTTTAAATTCAGGCACCCATTCCCAATCGAACCAATAACATTCTTTATCGGTACCAAACTTGTGATGTTTAAGCTCTTTGTTCATGTCTTCCAACACGCGCTTACCATCACTAATAGACTGGTGAATGCTATGGCAAAGGTTGGTCACAAACGCATTGTCAAAACTGTCTTTAAGGCTCGATAACTTATCTTGCTTTTCTACCAGAATATTATTTTTCAAACGGTTATGGATGTTTTCCAGCTCTCGCTGCACATCACATACACTTTGGAAAAAGCCAATGCTGTGCTCGTCGGAATAATCGGCGCTGTAAACTATGGCATCGCTGGTTTGACAGCGCTGGTTGTGGTCGCCAATGGCCCGGTCAAGTAGCTGAGCACGACTATTTAATTCACTTAATATAGCCTGCTGCTGATTTCGGGCAATTTCTGCACTGGTACGCTCGGCTTCTATGTCGGCATTTTCCATATTTTTTTCAACATCAAAATCAGGCCACAACTTAGAAATCCCTCGCAGATTCTCTTCGTTTTGATCGGCTTTCTCTTGGGTCAGCTCTTGCTGATCACTTAAAATAGCGCAGCGCTTTTCACTTTCTTTTAACTGCTGAGTGGTCCGACCTAGCTCCCCATCAAGGCGCTGAATTTGTAAATCCAATTCTTGAGCCTGTTCAGCTAATTGTAAATATTCTTCTTCTAATTCAGTGAAGTCAGATAAGTCAATTTGCCCTAATTGTTTCTCAGCATTTTGCCATTGGCGATTAATGCTCACCATTTGTTGTAATTGATCGGCATAACTTAAATGACGTAACTGATTGACCGCCAGCAATAAATCTTGAGCTTCACGTTGTGATTGCTGAACCGCGCTTGCCTGCTGAGCCAATTGCTGAAACTCTCTTTGCTTCGCCCCTAAAGCGCGTTCACGAGCACCTTGACCAAATACCAATTCCGCATCATTCATATCACAGCGGTACATAGAGTAAGACCCCGACCCCATGCCTTCTTGCGTTAGGCCGCGTCTGGTTTTACGCAAAGTTGCCGCATCAGGCACTTGCTCTACACTGCCATAACTAGCCATTAAATAATGCTTGGCGGTGGCGTGTTCGAACTTCATTAAATTCATAATGGAATTATGAGGCACTTTTAAACGGTCACTATCTTGTTTGGCTTTACTGCCTTGAATAACCCGCGCACGGTTACCACCAGGCATGCTGCGCACAATGCTGATGGCATCGCGTTCAAAGTCAGCTTCCACAATAATAGAAAAGCGAGCGCCACCAATGTAACCTTCAATGGCATTTTGCCAAGCGCCATCGAGGACTTCTACGTAATCACACAACACCTTAGGGTCTGCTTGCGGACATTCTCTTGAAATAGCATCAAGTGCCGCTTCTACAAAATACGGATAACTCACTTGGCTTGAGTTTAAGCGGTCAATATCCTGTTGGGTTTGCTGCATTTTTTTCTGCTGAGCCATGAGCTTCTGACCACGCCTATCAGCCAGTCGTGCTAACTGATCACGTAAGCTCACATTTTCAGTGGTTAGCTCAGCGGTAAACCACTTGTGTCGCCATTGGTTAATTTGCTCTTGACGTTTAATGCCGTCATCCAAGTGCGCTTCCAAAGGCGAGATATCAATCATGTCTTTGTTCAAAATAGCAGGAAAATCTAATTGACTTTCATCACTCAAGGCCACCACATCCTTGGCCTCTTTAAGAAAACTTCGCTCATTAAGCCCAGGAATTTCAGCACCTATACTGGTGTTTTGCAGTGTTTTATAAATACTGCTGGTGGCTTCAAGGGTGTATTTAAGTTGTTTATCTTGCTCTAATAACAAAACCGCTTGATGAGACAAATCTTTTTGATAAGCAATAATATCTTGCTCTAACACGTCTTTATCTTTTAGCGCTGGAATGCCTTGGCGCCTGGCTTCTAAACTCACCAGCTGTTCGCGGGCTAGTTTACGGCGCGCATCACAGGTTTCTCGTTCATTATTATTGTTACTTAAATCGCTGCGTTGTTTCTGCTGCAAATTTTTAGCATCGCGATAAGATTTTTGATCTTCAATGTATCGACTTTTCGCCGCCACATAATGGGCCAACTGGTAATCGATCCACTGATCGATATAGGTTTGACTATGGGATTTACCATTTAAAAGAATATTAATATTTTCAATTAACTGATTAGCATCCGATTCCATGGCATGAATGGTTTTCATTAAATCACTGATGCTGCGAATGGCTTCACCTAGATCTTTTTTCTCTAGTATTTCATTGGCCACGAAACCGTTAATGCTTTTCACCGGTTTGTACGCCATGAAACGTGAAAATGCTTTTGCTGCATTTAGTGCTTCACGCTCACTTACCGCATCATCGCGCCCTCTTAAAGCCCCGTAAAGGCGACGCAAATATTGTTTCTTGGTATCGTATTTTTCCACCGCGCGCTGACCACAACGCTTTTGAAGGCGCTTAAAAATCTTGTCAACGCCCACCGCTTGTTTACCGCCACCTTCTTCCAGTAAAAAATCACTTTGAGTCAATTCATGACCCGATACTACCATTAATAAAAAGTCATTTTGTCTAGCAACAGGTTTACCTGCGGCTTTATCAATGTATGCGCTTACCCCAATAATCGCAGTAAAGGGTTGAGCACTTTCCCCTTTAGTTGGGTGAAAGACCGCTGCTAAATAACCATTGGCGCCACCGGGACGAGCAAACGAGCCATCATCACAACCCAACACATAACTGGCTAAGGTTCGTACTTGTTTACCGCGACCTTTTTGTGTGGATTCGTCTTGACCTGGGTTGTAGTTAAATAAGTTATCATGGGCGGCTGTCATGATAGTTTGAATGGCATCCGCGGCGGTGGTTTTACCTGAACCATTGCCACCGCTTAATAAGTTGATTGGGCCGAATTCAAAATCAGTAGCAGGGATGTTTCCCCAATTAACATAAACAAACTTTTTCAAAAACATGAGTTATCCCTCCTTGCCGGCCACTAGAAGATTAATAGGTCGCGCTTCACAATTGGCAAAATCGATAGCAGGAATATTTCTCCAATTAACATAAACAAACTTTTTCAAAAACATGAGTTATCCCTCCTTGCCGGCCACTAGAAGATTAATAGGTCGCGCTTCACAATTGGCAAAATCGATAGCAGGAATATTT
>OJDR01000053.1_pt1 | contig 51968 bp, 46 predicted proteins | sample 1593081 | NCBI WGS metagenome assembly OJDR01 (sample SAMN05416873, study PRJEB24817) | seawater metagenome | isolation source: Sea water | place: Canada:Atlantic | collected 2013-11
TGGCAAATTATATATCACGTGCAAATGCTGCACTGATTGATTTAAACGACTTATTGAGTCAAGGGTAATAAAACATGAAAAAAATAGCGCTAGCGGTAACACTCGCATCAATTCTATCAGCTAATGTTCAAGCAGATGCTTTAGGTATCTATTTAGGTGGTCAACTATGGGACAACCAAGCCTCGGGTACATTAGGTGATGGCAGTTCACAAGTCGATTTTAATTTAGTTGATGAAAAACAAAATAGCTTTTTTATTGCCTTTGAGCATCCACTACCAATAATTCCTAATCTGCGTATAGCCTCGACATCATTAGAAACCAGTGGTGTAACTACACTTACTACTGATTTTGAATTCGAAGATGAAACGTTTAGTAAAGATGCGATAGTTAATGCGAATTTTAATGTCAGCTATGTTGATTACACTCTATATTATGAGTTGTTTGATAATGACATATTATCATTTGATTTTGGTTTGACTGGCCGTGATTTTGACGGCGATGTAACCCTTGCTGCGCAGGTAACGACAGACTCTGGCATAGTGACACAATCAGAGAGCATTGCGGTAACAGATATAGTACCTATGTTATATGTTGCGACTACTGTTGGTTTGCCATTAACCGGGTTAAATTTATATGCACAAGGTAACTTTTTATCATTTGATGATCATACGCTTTATGACTATGAAGTGGGAGTAAGCTACGAGCTTATTGATAACCTTGCGGTAGATGTAAATATTAATGCAGGCTATCGTGCGGTTAAGTTAGAGCTAGAAGACTTGAATGACTTATATACTAATATTGAATTCGATGGTGTGTTCATTGGTACAACAATTCACTTCTAAAACTTAATACTGAAAGTTCGTACAAGGCAGGACTGAGTGATCAGTCCTGCTTTTTTATTATCTGAAATATATTTATTGCGCTTGGCATATCCTATTACTATCAGCTAGGCATCAGAATATCTGCTTTGAAATAATTCTATGACTGTGACTATGACTAGAGATAGACCGCTTGTAAGTGCATAGTTCACTCAATTGAATTCACCAATTTAAATGCCGTTAGCTAGTTTATAGTACTGACTGATTGGATGAGCATTTGGGCACGTAATGGTGGTGTTAACCAAATTAATGTTAGGCGCGTTCGTGATCTGGTAAGTACTAATTCTACTCGTATTAGGGACGCTTAAAGCACATTTGTAGAAGCTCTGGTATCACGCACTTCATATCGGTTAAAGAGGTAGAACGCTCTATATTGAGTTATTAGCTTGAGGCCGTCATGAACTAGTTTGTTATTAAAATTGTTACTAGGCGCAGATGAAGGAGTAGATATTTAACGAACGAAACGCTTCACCGTCTCGGATTTGTATAGATAATAAAAAAGCCATCAACATAATGTTGATGGCTTTTACGTTTATAGATTTTTTACTAACAATCTACATTATAATATTACGCTTTTTTACGGCGAGTAAATAACATAGGTGTAAGTAGTAACATTAACCAACCGAATGAACCACTTGATTTCTTGTTAACAATTGAAGCTGAGGCAGTTGTTGTATCTGTATTGCCATTACCATCGTCGACTGTTAATTGAAAAGTAATCGTTTCATCTTTTGATACTTTTGGTGCTTCAAAGCTAAATGATGCTGCACTTGCGTCAAAGCTAACCGGAGTACCTGAAAGCTGAGTCCAAGCATAAGTTAACGTATTAGCATTAGCATCTGAAGAGCTAGAACCATCAACAGTAACTGAACTTCCTTCTGTTGTAGATGAAAGTCCTGTAATTGCTGCTACTGGTGCTACTTCAATAACACCAAACGTGTAAGTAGACTCAGCTGTATTGCTGCCCAATGTATTCGTTAGGGTTACTTCATTATCCGTACTTGCAGTACGAGGAATTAAGTCAAAACCAACAGATAACATTTTAGTTGACTCGCCAACAGCACGAGTAATTGTCCAAGTAACTGTATTATCTGAAACAACGCCACCATTGTTAACATTAGCAATTTCTTGTCCAGCAGTAACTTCAGCAACTAAAGTGTAAACTTTATCACTGTTAGTAAAGTTAGGAGCAATTTCAAAAGCTACAGGGTGTGCTTCACCTGGTGTCATTGTTTGCACACCATTTTCTAGCTCTTCAGATACAGTTTCCACTACATCTGCTTCGCCTAAAGTGATTGACCAAGGTAAGACAAGACGAGTATCTGCATCTTTTATTTCGATCAAGCCTGCAGTGTTTTCTGCGCCTTCCCAGTCTAGCGTCAAATCAAAATCTGAAGCATTTTGAGTTATTGTTGTAGTTACAACTTCACTAATTGATGTCTCTACAAACTGAGTGGTAGAAACTTTAACATCTACAGCATCAGTTGCACCAGGTGCAGATGCAGTATAGGCATCAACAACAACATAGTAAGTATCCGCAGGTAAATTAGTAAAAGAAACTAATTCATTCGAACTTGCACTACCACTTGAACCAATTCTAACAAATGACGAGTTTAATATACGTAAATCAGCGTCAGGTGCTTCCGTAGAACTTGTAGAAAATACTGCTTGAGGTACTACAGCATCAAAAGTAATAGTGAAGTAGTCAAAACTACCATCTAGAACGGCTAATGTACGTTCCTCAATTACTTTAGCTTCATAAGTTGTAGTAGTAAGCGTACCTGTTAGTTCTTTAGATTTTAAACCTGTATAAGTAATTGAACCATCAGCACGGTTAGCAACAATAGCAGCATCCGTAGGTAAGTTATCACCAGATGCTTGTACCATTACTGGTAAACGAGCGTCAGGGATACCTGCAGAAGTTAATGTTACATCACCAAAATTCCAAGTATTTACTGGAGCTTCGCTAACGTCAGCAGTAACTGTAATGGTTTGTGTTTCACCGGCTTTAATATCGAAACTTGCTGGTGTAACTGTTAACGCCATCTTGTTAGGAACTGGTGTAGTTGAAGGCGCTACAGGTGCTGTAGCAGGTGTGTTTGTTGTAACTGTCCAGCTAGCATCCTTAGTTGCTGTAAAGGTACGAGTCCATGAACAAGTATCAATACATTTAGTGTTGGCCATCGAAGGAATATTTAACGACAAAGGAACGCCGGCAACAGCTGGATTTGCTTTCATATAGTTAGCGAAAGTTTCATCCATGACTAAACCAGTATTTGTTGCTAAATTAACACGAATACTACCAGAGCCCATATCAAATACATCAGCTGCTGTTTCGCCATCTTCTTTACGAACATCTGTAACAGCGGTAAGCATTAATGCTGATCGAATGTTATCAGGAGTCCAAGTTGGATGGGCTGATTTTAACACTGCACCAGCACCTGAGGTATGAGGCGCTGACATTGAGGTACCTTGTAAGAAGGCATAATCAGCTGGAGCAGTACCTGTAACATCATGACCAAATTGTTGATCAGAATATGCTGCGTAAATAGATACGCCAGGAGCTGTCACTGAAGGAGTCATGATATCTGCAACAGTGTTGTTAGGACCACGCGATGAGAAGCCTGCCATAACGTCAGCATCTTCAGGTGTGACTTCTAATTTTCCATCAGCCGCTGTAATAGTTGCTGTGTGGCCTGTACCAGATGCTAACCATGCACGTAAGGCATCGCCGTCTTCTTGGTTGATATGGATGCCAGGTACAACATAGACGTCGTTATTAACAGAGCCTGCACTTACATTACCAAGAACAAAGCCACCCGCACCACCAGCAGCAGCATTTATTGCTTTTGAAACACGGGCAATTGCACCACGGTCACAAACAACGATTTCACCGTTAAATGTATCAGCAGGGAAAGGTTGTAAACATTGTGCAGGATCGCCGTCAGGGTCGTTACTGTTAGTGTAATCACCAGCCCAAACGATACTTGCTGTAATACCGCCAGATGCACTCTTACCGTCAATAGCTGCTAGTGCAGTGTCACCACCAGTAAAAGTGCCAATTTCTTTATCAAAAGCAACTTCACGACCGTGAGTAGAAGCACCTACAACAGTGTACCAAGGAGCATTTTTCGACGTTGTGTTTGCGTCTGGGCCGTCGTTACCTGCAGAAACAGCAGAGAATATGCCCGCTTCTTGTGCAGCTAAGAAGCCAAGCTCTGTTGAGCTTACCCATGGGTTACCACCACCACTGATTGAGTAGTTAAGTACATCTACGCCATCTGCTACCGCATCATCTAATGCTGCTATAATTGCCGCGCCAGGACAGCCAGAGTATGTATCGCCACGATCACCCGGATTACAAATTTGGTAAGCAACGATGTTTGCGTGTGGTGCTACACCAGAGATTTGACCAAATTCAAAGCCAGTTGTGTTGATACCGTCACCTTCAGCTTCACCTGTTTCAGGGTCAACTAAAGGAACATCTAGTAAAATATTACCACCAGCTGTACTTGCTGTATGTGAGCCATGTCCACCGTAATCTTCACCATTTTTTGCTGGAGGATTCTCACCAAATACAGCGGCATCGTCATAATTATCAGTAACTGATGCGTATGAACGCACACCGATTAGTTTATCATTACACATTGACGCGAAATCGCCAGCACAGTCACCAACATAAACACCTGCGCCCCACGGGTTAGTGTGGTCATAACCATCACCGCCAATATCAGCAAATGAAGCATGATCAGAGTTTACACCACTATCAATCACACCGATGATTACACCTTCACCCATGTTTATTGCTGTTGGGCCTTCACCTTCCCATACTTCTGTAGCACCGATGTGAATTGGACCTGTATCAGTATCCATATGCTCCATACGTTCACGTTCAACAAACTCAACACTACTTAAAACAGCTAATTTTTTAGCCTGCTCTTGAGTTAAGCGCAAAGCTAAACCATTTAACGCATTCTTATAATGATAAACAACTTCTACATCGTTACCTAGTTGATTTTTAGCTTGGCTAAGGAATTCTGACTGTTTAGTTGCAAGGTAATTTGCATACTGAATTGATTCTTTAGATTTGGTATCCAAACGCAATTCGTCACGAACTTGTTGTGATGACATTTTGCTTTTGGCTAATTTAGCAAATAAATCTTTTTTAGCGATTCTTGGATTAGTTGCAGCAAGTCCAGCAATGCTGCCGTCATATGTCGCTAGAGCCATATCTTTCAAGCGAACAATGTATGTGTATTGCCCTGCTGCTAGGTTCTCTTCAGCGATAAACTTTTTGTTATATTTGTTTGTAGCTACCTTTGAACCCGCAACTGGCTTAATATTATTTTGGGCTTCAAATGCAAGTGATTGACGTACGTCATTGACACTTGCCACTGAACTAAGGGTTACAGACATTAATGCTGTTGATACAGCTAATGCGACTTTATTTCTCACGAATAATCTCCTTTGCGCTATGGGAGCGCACTTTATTATTTTTTGCTGATTTATAATTGTAATATCATGATGTCAGCTAGTATTTATTGATTCTTAAATGTTTAGAATTTGAGAGCAATTCAATAACTCGCAATAATGCGAGGCTTTAACATAGCACATGTAAAGATAATGTAAATAACTTGTCAGCAAAGCTTTGCTTAAATATGGAGATCTGCTTTAAAAGTGGAAAATAGTGTTTACAGGTGGTGTGTTTTTAAAGGTATTTTCTCTTTTGAAAGTCACTTTTTAGCTCTGAGGTAATCGCGGGTGAAAATTTTTCAGGAAATTGTATGAATGATTGAAAAGGATAATGAGGAAGTAAATGCACAAACTTGACCTGATATAGGCTTGAAGTGTTACCTTCAGGCCTATGTTCATGTTGTCAATTAATGGCTATTGTCATTAATAAATTGTTCAAGTGCATGACGTTCAAATTTATAGGTTGTTATACAATAATCACAGGTCATAGACACGCTGCCTTGCTCGGCAATAATACTTTCGAGTTCGCTAGGCGCAATTTGTGAAATAGCACTTAAGCATTTATCTTCTGAACAACTGCATTGATAGCTAACGGCTTGAGGCTCAAACAGTCGAACTTCTTCCTGATGATATAATCGATAAAGCAGATCTTCATTAGTTACTGAAAAGATCTCTTCAGGTTTTATAGTATTAGTTAATTGGCACAAGTGCTCAAAATCCGCTTGCTGTTTTTCCTTATCACCGGCATCCGGTAGCAACTGAATTAATGTTCCGGCTATTTGTGAGGTTTTTTCGTCGCTAAATAGCCAAATTTTTGTCGGAATTTGCTCAGACACTTCAAAGTAGTGCGCTAAACATTGTGCTAACGTGTCTTGTTCTAGCGCCACGACACCTTGATAGGGCTCACCATTTTTTGGACGAATAGTGATAACCATATTACCTTTGCCTATTAAGTCTTTTAAGGTAGTAGCATCGGTGTCGCTAGCCATACGAGCAATTCCACGCATTTCCTGCTCATTATTGCCATTAACTGCCATATAACCTACAGGGCCATCACCTTGAAGTTGCACAGCAATTTCGCCTTCAAACTTTAAGGTTGCTGTTAATAAGCAGGTTGCCGCGACTAATTCGCCTAATAGTTGTTTTACACCTAGAGGGTAATCATGTGGAGCAACAATTTCTTGAAAGGTTTGGCTTAAATTAACCAACTCGCCTCGTGCATGTAGGTTATCGAATAAATAACGATTTAAGATATCTGTTTGCATTGTCACTGGTTATATCCTTTCTTTTAAATGCCGAATTTGTCGGCGTTGCTTTTTATCGGGTTTACTGTCACTAGCAGGACTTAGCAAAATCCCTTGCTTACGCGCTAAATTATTTTTTTCACGTGTTTGAATACTTTCAGAGGTTTCTTGATAAAGCGTTTGTGCGAAACTGGCATCTCGACGTTTATCGGCTAATGCAATAACAATGACGTGTTTTTCTTCAAACCCTTGTCTTATGGTAATACGGTCATCTAAGGCAACGGTTTTTCCTGATTTAGTCCGTTGACCATTGTAAAATACTTTGCCGCCATCGATCATTTGTTTTGCAATCGCTCTGGTTTTATAAAATCGCGCCGCCCATAGCCACTTATCTAATCGGGTTGACTGATTGGTTTCAGTATTGTTAACGTTAGGTTTAGCCATGGTTATGCTTATCCTCAATACAGGCATTATAAAATTGCCGAAAGTTAACATAACGGTAATGTTTACGCTAGTTAGAATGCATTTCTTTACATTTTGTTAACTATTTTTCACTAAAAAATAATATGACGTCTTGTTGCCAAGCTTCGGGTCAAGTATCATCAAAGAGAATTGAAATTTCCAGATAATAAAAAAATTATAAAAAATGCCATTATCGAATAATCTATCAAGCACGTTTGAACAGCTATCTAAGCTTCCCCAAAGAAAAATTACTCAGGTAATTATCCTGGTGCTGATTAGCTATATTGCCTTTTTGTTTGCGCAACTCACTTGGTTGACGCTATCTGAGCCTGCGCATAATACAGGTGCAAAATTAAATAACCCATCATTGACTTCTGCGACTCAGCAAGAGCAAATCAGTGTGCGGGCGATCCAATCACTTAATCTTTTTGGTGCTTTTTCTCAAACTAAAAAAGAGGAAGTAGCAGAGGTGGTCATCGAAGATGCACCTGAAACGCGTTTAAAGTTAACTTTAACCGGTGTTGTTGCCAGTAATGATAAGGCGACCGCTGGCGCTATTATTGAAAGTGCTGGTAAACAAGAAACTTATAGTATTGGTGAAAACATTAAAGGTACGCGGGCGGTTTTAGAAAATGTTTTTAACGATCGCGTGTTATTAAAAGTATCAGGGCGCCTAGAAACCCTAATGTTTGAAGGCTTAGTCTTTGATAAAAATGTTAAGCCGGTTATATCAAACAGTACCAGAGATAGGCCTCAAACAACGAAAATATCTCGAGGAGATTTATCATCCCCTAACATTGTTGATCAACGCGATAATAGAGAACTAACCAATGCAACTAAATCGCTGCAACAAGAACTGAATGACGATCCGGGTAAAATTACTGACTATTTGAAAATTTCTCCAAAACGAGAAAATGGTAAAATTTCTGGCTATCGAATAATGCCAGGAAAAGATCCAACTTTCTTTGAAAGTGCGGGTCTTAAGACCGGTGATGTTGCAATACAAATGAATGGTTTTGATTTAACCGCGCCTAGAGAGGCAGCTCAAGCGCTACAATCTTTAAAAGAACAACGCGAAGTTTCGCTGTTACTTGATCGTAATGGTGATATGACAGAAATACTTTTCAGTATCGATAATTAGAATAAAAGGAATAAACCATGCGCAAATTATTAAGCGCACCTTGGTATAAGCGTAGCTTGACCGGGGTTGTTACAGCAGTTTTACTCAATAGTGTTTTGCTCTCTACAAATATAAATGCCGCTGAATATTCACCCAATTTCAAGGGCACAGAAATTGCTGAATTTATTAATATTGTCGGTAAAAACTTAAGAAAAACCATGATCGTTGATCCTAACGTACGCGGTAAAGTTAACGTCCGTAGTTATGACTTACTGACTGAAAAGCAATATTATCAATTCTTCCTAAATGTGCTCGAAGTCTATGGTTTTTCCGCTGTTGAAATGGAAAATAATGTTGTCAAAATTATTCGTAATAAAGACGCGAAAACTTCTTCAATACCCGTAGTAGGAAATGAAAACCCTGGTGCTGGTGATGAAATGGTGACACGGGTTGTTGAAGTTAAAAACGTTACTGTGCGTGAACTTACTCCATTGCTTCGCCAACTATCTGATCAAGCGGGTGGGGGTAACGTGGTTAATTACGATCCTGCTAACGTTATTATGTTGACCGGTACTGCTGCAGTAGTAAATCGTCTAGTACAAATCATTGAACGTGTTGATAAAGCCGGTGACCAAGATGTGCAAATCATCAGCCTAAAATATGCCTCAGCCGGTGAAATGGTGCGTATTATTGAAGCCATGAATAAATCAGATCAAGGTAAAGGCTCAGGTACACCCACTTTCCTAATTCCTAAAATTGTTGCCGATGAACGTACTAATAGCGTTATCGTCAGTGGCGAAGTAAAAGCTCGTGAACGTGTTGCTCGATTAGTGTCGCGCTTAGATAGTGAGCTGGAGTCTAACGGTAATACCCGAGTTTATCATTTGAAGTATGCCAAATCAGAAGATATGGTGAAAGTGTTACAAGGGGTGAGTGAATCAATTGAAGCGGACTCCTCGGGCGGAAAATCGTCATCAAGAAAAAATCAAAGTCGTAATGTCAGTATTGACGCCCATGAAGACACTAATACCTTAGTTATCACGGCTGAGCCTGATATGTTGCGCTCTCTTGAAGCGGTTATTCGCCAATTAGATATTCGCCGTGCACAAGTACTGATTGAAGCCATTATCGTTGAAGTATTTGAAGGTGATGGTGTTAATTTAGGTGTGCAATGGTTTCACGAATCAGGCGCTATGACACAGTTTACTAATGGTGTTACGCCAATAAGTGCAGTGGCAGCCGCAGGTGAAGCGGCACGTTCAACACCTGGAACAAAGGGGTCAACGGTCACATCCGAAAATGGCGCTATTACGGTTAATCCAGATCAACCTGATACAAAAGGTGACTATAGTTTAGCTGCTCAAGTGTTAGGTTCGGTGAGTGGTACGCTGTTTGGTATCGTTAAAAATGATTGGGGCGCAATCATTCAAGCGGTAAGTTCAGATACAAATTCTAACTTACTCTCAACACCTAGTATTACCACGCTTGATAATGAAGAAGCTTACTTTATTGTTGGCCAAGAGGTTCCTATTATTACTGGCTCTCAAACCGGCAGCAATAACAGTAATCCATTCCAAACCGTTGAACGCCAAGAAATTGGCATCAAATTAAAAGTCACACCACAAATTAACGAAGGTAGCGGTGTGCAGTTAACCATTGAGCAAGAAGTTTCTTCGGTCAGTGGTGCCACCGGTGTTGATATTTCAATTAACAAGCGCGAAATTAAAACCACGGTAATGGCAGATGACGGCGCTACGGTTATTTTAGGTGGTTTGATTGATGAAGATGTACAAGAAAGTGTGCAGAAAGTCCCTTTACTTGGCGATATTCCATTTATCGGACATTTATTCAAATCAACCAGTAACACTAAACGTAAGCGTAATTTGATGGTGTTTTTAAGACCGACAATTGTTCGTGACGGTAAGTTAATGAATGATATTAGTAAAGAAAAATACAACTACATTCGCGCGCTGGAAATTGAAAAGAAAGAAGCCGGTCTTGAGCTGATGTCTGATGAAAAGTTACCTATTCTGCCAAAATGGAATGACGAGCTTTCGTTACCACCGTCATTTGATGAATATATGCAAAAGCGCGATGAAGCCAAGTCGTCGGATGAAAACGAATAGTTATGAGCGATACTGACCCACAAACACAAGCGTTTGTTAGCGTAAGTGAAACAGCTAACCTTGATGATGAGTCATTACTGTTAGCTGAAAGTGACATTTTGACTGATGACGGCGTTCGTTTTCGCCTGCCTTTTGGTTTTGCTAAGCGTCATAGCGTGTTGGTAGAAAATGATAACGGTGCATTACGTTTAGTTTGTATTGAAACCATCAGTGCTGATATTTTATTAGAAGTGCGCCGTGTGCTAAAAGCGTCTTTTACTATCATCATAAAAAGCGCCGAAGAGTTTGAGCAGCTGTTAACTATTACCTATCAGCGAGATTCTTCAGAAGCACAGCAAATGATGGAAGACATTGGCAATGAGGTTGATTTATATTCACTTGCCGATGAAATGACCGAAACAGAAGATTTATTAGAAAACGAAGACGACGCCCCGATTATTAAACTCATCAATGCCATGTTGAGTGAAGCGATTAAAGAAAACGCTTCTGACATTCATATCGAAACCTTTGAGCAAGCGTTGCAAATTCGCTTTCGCGTTGATGGTGTTTTACGTGAAGTATTAAAGCCTAATCGTAAACTAGCGTCGCTGCTGGTGTCACGAATTAAGGTTATGGCTAAACTTGATATCGCTGAAAAACGCATTCCTCAAGATGGTCGCATTTCTCTGAGAATAGCAGGCAGAGCTGTCGACGTGCGTGTTTCAACTATGCCAACCGGTCATGGTGAGCGAGTCGTGCTGCGTTTATTAGATAAAAACTCAACGCGTTTAGATTTACAAGACTTAGGCATGACCGATGGCAATCGAGCGCGTTTTTCTCAGTTAATTGAAAAACCACACGGTATTATCCTTGTTACGGGGCCTACCGGCTCAGGTAAAAGTACCACCTTGTATGCTGGTTTAAGTCAAATTGATAGCAAAGAGCGCAATATTCTCACCGTTGAAGACCCAATCGAATATGCTATTGAAGGTATTGGCCAGACACAAGTTAATACCAAAGTCGATATGACTTTTGCGCGTGGTTTACGCGCCATACTTCGTCAAGATCCTGATGTGGTGATGGTGGGTGAAATTCGTGATTTAGAAACCGCGCAAATTGGTGTGCAAGCTAGTTTAACTGGGCATTTAGTCTTGTCGACATTGCATACTAATACGGCAGCAGGTGCTATTACGCGTATGGAAGATATGGGCGTTGAACCTTTCTTACTTTCATCAAGTTTACTTGGCGTATTGGCACAACGATTAGTGAGAACCTTGTGTCCACATTGTCGAGAGTGTTGCCCAACATCAGCAGAAGAGCGTAAATTATTACAGCTTAGTGATGATGATACCGCACCTATCTTTAGAGCGGTTGGTTGTGACGAGTGTAATTTTAAAGGTTATCGAGGCCGGACCGGTATTCATGAATTGATCGTGGTTGATGATAAAGTGCGAGAATTAATCCATAACGGTAAAGGTGAGCAAGCCATTGAAAAATTCATTCGTAAATCAACACCGAGTATTCGTCGTGATGGTTTTGATAAAGTAATGCGTGGTGAAACCACCATTGAAGAAGTATTGCGCGTTACACGTGAAGACTAATTAATATAAAGGTGATGAGTTCTACAGGATTTTTAAAGATTAAAATTCTTGATTATTCACCTTTATAACTAGGTATAAATTAAATTCTAAATTATGGCAGCATTTGATTATCAGGCAGTAGACAGCCGAGGAAAAAATAAAAAAGGCGTTATTGAAGGCGATACCCCTAGGCATGTGCGTAATTTACTGCGTGAACAAGGTTTAATGCCAATCGACGTGACCCCCTGTTTACAAAAAAGACAGCAAGAAAATAAAAAGTCTTTTTTTAGTGGTGGTAAAAAAATATCAGCATCTGAGCTAGCATTAATCACCCGACAATTATCAACTTTAGTTGAATCAGGATTGCCCATTGAAGAATCTTTAATGGCAGTAGGGGAGCAGTGCGATAAAAACTCATTAAAAAGTATGGTGATGGCGGTACGCACTAAAGTAACCGAAGGCTATGGCTTAGCTGAAAGCATGGCAGAGTTTCCACAAGTGTTTAATCGCTTATTTCGTGCCATGGTCGCGGCAGGTGAAAAATCAGGTCACCTTGATAAAGTATTAGACCGACTCGCCGATTACACCGAACAGCGACAACAACTGAGATCTCAGCTTATTCAAGCTTTGGTATACCCCATTATTATGACCGTCGTGGCAACGGGTGTTATTGCGATATTATTAACTGCTGTGGTACCAAAAATTGTTGGTCAGTTTGAACACATGGGGGCTAATTTACCTGCTACCACTAAGTTCTTGATCGCCAGTAGTGATTTTTTGCGTGAATATGGTTTAGCGCTTGTGCTAGTTGTTGCTGCATTAATGTTAATTTGGTCACAATTATTGAAAAAAGACAGTTTTAGGTTTGCATATCATCAGCGCTTTCTTGCCATTCCTGGTCTTGGAAAAGTGGCGAAAAGTGTTAATACTGCAAGATTTGCTCGTACCTTGAGCATTTTAACCGCCAGTGCCGTTCCTCTATTAGAGAGTATGAAGATCTCAGGTGAGGTATTGGACAACTTGTACATTAAGCAAAGTGTCAAAGAGTCTGCTGACAAAGTCAGAGAAGGAGCTAGCTTGCGGGTCTCGTTAGAGCAAACCAAGTTGTTTCCGCCCATGATGCTACACATGATTGCCAGTGGTGAAAAAAGTGGTCAATTAGAGCACATGTTAGGTCGAGCTGCCGATAACCAAGATCGTGAGTTTGAGGCGATTGTGAATATATCACTGAAAGCTTTTGAACCCGCGTTAATGGTGGTTATGGCCGGCATTGTATTATTTATCGTTATGGCTATCTTACAGCCAATTCTTCAGTTAAATACGTTAATAGGAAGTTAGAAATGAAAGCAGTAAAAAATGTTCGAGGTTTTACCTTATTAGAAGTGATGGTTGTTATCGTTATTTTGGGTATTTTAGCCAGTATGGTGGTGCCAAACCTTATGGGTAGTCAAGAACGCGCCAATATGCAAAAAGCCGTTTCCGATATTAATGCTTTAGAAACTTCCTTAAGCATGTACAAAATGGATAATTATAAGTACCCAAGCACCGAGCAAGGCTTGGAAGCTTTAGTTACCGAAACTGATATAGAGCCTGCACCACGCCGTTTTCCTGAAGGTGGTTATGTAAAACGTTTGCCTAAAGATCCATGGGGCAGTGAGTATCAACTATTAAATCCAGGTGAGCACGGTAATATGGACGTGTTCTCTATGGGGCCAGACGGTGAACCAGGCACTGATGATGATATTGGTAACTGGAATTTAGGCGATTATCAATAATCAGCTTTGATTATTGCTCTATTATGCCAGTTAATACTCGCCATTCGCTAAAACGAAAATATTGCACGCAGCAAGGGTTTACCTTGATTGAAGTGATGTTGGTGATTGTCTTAATTGGCGTGATGATTTCTGCGGTGCAGTTTACCTTTTCCAGCAGTAAGCCTGAACAAATATTGCAACAAAATAGTGCCCGCTTTGCGGGCATTTTTGACGTGGCTGCAGAGTATGGCCTGTTAAATAATGTTGAATTGGGGATGTTAGTTACCGAAAGCAGTTATCAGTTTTTAGCTTATGATGGTGTGCAGTGGACGCCGATTGCAGATAATCCCTTGTTTGAAGAGTTCACCTTGCCTGAAGGTATTGAAATTACTTTACAACTTGATGATTTACCTATCGAAGAGCCATTACTTTTCGACTCTTCGTTATTAATTAACCCAGATGAAGATGAAAGTTTTACCGAAGAAGAAGATAAGAAGATTATTCCTCAAGTATATATTCTCTCCGGCGGAGATATTACGCCTTTTAGCTTAACATTTTCATTTGCTGATTTTACGTTCGACGGTGATGATAATGTCAGCTTTAAAGTCAGCGGAACTTACACCACACCATTAACACTTGAAGGGCCGATCGCTAATGATAAATCGGGTTAATTTAAGTGTCGTGAAGTTAAAAAAAGGTTTTACCTTACTTGAGGTCATGCTGGCAATGGCAGTATTTTCTATTGCAGGTATTGCTATTTTAGGTACAGCGGAGACTAATGCCCGCAATTTAGGTTATTTAGAAAGTAAGATTGTTGCGAATTGGGTGGCATCGAATCAACTTGTTGAGACTACATTAGATACCTCGTGGCCACCAAAAAACAATAAGAAAGGTAAAGTGGAGCTTGCTGGACTCGAGTGGTTCTGGCAGCAAAAAGTGATTAAAACCACTGACAGTGACATGCGAGCTATTGTCATGGAAGTGAGATTAGAAGAAAATGATCCGTCGGCATTAAGCAGTTTAATGACTTATATTTCGAAGCAAAGTAAATGACAACTATCACGATTTGCCAACCGAATTCAAAATCTCAAGCGAGTTATCAACAATCTCGACAGCGTGGCTTTACCTTATTGGAAGTATTGATTGCCATTGCGATATTTTCGGTAATAAGTATGGCTAGCTTTAGTATTTTTGAAACGGTGTTAAACAGTGATACTGTGTCAAAAGAGCGCACTGACCGAATTAATGAATTGCAACGCGGGTTCTTAATAATTGAGCGTGATATGTTACAAATTGCGCGTCGTAGCGTACGTTTTAATGGTGAGGCGCCTTTGGCCGGTTTTTTACATACCGACAATGAAAGTTACTCGAGTAGCGAGCAAGCCATCGCTTTTGTGCGACATGGATGGACCAATCCTGGTTTACTCTTACCTCGCAGCGATATGCAATCAGTGGCTTATCAATTAAATGATACAGTGCTCGAGCGAGTACACTTTAACTTTGTTGATGCAGTGTTAGGAGAAGAGCCGAAAGTTAGACCGCTGATTTCACAGGTTGAAAAATTAGATTTCGAATTTTATGATGGTAAAAAATGGCAAAAAACCTTAGCGGAAAATACCTTGCCCATAGCTATTGCGATTGAACTAGACACCACAGATTACGGCATTATTCGTCGACAATTTCTGGTTGCAGGTAATAGTTTACCCGACAGCGGTGAACCTCGTGATTAGCGTGAATCGCCAAAAAGGCGTGGCACTCATTACCGTTATGTTGATTGTTGCATTAATTGCTATTTTAGCAACACAAATGACCGCCCGTTTGCAGTTACAAATGCAACGCACGACAAATATTGGCTCTAATCAGCAAGCCTATTGGTACGCCATGGGCGCTGAAGCATTTGCAAAAAGAGTTTTAATACAATCGTTGGAAGATGACGCGGAGGTTACACACTTAGGGCAAATGTGGGCGCAAGGAGAGAATACTTTTCCTGTTGCTTTTGGGCAAATTACCGGTGAAATAACTGACTTACAAAGTTGTTTTAACCTAAACGCCCTGCGCACAGATGATGGTAGCAGTGTTAAAGGAGCCACAAAACCCATAGCAAGAAAAGCTTTTGAAGAACTGCTTATCGCGCTCAGCATTGAGAGTGTCGGCAGTTTTGAAGCCGAGTCTATGGCTGATGCATTATCAGATTGGCTCGATACAGATGAAAGCATTACCGGCTCTGGTGGCGCAGAAGACAGTGATTATGCTGCGAAAGAATTTCCCTATTTAACGGCTAATCATTATCTGGCGAGTATTGGCGAGTTACGCGTGATTGAACATTTTAGTGTCGAAGTGATAAATAAATTAAAGGATTATGTTTGTGTATTACCCGGCAGTAACCTTAACATGGTGAACATTAATACCATAGCACAAGATAAACCTGAAATACTTGTAGCCATGTTAGGGATAAGTCAAAATGATGCCTCGCAAGCGTTATCTGCCCGTGAAGAAGAAGGCTTTAAAAGCGTCGATGATTTCTTTGCTTTACCAGAATTAAGTAAAGCTCAAATATCCGCAGACCAAAAACAACAATTTGCTGTTAAAAGTGAGTATTTTAAGCTTAAAGCAACGGCAAGTTTTAATAATAGTTACTTTGCTCTAAATACCATTATGCAAGTAGACAATAAAAATAATATAAGTGTGATCAGTCGCATCATAGGACGAGAGTAATGGGTGAAACCTTATTTATCCGGTTAGGCAGCCAAGCTGAAAGTAAAATTCACTGGCTGATTAAAACCAACGGACAAGAAGAAATTATTGCCAGTGGTGAGTTGCCAAATGCACAGGCGTTAACGCAATTGGCTGAAAAGTCTTTATCTAGAGAGGTGATAGCATTTGTGCCTGCAAGTGATATTGCCATTAAACGCTTAAAGGTACCTGGCTCTTCTCAACGCGCTATTCGTTTAGCTGCCCCGTATATGCTTGAAGAAGAATTAGCCCAAGATGTTGAGCAACTCTTCTTTGCCTTTAGTGATATCAAAAATGATGAGCAGGGCAATAATTGCTTTCTCGCTGCACTTGAACGCGTGCAATTAGTTCTATGGCAACAGTGGTTAGCAGATGCCGGGGTTTTCTGTAAAGTGTTCATTCCTGATGCATTAGTATTGCCTATTAATCATCACGGTGCTACGGCTGTTATGCTTGGCGAACAAGTGTTAATTAGGTTTGATGAATGGCAAGTCATGGCATTTGAAGCCAATGCTTGGCCTATTATAGCGAAACGTTTTACTGAGACAGATGAACATGCCATATTTGCTTATTCAGCTTTGTCGCAGGTGCCGGCACAATTAAATATTGAATATTTACCTGAAGAGTTACCTTTGGCTATTTTAGCGAATCATCACGCGGGTAAATTTAATTTACTGCAAGGTGAGTTCCAGATAAAAGAGAAACGTTCCGCCGCTAGCGTGAATTGGCTTTGGGTTGCGGCTATCGCCTGTTTCGCATTGCTGCTTAACTTTACGCTTAAAGGTATTGAACTATACCAACTATCTCAGCAGCAGTCGGCGATTGAAGCAGAGATTATTGCCAATTATAAGTCAACATTCCCAGCAACCAAGCGCGTTAAAATTTCGACGATTCGTTCACAATTGCGACAGAAATTAGCCGAAGTAGGTAATAGCGATGACTCAGCAGGCTTTTTATCATTATTGGTGAAACTAGAGCCGGCTTTAGCGCAGGTACCTGAAATCAAACCACAAACATTAAAATTTGACGGTAAACGTCAAGAAGTGCGTATGCAAACTATCGCTAAAGATTATCAATACTTTGAAAAATTAAAAGTGGCGTTGGAAAAAGCCGGATTAACGGTGAATTTAGGTGCGCAAAATAATCAGGGCGAACAAATTTCAGGTTCATTTAGTATTACTGATACATCAACTAAGGAGCGCTCATGAAAACTTGGTGGCAGCAGTTAAACCTTCGTGAACAACGCTTGGTTATGGCAATGTCAGCCGTGATAACCATCTTCATTTTGTACGGTCTTATTTGGCAACCACTCAATGAGAGTATCGCCAGTAGTAAATTAAAAATTGACCGCCAGCAAACCCTTTTGACTTGGGTAGAGGACAGTACTCAACGTTATCAGCTAGCGAAACGCAACGGCAGGAATACCAGTGGTGCAAGTTTATCAAGCATCGTAAACCGTACTTCAAATTTGAACAAAATCACCATTACGCGCATGCAACCTCAAGGTGACGATTTACAAGTTTGGATTGATGAAATATCGTTTAACCAGCTCTTAACTTGGCTAGAGCAGTTAGCTAGTAGAGAAGGCTTACGAGTGAAAAATATCGATCTTAGTCTAGCTGACCAACAAGGTGTGGTTCGTGTTCGTAGATTACAGTTAGGAAAAAGTTAATGAAAAGTAAGTTTGCTTATGTAGCAATTTTTCTGGTTTTATATAGTGTTTTTGTTGTCGCGCTAGCGCCAGCTAGTTGGTTGATAGCGCAAGTTAACTTGCCGAGTAATGTCAAAGTGTCGGCCGTTGAAGGCACTATTTGGGACAGTCATGTTGAGCAAGTGATTATCGACGATGTTGTGGTTAACCAAGTCCAGAGCTCTCTGTCGTTTATCTCAGTATTAATGCTTGATCCTAAGCTTGATCTAACATTTGGCAATGCGCTAGTTAATGGTCCTGAAGGGCAATTAACGATAAGTGGTTTATTGTCTACTATGTTAGTGGAAGACGCCCGCGTCTCTATTGCCGCTAATACTGTGGCATTACGGCTTAATCTACCGATAGATGTTATTGCCCATGAGCAGTTGCAACTGAATGTCTCACGCTTTGTTATCGGAGCACCGATTTGTAATGAATTACAAGGCGATCTGCAATGGCGAAATGCTGCCGTTTCAGCATTTGATGAGCGCGTTAAGCTTGGTGGACTTTCCGCGACTTTAAGTTGTGATAAAGGAGAGCTTGTTGCTGAAGTAGAGCCAAATAACAATTTAGGTTTAAGTTATCGCGCGCAGTTAAAGCAAGGTGGTCGTCTTTCGGGTAGTGGTTACTTAACGCCAGGGGAAAAATTTCCTGAGCAATTAAAAGAGACCTTAAGCTTTTTAGGTAGCCCAGATAGACAAGGTCGCTATCGGTTAAAAATGTAGTGTTGAAGCTAAACTCATTGTACTTAGGCTCTTTATTGAACAGTGAGTTAACCAACTTTGGCTAGTACTTAGCTGTAGCCTTTATTTCTGCTAGTAACTCATGGTAATTAGTAATTGAAGGGTATTGATTTATCACCCGGCTAGCTTGTTTACTATCGGGATTTGCTACGGCCAATAAATGTTTAATACCATACTTTTTTGCTGAATCGAGTATGGTGATACTGTCATCAACAAAAAGTGTATTTTCTAAAATAAAGCCATGCTTTTCTTGTAGCCGTTGCCATAGTAATTGCGACTCTTTAGTCACACCGAATTCATGGGTCGAATATAAGCTATCAAAGTATTTATCTAATTGAGTGCGCTCGATTTTTAGCGCTAAGCTGTCAGGGTGGGCATTAGTGACAAGTACAATGTCGCGACCTGATGATTTTAACGCCACAAGAAAATCATGAGCGTCGCTGCGTAGACGAATTAAATGCTGAATTTCGCGCTTTAAATCAGTAATCGACAGTTGCGTCTGTTCAGCCCAATAATCTAAGCAATACCAATCTATGGTACCTTCAACTCTGTGGTAGTGATCAACCAGTGATTTTTTTGCCTCGGCCAAATTTACTTGATGTATTTCACTGTAGCGCAGGGGCAGATGATGCAACCAAAAATGATTATCAAAATGTAAATCGAGAATGGTTCCGTCCATATCAAGTAAAACAGTTGAGATTTTTGACCAATCAAGCATAGATTTTTCCCTAGAAACACGTTTATTATAGGATTATAGCGAAGTGGTTTGACGATGTATTCAAGGTAATCATGCTATTGTTGAACTTTAGTTTTTGATTCGGCATATTTCTCGGTTAACTTAGTGCAATAAAGGGCGTTATGACAACAAAAAAAGTACTACCGCAAATTACTGCACGTAAGCAAGTAGCGAAAAGTCGCTTATTCGCGATTGAACAAATCGATCTTACATTTAGTAATGGCGAAGCACGTGAATATGAACGCATGTCTGGTACAGGGCGTGGGGCTGTAATGATTGTTCCTATGCTTGACTCGCATACTATGTTGTTGGTGCGTGAATACTGTGCCGGCACGCATAGTTATGAATTAGGTTTTCCAAAAGGCCTTATTGATGCGGGTGAAAGTGCTGCAGAGGCGGCGAATAGAGAACTTAAAGAAGAAATAGGTTATGGTGCCAAAAGCTTAACCTTGCTCCACACGGTCGCCATGGCCCCGGCATTTTTTGATGCCAAAATGTCAATTTTTATGGCCGACGAACTCTATGCTGAAAAACTGCTGGGTGATGAACCCGAAGCATTAGAGATAGTGCCTTGGTCATTAGCAAATTATCGACAGCTGTTACAGCAGCCAGATTTTAATGAGGCGCGAAGTTTTGCCGCATTATTATTAGTTAAAGATCACTTGGGAGGTAGTTAATGAGCCCGGAAATGTTACTGTCAGTGGCACTGGAAAGTGCAAAAAAAGCAGGGCAAGAAGTTGCTCGACATTATAAAAGTGGCGATTATACCGCCGAAACAAAAGCCGATAATAGCCCAGTAACCAGTGCCGACATTGCCGCTAATGAGGTTTTAATGGATGCACTGAAAACGCTCACGCCAGACATTCCTATTATTTCTGAAGAAGTTGGTGCTTTACCCCTCGAAGAGCGCGGCAAGTGGTCACGTTATTGGCTGTTAGACCCTATTGATGGTACAGGTGAGTTTATTATGGGTAGCGGTGATTTTGCCGTTAATATTGCTTTGGTGGAAAATGGCTGGCCGAGCATCGGGGTTATTCACGCACCTGATCACCATTTAACGTATTATGCTCAAAATAATTTAGGCGCTTATAAAGAAAATGATATTGCTAGCCATAAAATACAGGTGGCCGAGTATGATGGCCAGCGTCGGATAAAAATAGCGATCAGTCGGCGCCAAGATATTAACTTAATGGGGCAATATTTAAATGATAAATATGATTTTGACCGCGTTGCACTAGGCAGCTGCTCGCTGAAAAACTGCTTAATTGCTGAAGGTGGAGCGGATTGTTATTTACGTGTAGGACCCACGGGTGAATGGGATACAGGGGCTAGTCATTGTATTCTCGAACAAGCCGGTGGCAGCATTATTGATAGTGAATTTAATCCGTTAACCTATAACCAACGTACGACACTGATGCAGCCAGATTTTCTATCGTTAGGAAATAAAAAAATTCCTTGGCATGATATTATCAAGCCACATAAAGCCACACGCGTGATTAAATAAAGCCCAAGCAATGACCATAGGGTTAGTTGCAAAATATTACAAACATGGAGTGCTACATGCGCCAAACTAGATTAATTTTAATAACCTTGCTTGTTAGTGCGATAACGAGTTTGCCTGCGTTAGCAACATGGCAGCTTGATAATGAAAAGTCATCGCTGACTTTTATTTCAGTGAAAAAATCGACGATTGCAGAAAATCATCATTTTTCAACGCTTGAAGGCAATATCAACGAGCAGGCATTGGTTAATATTAATGTTGATTTAGCCAGTGTAAACACCAATATTGCCATTCGTGACGAGCGTATGAAGCAGTTTGTTTTTGACAGTAGTAAATACGCGTCCGCAAAGTTTTCCGCGCAGCTTGATAATGCTATGTTTCAAGCTTTGAAAACCGGTGAAGTTAAAAAGCTAACCGTAAATGGAAAAATAGACTTTCATGGTCAGCAGCAGGCCATTGCTATTGATGTTAATGTGATTAAATTGACCGAAAAACAAATTTCAGTTCATACCAATCAGCCATTTTTTATTAAAGCTGATGCGTTTGGTGTGGTGGCGGGTATCAATAAGTTGAAAGAGCTGGCTGCTTTACCAAGCATTGATTACGTTGTACCCGTAAGTTTTTCGGTAACATTTGCCCGTTAATACTGGTTATTAACCTTAAAAGGTACTTATTAAGTACCTTTTTTATTCTGCTATTTCCTCACTGTCCTCGATAAATTGATCTGCTGGAAGAATGTTTACCGTTTCATGTAGTTCAGAATAAACTAATAATGCAGATCCTTGTTTAAGCTGTTGATGCACTTGGGCTATTTTATTGTGTAATGAAACATCTTCGCTGCCATATTCAGTACCTTCTCTTAATACAAAATTCTCGATGATGGCGTTTAAAGTTTCTGGGGACAATTGTTCTAACGGAATGATCATAAATATCTCGAAAAAAATTCAGGAATACGTTGTTCAAGCCAATATTGCGGCTTAAAAGGGTTTTTACCTGTAATAAAACCTACATGTCCGCCACGCGCACTGACTTCAAAGGTGACTTGTTTCGGTAGTGTTGTGATGGCCGTGGTATTTTTATCACATAAAAATGGATCATCGCTGGCGTGAATGATTAAACATGGAGCGATAATATCTTTCAGCACATCACGGCCACTAGATTGCTGATAATAATCATTAGCATCGTTGAAGCCGTTAATTGGTGCGGTGATCATTTGGTCGAAATCTCGAATAGAGCTAACGGTGTCTAAATTTTTGATATCGACATTATGTAATAGATTCGCGTTTATTTTTTCAATGGTGCTGGCTTTAAGCATATCAACGAGATATTTCTGATAAACACGAGAGAAGCCTTGGTTTATTCTGTCGCAACAACTTGAAAGATCAAGCGGTGCGCAAATAACACAAGCAGCTTGATAAATATTTTGTTTTTGCTCTGCTAAATATTTAGTTAGTACGTTACCACCCAATGAGAATCCAATAATGGCTTTTTTTGCGGCAGGATAGTGACTAGCAAGGTGCTGGCTAAAATAATCGACATCACAAGTTTGGCCACTATGATAAGACTTTGCCAAACGATTGGGTCGTCCACTGCAGCCGCGAAAATGCATTAAAACTCCAACCCAGCCTTGTGCTTTAATGGCCGATAACATGCCCTTAGCATAATGGCTGTTTTTCGAGCCTTCTAAGCCATGTAATACTGCAATAATTGGGCGAGAGCAACTAGCGTTGACTTGCTCTGTCCAAGCTAGGTCAATAAAGTCACCGTCAGGCAACTCCAAAGTTTGATTCGTTGTTTTAATGGTGTGATGGCGCCTAAAAAATTTAGCGGCAATAGTTTGAAAGTGAGCGTTTTTTAGCCACCAAGCTGGGCTGAACGAACTTTTGGTAAACATAACGTGGTAATAGTGTGTAATACAAAAACGTTATTGTACGTTAAAACATCGCCAAAGCCTATAAGTAGGCCAAGTGTTAATAGTACATAGCCACCAGATGAATTAGGCTACTGCCACATTAGACTATTTGGTTAATAAGCAAGCCTTTCCTTGCTTCATCATCTTTTTTTGCGATAATCGCAGATTGCAGTAATATAGCGGTTTGTTGCTGCTCAGCTGTGGCCGATGAAAAACCAGTATCGGCTATTTTTGAGCGTGCACTGGTGGTGTTAATAACCTGAGTTTGATAGCTGTTCACCTGACTTGATAGGGTATTACTTGCAGCGCCGCTCGTTGTCGCAACTTGGTTAATGACATCGCTAGCGTTGATAATGAGTTGTTGGCTGGTTGCAGGGTCGCTTGCGCTTAATCCTGAAATAAAATTATTGCTGCCGAAAACTTCATTGGCTACCGTATTAATGTGCTCACTTAATTGTGTTAACTCATTTTGAATCGCGTTATTGTCGTTGAGCGGATTCGTCGCTTGAATTGACAGTTCGTTAGCGCGTTGTAAACCTTCATTAATTGCCGTTAGTCGGCCCGATTGGATACTCGTTTGGTTGATTTGATCTTGACTATTATTGCTTAACTGTTGCGCTGAATTAAGCTCCGCTGTCAATCGTGAGGCAATTTGTAAACCGGCAGGGTCATCTGACGCGCCATTAATACGTAAACCCGACGCGAGCTTTTCATCTTCTTTCGCTTTATCTTGCGCTAAACGGTTTATCGTATTTAACGCAGGGGATGCTTGCTTGATTGACATGGCCATAATGACATTACCGTATATGATTCGTTAGTGACGGATCTCTAGTATAGTCAAACAACACAGCATTTACTGATAGCGCTTCATTTATTCTATTTTCGAGTTTGCGGTGTTCAGTGAGTTATTGTTCATCTTCACTGATGTGCTTTAAAAAGTAATAGACATAAAAACTGCAAATGCCCAACAGAACAACCAAGCCAACAAAAGAAAACAGCACAATAGAATCGTTGAGTAGCATATCTAAAATGTTCATAACTCACCCCAAAAAAATAGCGAAATAGTAAATAGGTTAGAGTGCTATTGTAGATAATAACTCAGTGGGACTTATTGATTTAGATCACAGTTATCACTAGGGTCTGTTGATCTTTCGCGGTTAAATTTTGTTCGGCTTTTTAAAGATAGTAAAGCGTTTTAATCGCGGCGAGTAGTGTGTAGTGTAGCCTAGTCATTCTAAGCAAATACTGCTCACAGCTACCGCATCCTGCTCTCGCTAAGTACCTACATCCTTGTAGGCAACAAAGAGTAAAACGCTTTTAGCCGAATCTTTCGGACAGCGTTTGTTGGTCATTTTTGCGGCGTTACCCCACATGGATGTGGGGTAAGGAGACTTTGCAGGAGCATAAAGTATTTATTACCTTTTTATGTGGAACAACCACATGACAAAGGCTCTGCCTTGTATAAATGCCCAACAAACTGCTGCAAAAACAATCTCGAAAGATCAACAGACCCTAGATATAATTAATATTATTACGGTGACAGTGCAAACTGTTGACGTTGGTAGTTATAAAACCATTTACCCGCTTAAATTTGTCCGGGTATATGGCTTTTAAGTAATGGCTTTTCGAGGGGAATTAAAATTAATAGAACTTTCTTAATTTCAATTCTCTTTGGTCGATTATTTTTCGGTAAATCGCTTCAGCTTTTTCTCGGGCGTCTTTAATTTGTTCTATGGTTAATTTATGTTCGTCCATATCACGACTTTTTTCCGCCATTTTATAGCCATTTTTCGCAGCAATAATATTCCAGACATACGACAGTTCTGTACTTTTAGCGACGCCTTTACCTTCAAAATACATTAATGCGAGATTAAATTGCGCAAGTGCATAGTTTTGATCTGCCGCTTTTTGGTACCAACGGGAAGCTTGTAAATAATTACGTGTGACGCCTTCACCGTTATATAACATTACCCCTAAATTAAATTGCGCGCGTGGTAGGTCTTTATTTGCGGCTTTTTCCATCAATGCATAAGCGGTTTTTAGATCTTTTTTGGTAACCTCACCCTCGCTGTACAATAAAGAAAGGTCGAATAAAGCATCTGTATAGTCTTGTGCTGCCGCTAAATTAAATAATTCTAAGGCCTTACTTTCGTTTTTAATTACCCCGTAGCCGTTTAAATAAATTAAGCCCATTTGATATTGAGCAGGCGCGTATTCTTCGGCAACCAAAGGCTCAAATTCAGCCATGGCGGCTTTAAACTCACCACGGTTGAGTTCATAAATACCTAAATCTAAATCGGCACTGAATGCTGTACTATGCGCAAGTAGCGCAATACTGGTGGCAAGTAAGGATAATCTTTTCATTATAATGTCCTATGTCTATGGAGTTCCAATGACTAAATCGGAAAAGTACTTAGGTTAAGTGTAGCAATAAATTTATAATGCTTGTGACATTATCTCTTCAATTTGTTCTTCAAGGTCAAGCCATTGCATTTCGTGCGCTTCTAAATCCTGTTTAATTTTAGCTTGGCGTTTTAGTAAATCGGTTAGTTTAGCTTTATGCTCAGCTTGATAAATATCACTATCGGCCAATTTAGCTTCAACTTCTGTTAACTCATCTTGATTTTTTTGCACTAACTTTTCAAACTTGTCCGCTTGCTTGCGCAGTGGTGACGCTTTTTTACGTAATTCGGCTTGCTCTTTCCGTTGTTGTTTTTTATCTACTTGCGGTTCACTGACTATTTTGTTTGCTTTGACTGTTTGTTTTTTATCATCATTTAACCATTGTTGATAATCGTCAATGTCACCGTCAAAATCGGCTACGCGGCCATTAGCAACTAAGTAAAATTCATCAACACACGATTCTAGTAAATATCTATCATGGGCAATAAGGATAATAGCGCCATCGAAATCTTGTAGGGCCAATACCAATGCTTGACGCATTTCTAAATCGAGATGGTTAGTCGGTTCATCTAGCAGTAATAATTGCGGTTTTTCTAAGACAATAAGTGCGAGTACTAAACGTGCTTTTTCCCCGCCTGACATCGTGGCAACTTTGTCTAATGCTTGATCGCCACTAAAGCCAAAGCGCCCTAAAAATGATCGGGCTTGTAATTCGGTGATATCAGGCTTTGCACGGGTAATATGCTCGATGGCACTGCTGGGCATATGTAATTGTTCAAGTTGGTGCTGTGAAAAATATCCGACCTTTAAATCCTGTGCGCAGTAACGTTCGCCCTTGAGTAAGGTTAAATCTCCGGCCAGTGATTTGATCAAAGTTGATTTACCCGCACCGTTGCGACCTAATAAACCAATACGGCTACCGGGTACTAAAGTCATACCAACGTTTTCTAAAATAATAGCGTCATTACTATAACCACATTGGCTTTCGGTTAGTGCTAATAAGGGGTACGGCAGTGTATCAGGCTGTTCAAAGCTAAAGGTAAATTGACTATCGACATGTGCAGGCGCTAAATCAGGTAATTTTTGTAGTCGCTTCAAACGGCTTTGCGCTTGTTTTGCTTTACTGGCTTTAGCACGAAAACGATCAACAAAAGAGGTTAGATGTGCGACTTCTTTTTGCTGCTTTTGGTATTGCGCGTCTTGCTGGGCTAAATGCTCAGCACGTTGACGCTCAAAAGCGCTGTAATTGCCTGAATATAACTTAGCGGTTTGATGTTCAATATGGAGAATTTGGCCAATAACATCATCAAGAAAGTCACGGTCATGTGATATCAGCACTAAGGTGCCGGTGAATCTTTTGAGCCAACGTTGCAGCCAGATAACTGCATCTAAATCTAAATGGTTAGTGGGTTCATCGAGCAACAATAAGTCGGCACGGCTGATCAAGGCTTGTGCTAAGTTTAACCGCATACGCCAACCACCGGAAAATGACTTTACCGGATTGACGAGTTGCTCTTGCATAAAGCCTAGACCATGCAATAACTCGGCGGAGCGAGCAGGTAAACTATAACCATTGATGGTATCTATTTGGTTGATAATGGTCGCTTCAAGTGTGCCATTGTCGTTGTCACGGGCTTGCTCTAGTTTAGCTTCTAGCTGACGATATTCAATATCACCATCCATGACATAGTCTAAGGCGGATTGCTCGAGCGCTGGAGTTTCCTGCTTAACGGTGGCAATTTTCCAACTTGCGGGCATCGTAAGGTTACCCAAATCGGGTGGTAGTGTGCCAAGTAAGCTGGCAAATAAAGATGATTTTCCACAGCCGTTCGCCCCAACAAGTCCCACTTTATGATTTGGATGTATGGTAAAGCTTGATGATTTTATGAGGTATTTTGCACCTCGGGCTAAACTTAACTCTGTGGCTGTGATCATTTATCGTTACTCATTTCAATGCAAGGCGCTATTGTCGCTTTTCCTTAGGGTGTTGTTCAAGGTAAAATAGAAGCACTAAGCAGATATCTTGTAAAAAGCATTTAAAAACCACTGTAAAATTAAATAAAACTGAGTAAAAACGTGAAAAAAAGATTTATAGCGGGTGCTATGTGCCCAAAATGCAAAGCAATGGATACTATGGCACTGACGAAAGAAAACGGTGTTGAAACGGTAACTTGTGTGAGTTGTGGTCACCTAATGTCGCAGCCAGAAGAACATATTGTACAAGAAGTTAGACCTAACGAGCAGGTCATCGGTATATTCAAACAAGAATAAACCCAAAAGAAATATCATCGTATTGGTCTTTGCTTAGCGAATAGTTATTGCTAGGTTGCTATTCAACTGAATTAGCATGAGCGCATTGTTTAACAATGCGCTTTTTTGCAGAAATAACGTTAAGTACAGCACAGGTATAATGATAGAAAAAAATAAGCTAACATTAGTTTCTTCTGTCAGTACATATCTGACAAAAGTTATTAAGTGACTGTTTTATATTTCTTTTATGGTAGCATCCCAAAGCTATATTTAATTGCCAATGAGCAAGTTCGAAAGTGAACGTGCAAAAACCATGTGAAATAAAGCTTGTTATCGTGAGTCGCTTACTGCTATCATTCTTCACATCGGGTTGAGAGAAAGCCCTGTTTATTTGTAAGTACCTCGTTGTTTTAGTAGTAATTCTTCGCGTTAACCTCAGTTAAATATTTGTTTTCTTCCTGTTAAATCGCCTCATCTGTAAGGCGCACTTTTATATTAATTTCTAGGATTATCTATTATGTCTAATACAACAACTGGTTCAGTTAAATGGTTTAATGAAGCAAAAGGTTTTGGTTTTATCGAGCAAGAGTCAGGTCCTGACGTTTTCGCTCACTTTAGCGCTATTGCTAGCGATGGTTTTAAAACTTTAGCTGAAGGTCAGCGTGTACAGTTTACTGTAACTGATGGCCAAAAAGGCCCGCAAGCAGAAAACATTGTTTGCATCTAAATATTTTTAATTAATGGGTTGTTCACAACCCATTAATGAATACTAGTTTGAAAGAAAGTTCTGTTTATTTGTCCGTTCCTCGTTGTTTTAGTAATGAATCTTCGCGTAATCCTCAGTTAAATACTTGTTTTTTTCCAGCTCAATTGCCTATTTTCAGGCACATTTTTATTAATTTTATAGGATTATCTATTATGTCTAATACAACAACTGGTTCAGTTAAATGGTTTAATGAAGCAAAAGGTTTTGGTTTTATCGAGCAAGAGTCAGGTCCTGACGTTTTCGCTCACTTTAGCGCTATTGCTAGCGATGGTTTTAAAACTTTAGCTGAAGGTCAGCGTGTACAGTTTACTGTAACTGATGGCCAAAAAGGCCCGCAAGCAGAAAACATTGTTTGCATCTAAATGATATTTTCAATGCCTTATTAACCCTTTATTAACCCTTTATTAACCCTTTATTAAGGCATTAAAAATCACTCATAAAGCTCTTATGAGTGATTTTTTATCTATTATTTCCTTTTAAGCTTTTATTAAAAAAGATATTTATAATTTTGACTCTATGAGTCATGCTTCCTTATATTTAGTCACGTCATATTTTGTCATATTATTACCAGCCTAAGATACACCGTAAAACTCGACAACGTTGCTGTTGAAGGTTTTATAGCCAAGGATAGTTTGTATATGATGCTAACTCGACTAAATTATTGCTTACCCTACTTGTTAAAATAGTTCATGTCAGCGTAGCTCTCAATCTAATATCTAGCTATTAGCCAATCGAGTGCCTTGTCTTGAAATATTTTTTTACGCACAGCAAGCTCAAAAACTTAATCAAACTGGTATGAGGTAACCAAAAAGTAACTCAGTGAGCCGTCGTAAATTTCACTGTTCGACTGAGTCAATGTGAGTTTAAAAACGGGTGATGTGCGGCAACGAAACATGGCGCTTGTCATAGTTATTTTAGCGCTCACTGATACTTATCTTAAGTTGATACTAATTGATATCGGTGACTACTGATTATGATGAGCTGAAAAAGCAAGCAGTTGTTTGGCCGGTATCGCTCGGCTAAAATAATATCCCTGGGCAAAGTTACAGTTTAGTTTAGCCAGTAAAGCCAATTGCTCCTCGGTTTCAACGCCCTCAGCCACAATCTCCAATCCTAAACTATGTGCCATTGCTATGGTTGCTTTAACTAAATTGTAATCATCTTTGCTATGCGTTATGCCATTAATAAAGCTGCGATCAATTTTTAAGACATCGAAAGGGTATTGCCTTAAATAGCTCAATGATGAGTAGCCAGTGCCAAAGTCATCCATTGAAAGCTTTATTCCAAGGGCATTAATTTCTACTAAGGCTTTGTTAACATAAGATTGTCCGCTCATTAATACCCCTTCAGTAATTTCAAGCTCCAAGCTTTCAGTGCTAAGGCCAGTATCATTAAGTGTCTTTTTGATAAAGTTAAGTAGCTTGGTGTCTCTAAATTGTCGAGGAGATAAATTAATCGCCATGGTGTACTTTTTTTGTGCTGTTTCTTGCCATACACATAAAAAGCTTAACGCTTGTTCCATCACATACTGCCCTATTGATACAATGAGGCCTGTGTGTTCGGCAATTGGAATAAATTCATCGGGGGTGATATTACCTAACACCGGATTATTCCAGCGCAACAGAGCTTCTGCGCCAATAATACTTTTGCTTTTTACATCAAATTGCGGTTGGTAATGTAGTTCAAATTCATTACGCTCAAGCGCACCGTGCATTTGCTCTTCAATTTCAAAACGGCGCTGCATAATTACATTCATTTCAGTGGTGAAAAATGAATACGTATTACGACCTAATGCCTTGGCTTGATACATTGCCGTATCGGCATTACGCAGTAAATCTGAGGCACAATTACCATTTTTTGGATATATCGCAATGCCGATACTCATGGTTAAAATTAATTCTCTGCCATCAATTTGAAACGGCTCCCTGAAAAGTTTAAGCAAACTTTCAGCTATTGCGATAGCGTTGTGGTGGTCGTTAAAACTCCTTAATAGCACAATAAATTCATCGCCGCCTAAGCGACCAACGGTATCTTCTTTGCGCAGTACTTGTTGTAATCTATGGGCAGATTCTATTAGCAGTTTATCGCCTACTTCATGCCCTAATGAGTCATTCACTTTTTTAAAGTCGTCTAAATCAAGAAAAATTACGGCAGCTTTTTCATTATTGCGTTCCGCTTCAAGCAATATTTGAGATAAGCGATCGAGCGCTAAAAAACGATTGGGTAATAAGGTTAGACTATCAAAATAAGCTTGATGGCGTATGAGTTCTGCCGATTTATGTTGCTCGGTAATATCACGTATAATAATCATGACTTGACTGTATTCTGAGAGGTGGCTTACTCTTGCTTCAAAATAGGTCAAGCCATGAGGCATAAGAAGTTCATATTCAAAGTTGACCATTGTTTTTTGTTGAATGACTTTATCAATATGGGTTTGAAACTTACTGGCGACCTCTTCGGGTAATATCTCAACCATATTTTTTCCAATAAACTGGGTGGGTGAAACGTACAAGTCATTTTTGTTACTGGCATGATAATCAAGAATGGTGCCGTCATCTTTCATTAAGAAAAATAAATCGGGAATTGCTTCAAATATGGTTTCTAGCATATGCTCTTTAAATAAGGCTTGAGCTTGAGCATTTCGAACATCGGTTAAATCAATATCTATACAGTACATTTGCTTGTTGTTATATTGATTTGTAAACATCACATGGCTTGAAAAAACAGTAATATCATTACCATTTTTATGACAGAGGGTAATTTCAGATGCAGGAATTTCGATATTATTTTTAATCCAATCACTATGGGCACTAATCACTAAGTCGCGCATAGGTTCAGGGATAATTAAATCTTCAAGTTTTTGTCCTGTTGCCTCTTCATTACTATAACCATAAAGCCGTTCGCTACCTTCGTTCCAGTAGATGACCCGACGTTCTTCATCATATCCTTGCACCGAAATTGCTTTCACGGCATCAAATAACTGATGCAGCGGATCGTTGGTAACATATTGATGCGTTAACATATTGCAAACTTTGCTCGAGTCCATTAATCGAGTCCAATAATTACATTGCTTATCCTTATAATAGGCATAAAGCATGCGTTTAGCATCTTTAAATTTCAACGAAGTCAAATGTTGGTGGTTACAGTATTTGTGGTAATTACTATCGAGTTTAAAAAAAATTAATTTATTGATTTTTTGTTTGATTATAAACATTAACCTTTAACTTATTGTTCCAAGTCAGAGGGGGGAGTAGATGTTAATAATACAGTATTTAGCCTTACTTTCGTTGATGGAGAGAGGATACGTAGGATCTTGGACAAAGTAATGGTGAAGTGGCGCACTTAATGAGAACGCGAGCCTGTCGTCGTCATTAAGTGCGCTTTAATACTAGTTACTGCTGAGTGTTGGTGCCACTAAGCTGTTTTGATGGCTCAGGGCTAAGTCAAAGCGAGTGACTTGATCCGACAGATACCATTCGTTGTCATACGCCAAACAACCCCAAAGAACATGTGCTAAGGCGGTTTGCTCCTGTTGAGAATCTAATGCTTTTGGCCGTAGCTCATGAGTGCTAGGTGTGTAATCGAATGCTAGTGCTGATTTTTCTGGTCGCAATATCGTGACACTATTGCCTTTCATATAGGCAAAGTTATCGGCGTATTGCATCATTGCGCGTCCTGCTGCTTGCTTATCATTAAGATCATGGCCTAGCATAGGTGAAACATTTTCAATACCAATTAATGATAACAGTGTTGGTGCTAAGTCTATTTGGCTCACCACTCTCTCATCCATTTCATTGTCTTTGCCTGAATTGAGGATCATGCCGGGAATATGAAAGTTATTTATTGGTACTAAATTGCTACCTGAGGCTCTAGCGTCATGGTCAGCAACAATAAGGAACACGGTATCTTGCCAATAAGCTTGGGTTTTAGCCTTGGCAATAAACTTACCTAAGGCATAATCTGCGTATTGAATGGCTTTATGACGAGCTAATTCCTTTGAGTCGTATTCATCTAGCTGCGCTTGGCTATAATCCATCGGGGTAATTAGGCCTGCTGGAATTTCGAACGGGTCATGATTGCTTGATGAAAAAATGAAGCTAAAAAACGGTTTGTCTGCGCTATGGAGCTTGTTGAGCTCTATGTTCGCTTGATGAAATAAATCTTCATCACTGGCGCCCCAAGAGGCAATAAATTTAGGGTTTTCTATATCATCAAAATCGACAATGTCGGTAAAACCGTTACCTAGAAAGAAACTTTTCATATTGTCAAAGTGACTTTCACCACCGTAAACAAACTGGGTGGCATAGTTGTTGGCTTTTAATAGGCTCGCGATAGTAAAAAAATTCTGTTGAGATTTACTTAATTTTACAACGGCTCTGGCCGGCGTTGGAGTAAAGCCGGTTATTACGGCTTCAATTCCTCGCACTGACCGGGTGCCTGTGGCGTATAAGTTTTTAAAGGCCCAGCTGTCATTATTTAACTTGTCAATTTCAGGTGTCAATGCCAGCCCACCTAAAGTGGAAACAAACTGTGCGCCTAAACTTTCTTCCAAAATAATGACTAAGTTTTTTGGTTTTCCTTGGTACACAGGCAAGCGTTTATTGAGCGACGGTAAATCAGAGACAATAAATGATTGAGGATCGAGGCCAGTCTCTTTTTGAATAATATTGATTACGTCTTGTTGCTGCATTTTTCCGTATAACTTGGCGGCATTCTTTTCATCACCAAATTGCTTATAGGCATGAGCAACGCTATAAATTGAGTTGAGTGTTAAGGAATTAATCAGTGGGTCGGTTGAAAAGTACACTAATGATGGGTTAATTGGCCGATGACCAATAGTACCTCTAGCAAAAGCAAAAAGTACTAACAATAGAATACTAAACGCGATAGCCGATGGTGCTAATTTAAGCTTTTTGTTCGGTAGCTGGCGAGGAAATAAGTGACAAATGAGTCGCCAAAATGCTTTGCTAGGTAATACCAGTAATGAAAAAACCACCACTAAGGTGAGTAAATGACCATTGAAAAGCATGTTCATTACTTCATTAGGGTAGGCCAAATACTCAATAAATAATCGGTTTGGTCGAAAGCCATACTCATTAATAAATGCGGGTGTGGCGAGCTCAAAAAACAGAACACTAATAAAAATAGCTACAAAGAGAAATTTGACTGCTTTTATCCAAAATACTGAAAGCTTATTTGAACGCATAGCCCAAGGGTGAATTAGAGCTGGAACAAGTAATAAATAGCCAATAACGCTTAGGTCAATTCTAATACCATTAAATAATAGCGTGACTAAACTTTCTAGGTTGCTAATACGTTCAAATTGCCAAACGCTTAGTCCAAGCCTAGAAATAAATAAGGTCGCTATTAATACTAATGAAAATAGTAAAAATGGCTGTATAAGACGAATTGTTGAGCTCAGCATTATTGTTCAATATTTTAAATAAAACACAACGCGTAGCTTAATTAATGAAACTTAAGGTTAGCTTAAATTAAACTGAAATTATGCCTACCTTAAGCCAATGAATTTGTTTTTAGTATAATACTAGTAGCCAAGTTGCTGTGGCGATAATCACACTGATTAATACGGCAGCAGAGCCTAAATCTTTTGCTAAGCCTGATAGCGGGTGGATCTCTAAGCCAACTCGGTCAACAACAGCTTCAATAGCCGTATTAATAACTTCAGTGAAAATGATAAAAACAACAGATAAAATCAATATGAGTTGCTCAGCGACACTAATATCAAAAAGAAAGGTCACAGGTATTGATAGCATTAATAAAACCAATTCTTGCTTAAACGCCGCTTCGTTTTGATACAGCCACTTAAATGCTCGAAAAGAGTTTAATGATGCTAGGTATATTCGCTTTATACCTTTAGGCTTTTTTTTGTTGTTAAACACTAGTTTAAAATCTCCATACTATGCTGGTTAATGGGGGGGGGGCGTGTCATTACAGATAATGACTTACAGTTTATAAAAGAATCATTATCATTAATGTAAGCTTTCGAGCGAATAGACATAATACTGAGTAATGTATCAAAAATATTGTCATGGCTTAATGGCGTATCTGACATTTGGTTGAGGCAATTTAAGTTAACGTCAGTTTGCTGGTTATCAGCCCAGTAAATCATCGGGATATGAGTTTGCTCATCAGGGGCAAACGTATAAGGAAGGCCATGTAAATATACCCCTTTTTCCCCTAATGATTCACCGTGATCTGAAACATATAACACCGACGTCTCGATAGATTCTTTTGCCGTAAGTACTGACATTTCGGTAATCACTTTCGATAAGACAAAATCAGTATAGGCGATGGTATTGTCATAGGTATTAAGCAACTCTTCTTGGCTACAATTTTGAATGTCACTACGCTGACAATCAGGGGTAAATACCCGTTTATCTTTTGGATATCGCTTATAGTAAGTCGGGCCATGTGAGCCAATCATATGTAATACGATCAAGGTGTTTTCATGGCTGAGGTTGTTAAGTTTAGCCCGCAGAGGCGCAAGTAACGCTTCATCGTAGCAATACTCGCCATCACATAAAGGATTCGATTTGTCGGTTGCTATTTGTGTGTTTTTTACTCGCGTACAAACACCTTTGCAACTGCCGTTATTATTACTAATCCATAAGACATCAGCGCCTGCTAGATGGATAATATCAACAACATTCTGCTGAGCGATGGCGATACGCTTATTGTAATTATCTTTGCTTAAGCGAGAAAACATACAAGGTACAGAAATCGCAGTGGCGGTGCCACAAGAAGTCACATTAGAGAAAGAAACTACACCTTGTTTTTCTGTGTATTGATTGGTGGGTTTTTCGTACCCATTGAGTGAAAAATTCATGGCACGAGCGGTTTCACCCAACACCATCACCGTGACATGTTTTTTATTGTTGTCGCGAACAATTGATGGGGCAGTATCTAAGAGTTTAAATTTTAACGGCGGATAAAAGTAGTGATTTCTGACAAATTTATAAGATGCGTCAATCATGGCATAAGGCACGATATACTTAGTTACTTCTCTATTATTTCGACCGACAGATGCGTAGTTGGAATAAAAAATAGCCGCGATAATAAAAACCAGTAAAATACTTGAACTAATTAACTTTAATCGGCTTAACAACTCTTTAAAAAAAGGTTGATAGGTTAATTTTGTCGAATAAATTATCCATGATGGCAGCGCGCCAAAGATAATAAAAAAGCCTATTGCGTAAATATTGAGATAGGAGAATGCTTCCGCAGTATCAGTTTCAAGCGTGTTTTGCACCATACCATAATCGAATACAATGCCATAAGTAATCGTGGCATAAAATATTAACGCAGAAACACTGACTGTTAATATAAGAATAGGTTTTGTTAACCATCTAAAAGCAATTAAACCTTGTAACAATAGCGTTAAACCTAACAAAAAAAACGGCAAAGAAATTAAGAAAAATATATTGTAGTTATCGAGTGCGGTGATAGCCATTGATGTTCGAATGAGAAATGGTAAATTCAATATCAAGGCTAAATAGCTACAGGTTAGTAGTAACAACTGATTCGTTGTTAATTGTCTGTTGTTAAAAAAATTCATAAATTTGTTCACTTGCTATCGCTCGATAATAAGCTTTTGCCCACGGTTGTAATGTCAATACAACTGAACCTGTAATTACTGATTGTTGATCTAAGTTGTTTGTTTACCAGTGGTAGTAATGCGTTAGCTTTGTATAGAAAAATCCAAGTTGCCACTAGTGTGTTGGCAGAAGGTTCATGTAATTTTACAGTCATAAAAACACCTATAAGTAAGTGTTTCTATGATATTAAAGCAAGCTTAAGATTGGCTTAGCATAAACTGAATAGTTGCCTAAATTAACTTGAGAATTAACCTAGGATATTTATTTTTTAAGTACATTACTTCGCTATAGCTAGCGATAACTATACGATGACGGTGAACGATATTTGGTTATTTGGCGCTAGTGCGATGCTTATTTCGGCATTGATGTTGTCGCAATAAGATTTAACAATGGCCAACCCTAAGCCATACCTTTGTGACGATGTTCTTGATTGATCTTTTTGCCATAGGGGTTCAAAAAACTTTCCTAACTCTGTTGCTGTGTATTGGTAGATACTGGTATTTGAAATACTAAATTTTACCCGCGTTGTATTTGTATCGGGTGTCACTAAAATAGTGACAGGGCTGTTTGCAGGGCTGTAATGCAAAGCATTACTGAGTAAGTTACTTAAAATGGTTTCAATCGCAAATTTATTGGTGACTATTGTGTCGATCTTCGGACTTATAGTGAATGCCACGTTACGCCCAGCTTTGCTTTCTCGGTGTAAGATGGTACTCATCAGCTTTTCAATATTAAGTTCAATTTTAGTTAATTCGGCATGGTTACTACTTTTTTGCAGTAACAAAATGCTATTAACAATATTTTTTAATCGCTCTGAAATGCTAAGTACATCAGTAGTAAAAGTTGCCGATATAAGTTTTTCTTCAGGAAATTTTATCGCCACTTCAGTTAAATTTATCAACTCGGCTATTGGCGTTTTTAGCTCATGAGCGATGTCTGAAGTCATTCGCTTTTCTCTTGCATATAAAATTCTATTTTCGCTAAGAAAATGATTGATACCATCAGCTATAGGCAGTAATTCTTCAGGTAAGTTCTCGATTGATATTGAGTCTATATCCGAATTTAAATTGATCGATTTAATTTCGCTATTCAGACTATCAAGCGGCGTTAACTCTCGTTCTACTACTTTGTGTACGATTAGTCTGACCGCGAATACGGTAGAGAGTGAAGACAGAATGAAGATAATATCAACAAACCAAAGGGTTTGATTGAGGCTTTCATTACTGATCGCGTAGGATAATTTCATCGGCTTTTGTGTTTTTGCAAAGTCGGCAACAGAAATGCTAAATTTTTCTCTAATATCACTATCCACTTGCGGTATAAAGCGAGCAGTGATCATTCTACCTGAACGTCCGTCAGGTAAAGTAATATTGATTATTTTTGATTTATGTAATTCGGTATCGACATGCGGAAGATCATTTACGTCAAATAAGGCTAATGTTTTCGAACGCTCAAATACTTTATTGTCATGCCATAACTGAAAATACTCTGGATCCTTTTTCCCGGAAAATTCCGGCATAAATTCATCAGCAAAATCAAAATCAACTTCATTAACGTCTTCACTTACTAAGGTGATTAACAAGTTGGATTTGTTAATCATAGCCTTATCAAACTCCTGACTAATCCATGTATCCACGCTAATATCGGTTGCTAATAATATTAACACTAACAATACGGAAACAGAAATTGACAGATACCGGGTTAGCTTTTTCTTGATGGAGTTCATTAACTGTTGTCGACGAAGTATCCGAAGCCTCGTTTAGTTTTAATTGGCAAATCATAGCCTAGCGCTCTGGTCTTTTTTCGGGTCGTTGATAAATGCGCTTCGATTGAGTTTTTTGCGATGGCATCATATTGTCCTGCTAAGTATTCACTGAGCTTTTCAGGGCATATAACTTTACCTTGATTTGAGAATAAGCACTCCACTAGTTTGTATTCGTTCGGTGTTAAATTGGCGTCTTTGCCGGCACAGTGTAATTGCTTTAAATGTAGGTTTAAGGAAAACGCTCCAACATTAATGCTGGTGCTATCAACATTTAAGTTGCCACGCCTCATTAAGCACAGTAAGCGCACATGTAGTTCATCAAATGAAAAGGGTTTAGTCAGATAATCGTCTGCACCATTTAATAAACCCTCTATTTTATCTTCAGTTAAATCTCTTGCTGATAAGATAAGTACACGTATATCTTTATTGGCTTTTCTAATGGCTTTTAAAATAGCGGTACCATCAACTGAAGGCAGCATAAGATCTAAGATAAGTAAGGAATAATCACCGGAAAGTGCCATGCTTAGCCCTTCTGAACCATCACCGGTGTCATCAACGGTAAAGCCTAGATTAGACAGCCCTATTTTCAAACTTCGTCTAAGCGAAGTTGAATCTTCAATGATCAGTATTTTCAAGTTCAATCCAATAATATGTTCAGCTTAAGATCATAAACATAACAAATCAAACTTAAGAATAGCTGATTTTTCGCTTAAAAAACTCTTAATTAGATGGATTTTTAGTATGTGCCTTTGTCTATCTAACGGCAATATTACGCTTAAGCGATTTGGCTGCTATTAAATTGATATCAAAGATGGTTTTTACTTCGAGGGATGCACTGCCTCTAGTGTTGAAGCAGTGTTTAATTGACTGTAGCTTACTTAATAATGCGGTGGTGGTGGTTCAATTTCTTCTTTGCCTTGCTGATCGGGAGTATTTTCTTTAAGTCTATTGGCGAGTAAAGCGACTTGCTGCTTGAGCTCGGCTATTTGTCCTTGATGTATAGATAACTCATGGTTTAGTTTTTCTATTACATCATCTTGAAAGGCATTACGTGTTTCAAGCGTTTCAATTGCTTGGGTTATTTCGTCGGTTGATTTCACTGTTTATTTACCTGCCATAATTCGGCGTATCCTGAAGAGCTTTCGGTGATTACCTGGTTATTATCTCTAAAAGCGACACTATACACAACTGCTCCTGCAGGTCTGATGTCATCACGGGGTATAACACGCCAACTGGTTAGTCGTTCACCTGTCGAAATATCCCAAACACTGACCTTACGAGAAGGTGCGCCGGTCAGCAACTTAGTACCGTCGGGAGAAAACTGTACGGCACTAAACACTTCTTGGCGATTAAAATAATTTAATTTGGACACTAATTTACCGGTTTTTAAATCCCAAATGTTAGCTGATTTTTTACTATCGGCGGTGAAAGCGTATCTGCCTCTAGCATCAAGTGCCACCATAGTGACGCGACTCGGATGATTAAAGCGATAAATAACTTGTCCTGACTGAGTATCCCAAACATAAGCGACAAAGTCATTCGAGCCAGAAATGGCCACTCGGCCATTAGGTAGCATATCAACGGCATTGATTTTTTCCTGATGACCTAAAAACTCTAAGCGTCGACCGCTGGCAATAGTGATATGTGCAACTTTACCGTTACCTTGACCTATCAGAAGATAGTCACCGTTGTTTGATACTGCGACATCACGAATAGTTGATTCAGATATTGACCAAAAGCCTTCCGATTGACCATTCTCAATATTCCATAACGAAAAATCGTGGCTATTAGCGGTTAACACGTGACTGTTATTATCGGCAATATCAGCCACTAACACTAAATTTTCGGCGCTATTTTGCTGCTGAGACCAGTTGTATTTTAATGCGTTTTTTTCTAAATCCCATAAACTGATGCCATGATGGATGGACGAAACAACGCTGTATTTAGCGTCATTAGAAATATTAGCAGCGTAGGCGCCTTCTACTGCATGTTGCCACCTTTGCTCAGGGACTTGGCCTACAGGTTGACAACCCGCTAGCAATGCCAATAAAAACAAAAGCTTGGGTTTGATAGTGTTTAGGTTACAGTTCAGCAAAATATTAATACTTTTTTCTTTGGGCATTTATCGTTAGTATAAGCCGCATTGTTTAACAATTCACACATATTTAAATGACTTAGCTGGAATTTCCGACTGAGTAGTAAAACGGAGATGTAAATGAAATTTTTTAAACCGACGGTAGTCGCTATTGCTTTATTATCAGTCATGGGTTGTCAAGAACCTGCTAAACAAGAAGACAAAGCGGCAGTACTTGATACCGAAATACAAAAACAAGCCTACGGTTTAGGCGCTTCAATTGGCATGTATATGGAGCGTAACTTAGAAGAGCACGACAAAGTGGGCTTAGCATTAGATAAGACACTTATTATTCGTGGCTTCACTGATAGCATGGCTGGAAAGTCGCAAATTGAAAAAGAAGACATTCAAGCGTTATTGATGAATTTAGATCAAGCAATGAAAGCAAAGCAAATGGAGCAAGCAACGGCGAGCGCAGAAGCAAGCTTAATGGAAGGTCAAAAATTCTTAGCAGAAAATGCTAAGAAAGACGGTGTGCAAGTAACAGAGTCGGGTATTCAATATGTTGTTTTAACGCCAGCTGATGGTGAAAAACCGCTAGCAACTGATACAGTTAAAGTACATTACACTGGCACTTTCTTAAACGGTGAAACTTTTGATAGTTCACGTGACCGCGGCCAACCAGCAGTATTCCCACTTAACCGTGTTATTTCTGGTTGGACTGAAGGCGTGCAGCTAATGTCAGTAGGCTCTAAATATAAGTTTACTATCCCTTCAGATTTAGCTTACGGCCCTAATGGCAAACCGCCACAAATCCCGGGTAACTCGGTACTTGAATTTGAAATTGAATTATTAGAAATTCAAAAGCCAGACGAGCCAGCTCAAGTCGGAGATAAGTAAAATCCTGATGTTATAAGGCGCTTATGCGCATTATAAATTGAAAAACCAACCTTTGCGGTTGGTTTTTTTGTTTTAAGCACGGCGTAAGCAATTAGCTTAACCCTAGCTGAGGTTAGGTTAAGTATTCAACGTGTTCAGCGATAGCCAAACTTGAGGTTAACCCTGGCGAGTCAATACCAAACAAGTTAATCAATCCTGCGATACCGTGCGTTTTCTCATTTTGAATGGCAAAGTCTTTAAAGCCATCATTAGCCCCTTGCAGCTTAGGGCGAATGCCGGCGTAATCAGGTTGTAGTTTCTCGGCATCTAGCCCGGGGAAGTATTTTACTATGGCATTAAAAAACTTGGCTTTTAGTGCTGGGTCAACCTGATAATCAATGTTATCAATATATTGGGTATCAGGACCAAACTTAAGTTGTCCGCCAATATCTAACGAAGCATGAATACCTAAACCATTAGCGGATGGAATAGGGTAGATAAGTTGCTGAAAAGGACTTTTACCTTGATAACTAAAATAGTGGCCACGACAATAATGTATTTTTGGAATATGCTGACTTGGCATGGTATGTATTGCTTGCGCTACTGAGCTTGCATGCAAGCCTGCACAGTTAATTAATTGCTCGCACTGTAGGGTAATATCTTCTCCTTGGCTATTGAGTGTAACTTCAAAGCCTTGGGTATTCGGAAGTGCTGAGATAAACAACGTGCGGCCAACAAATATCGCGTCATTATTTTGTGCTTGCGCCAACAAACTTTGCATATAGCTATGAGTGTCAATAATACCTGTTGATGGTGATAATAACGCCGCTGATGCTGCTAACGCAGGTGTCGAGATCTTTAGTTGTGCTTGGCTTTGCCAGCACAAGTCATCAACACCATTACGTTGTGCTTGCTTCTGTATGTTCTCAAGTGATGCTTCTTCTGAAGCTCCATGCGCAACAAGTAACTTACCAACTTTCTGAAAAGGAATATGGCGCTGTTGGCAATATTGATAAAGCTGATGCTTACCTTCAACGCAAAATTTTGCTTTTAAGCTATTTTCAGGATAATAAATACCGGCATGTATTACCTCACTATTACGACTACTGGTTTCTTCACCAAAGCTGGCGTTTTTATCGACGACCAAAACGCTAGAATATTTTTGGCTAAGCTTTGCTGCTATGGCTAAGCCCACAACACCGGCACCAACAACAATAACGTCAACACTATCCATATCATGTGCTCCTAACCAATAGTTGTAGCGTGGATACTTAGTAAGTCTACTATATATCCGCAACTTTGTGAGAAGTTGTTGAATACTAAACTAATTCGAACTCTGCTGCTATTGAGCCAAAGCCCGGCTAAATAAGCCTTATTAGATAAGAATGCCCCTTCTTGCTTACCAATCTTTAGCCGTATAGGACTGTGAAGTTTCTTTAGTCACTATTGGCTGTTGTCTATCAAATGTGTTTATTTGTTCGTTATAATTTTCACCCTACGAAAACGGGTTTATTAATCCGGCTTTGACGCAAGCTTCAGTTGCAGTAAGCCGATAGGAAGTTGTTGAATTAATGCTTGCGAGGCAAAATAAATAATCCAGTTAATATGGCTGACTAGTGGAAAATATCCTTGCCCTTCATTGCCAAAAATCCAAAACTTGCCAATAATCGCATCAGCGACCATCGCTAAAACTAGGCCTAGTGCCGCGCACCAAATCCGCATGGGTAACTTATATGCTTGTAATGACTTTATCAACCATATAGCTGATAAAGCTAATATACTGACAAGCACGGAATAAGCGCCGGTAGCTAAAGTGAGTAAATACGCAGCGCCGGTTAAATGCATATCATGATAGGTTACTAACGCAATAAGAGCAGTGATTGTAGCCGTTATGCCGACCAGCCTTTTTGATAGACCATTTTTAAGGGCAAAATGAGCAATGGCGATAGCTAAAATTAAGTAGCCAGAAAAGAAGAACAGCACAGAGTCAGCTAAGTAACTGTGCTTAATGACGTTATCGTATTGATAAAACAGTTGTGGAAAGTTTCTGTTAACAATATCGCCGGCGGCACAAAGTAGTAATGAATATAAGCAAATTTTACTGAAGTAACTCGCTGCTAGACAGTCGTGTTTAGTAACAAAGCGCTTAATAGCGAAAGCGTTGAATATCAGCAAAGCAATTGTCGCTAATTCAACGATACCGAATAAAATACGCTCAGCATCGCTTTGCTTGACACTAAACACACCAAGCAAAGCCATAACACTTTGCGTTAAAGCAAAAAGCCAAAGCAAAAGCGCTATATTGCTAAATCGGCTAAAAGTTGGGTTTGATAACATAGAGTGCTCTTATTTATTAATGGTCGTGAAACGATTTTATTTGAACATACTTAGTAAGCACTGACAAAACTAAGCGTACTAATGACGCTATTTTAAATTTCAGGCAATAAAAAAGCCTTACCGAAGTAAGGCTTGAAATGCTCGCTGTGTGGTCTAGTAAACTAGCTTCTTTTTATTTATTTCTCTATTTTTATTATTGTTTTCTTTAGCGCGGGACAATTTATAGCAAAGGCTTTTTCTCTGTGCAACAACTTTAATAGAGTATATATTCCACGAATATTTTCGTATAAATTGCCTAAAGCTTATTTAGTGTCAGGATGTTTTACAGTCACTTTTAAATAGATGAACATAAGAGTTGCGAAGTTATAAAATCATGAACTAAAAAATTTCTTATTAAATGTAAAACGTTTTATTTATCAAGGCTAAATGGTTTTATTTATGCGGTTTTTTAAAATGATAAAAGCACCTTTACTGGTTTACCAGTTGGTTGGTGATTTGTTTCTGACAGCAAAATTAGTGGGCTATTAAATTTTAACTTTTTTTCAAAAAATTTATAAAAAATGAAAAGTTTTATAAAAAAACACCTATCTAATGAAGTTGTAGTTTTATTGTTCTGGTGTCAAAGCGCTAAATTGATCGGTGCGAGTTGGCTTGATTGAGTAATGACAGAAGAGGTATTTATTCGACGGCTAAAACCAGATTTTTCCGAAAAAATTACTTATCAAAGCCATCAGTACATGGAGATTTGATTTGGGACATAGATCAATAAAATTTGAAGTGCTAGAATGCGCGCATATTATTGCGGAGAAGAACTTTCATGACTGAATTAAAGAACGATACTTATTTGCGTGCGCTATTGCGCCAACCTGTTGATTACACTCCTGTTTGGATGATGCGTCAAGCAGGTCGTTATTTACCTGAGTATCGTGAAGTACGTAAAGGTGCAGGCGACTTTATGAGTGTTTGCCGTGATGCTGATTTGGCTTGTGAAGTGACTATTCAGCCATTACGCCGTTTTCCGCTTGATGCTGCCATCTTATTTAGTGATATTTTGACTATTCCTGATGCGATGGGTTTAGGACTTTATTTCGAAACAGGTGAAGGCCCTAAGTTTGAGCGTCCTATTACTTGTAAAGCTGATGTTGATAAAATTGGTATTCCTGATCCAGAAGGTGAATTGCAATATGTCATGAATGCTGTGCGTACCATTAAGAAAACCTTGAATGGTGATGTACCCCTAATTGGCTTTTCTGGCAGTCCGTGGACGTTGGCAACATACATGATTGAGGGTGGTAGCTCAAAAGCATTCACTAAGATCAAAAAAATGATGTTTGCAGAGCCACAAACATTACATTTATTACTAGACAAATTAGCTGACTCAGTCATTTTGTACCTTAATGCTCAAATAGCAGCTGGTGCACAATCAGTCATGGTATTTGATACCTGGGGCGGTGTGCTTTCGCCACGAGATTACAAAGAGTTCTCATTGCAATATATGGCAAAAATCGTTGATGGCTTAACACGTCATAATGATGGTCGCCAAGTACCAGTAACGCTATTCACTAAAAACGGTGGCATGTGGTTAGAAGATATCGCAGCAACCGGTTGTGATGCAGTAGGTCTTGATTGGACAATAGATATTGAGAATGCCAAAGCACGTGTTGGTGATAAAGTGGCACTGCAAGGTAACATGGACCCTTCAATGCTATACGCACCATTGCCGCGTATCGAACAAGAAGTATCGAAAATATTAACTGGATTTGGTGACGGTGGCACCGGCCATGTATTTAACTTAGGTCATGGTATTCACCCTGATGTGAATCCTGATCATGCAGGGCACTTTATAGAGTCAGTGCATCGTTTAAGTAAACCTTATCACCAATAAGCTTGTGATGCTTTAGGCATACGCTATATGCCTTATTTGTGTAACTGAATTAATTTTGAAAAGGAGCCTTAGGCTCCTTTTTTATAGCGTTAAATAATGCGGTAATTTATGTCATTGAAATACGGCGTGCTTCACAGCGATTTTATTCATATGCTGTGGTTTTAATTACTATATTTTATTTGGCTTATTGTTTTAATATTAATTCGCTTTAGAAGCAATAAGTGACAAGTTGCACTCTATTTTATCGGTAGGGTATAAGGTATGCTTGAGTAAGAAAATTGATTATTAATGGATATTATAATGACAAACAACAAAAAATTTCTATCAACGCTAGCTGTTACTTTTTTACTTAGTGCCTGTGGTAGCAGCTCAAACGATAAAGCAGAAAGCAATCAAGTAGAAACGGATACCGCCGTAGCACAAGAAACTAAAGATAATAATACTCAACAAGAAGCAATAAAACTTGTTGCTACGCCCACAAACTCGAATCAAGAAGCAGCAGGGCATAAAATGGATGACTTGAAAGAGAAGTTAAAAGATGAATTGAGTGGTTGGCAGCGTGGTCGCGTACAGTTCTTAAATTTGGAAGGTGGTTTTTACGGTATTATTACTGATTCTGGTAGAAAAATATTACCGATGAATATGGCACAAGAATTTGCACAAAATGGCGCTATTGTTCGAATCAAAGGTAAAGTAAAAAATGTGATGACCATTCAACAATGGGGCACACCTTTTACTATTACCGAAATCGAGTTAATTACCCCTGGTAATAAAGTAAACGATAGCGAGATGTAAGTACTTTTAGTGGCAAGTTAGTGGCTGAGTTAATAATGTTAATATTTTACCATTGTCGCTAACTTGTATTTGATACAAGTTACGGTATTGCTTTTCTGTTATATCTTCCACGGGCATTTCGCTGAGTAATGCGGCTAATTGCGGTGTCGTGTTACTATGTCCAACCACTAAGGCATTCTCTTTTTGTTGCAGTAACTGTTGCGCGAACTGCTCTAGCTTCGCTGGTGAATATTGTTTAATCGCCAATTGCTGTTGTTGCGAAAATGGTACTGCCGTTGCCATCGTACGTCGATAAGGTGTGCTATAAACCTGTTTTATTGCTGTGTGCTCAAGTATGGTGGCTAATTGTTTCGCTCTAAGTTCTCCGCATTGGCTCAGTTTAGGATCATCTTTCGATACTTGTTTTTCTGCATGTCTCACTAAGTAAATACTAAAGCTATCTTGTGCCTGAGTTGGTAAAGCAAGAAATAACAATGCCATCAATAAACTATATTTCATAATATTATCAGCTTTGGTTAAGGTAAAATTGGTGTGTATAGGACAAAGCCATTGTTGGCTTTGTCCGCTCTATTACTGTTTAGAAAAGTCTGTTTAAGCCGTTGAGTGCTGCTACTCTGAAAGCTTCAGCCATTGTTGGGTAATTAAAGGTAGTTTCAACAAAGTATTCGATGTTATTGCCACCGTTAGTTTGTTGCATTATCGCTTGCCCGATATGAATGATCTCTGCGGCATTTTCGCCAAAACAATGTATACCTAATATTTCTTTTGTTTCTCGATGAAATAGTATCTTCAAGGAACCCACCAAGTTATTAGAGATTTGTGCTCTGGCTAAATGTTTAAACTGCGCTCGACCCACTTCATAGGGAATTTTTGTTTCCGTAAGTTCTTGCTCAGTTTTACCCACCGAACTGATTTCAGGAATAGTGTAAATGCCGGTAGGAATATCAACCGTCAGTTTTGTCTGTCCATTGCCCTCAAGCATTGCACTGGCGCATATACGCCCTTGATCAAACGCCGCGCTGGCCAAGCTTGGGTAACCAATAACATCACCAACCGCGAAAATACCATCAACTTCTGTTTGATAAGTATCACTGACCTTTAATTGTCCACGCCCATCAGCTTTTAAACCGGCATTTTCAAGTTTTAAATCTGCCGTATTACCGGTACGGCCATTGGCAAACAATAAGCAGTCGGCACGCATTTTTTTGCCGGATTCTAAATGAACAATAACAGAATCTTGATTGGTTTCGACGCGCTCAATTTGTTCACCATGACGAATAACAACACCGTTATTCCATAAGTGATAACTTAATGAATCTGACATTTCATCATCTAAAAATGACAGCAAGCGGTCACGCGTGTTGATTAGATCAACTTTAACACCGAGACCACGAAAAATTGATGCATATTCACTACCAATAACACCAGCGCCATAAATAATGATATGACGTGGTGAATGCCCTAGCGATAAAATGCTGTCGGAGTCATAGACTCTAGGGTGTGAAAAGTCGACGTTATCTGGATGATAAGGGCGCGAACCGGTAGCAATCACCACCTGTTTTGCTGTGATGGTATCTACGGTGCCGTCACTACGTAAAACTTGAATGGTGTTGGCGTCAATAAATGAAGCTTCACCGCAAAAATGCTCAACTTGATTACGGTTATAAAAGCCACTGCGTAAATTGACTTGCTTACGAATAACTGCAGATGCGTGACTTAAGATATCTTGAAAGGTCAGTTGTTTGGCGCTTTGGCCAGCATTAAATAGTGGGTTGGAATTATATTCAATAAGTCGGCTAACTGATTGGCGTAATGCTTTTGATGGAATAGTGCCCCAATGAGTACAGCCACCACCGACATTATGATAGCGTTCAATAATTGCTACACGCTTATCACGTTTGGCGAGGTTCATTGCTGCGCCTTCACCGCCAGGGCCTGTGCCTATAATAATAGCGTCGAAATCATAGCTTTTCGTAGAACTTTTTACTTTCTTAGTTTCGGCTTTTACTTGTTTACTCAACGGTTAACCCTTTAATTCCTGCTTCGATGATAAAAATTTTAGCAGGAATTAAAACTAAGGTAACTGTTTTTATGCTAGTTTTTCTACCATATTTTGCCAGCTTCGCTGTTGTTCAGCTAATCGTCGCTTAATTTCTTGGTATTGAGCCATTACATCTGAGTTTTCAACATCGGCCATAAGTTGATCACGTTTACTGGCAATTAGCGCTTTACGTACCTCATAAAACTCATTGATTTTATGAATCAGTTCATCGTACTCATGTTGTAATCTTTCCAATAGTTGCTCAGCATCAGGATGTGCCGCTATTTTTTCTTGGCTACGTAATAAGATCATAGATAAACGTGCTTTTTCTATTTTATCTTCTGGTGTTACACGTAACTTTGACGTCAATTTTAGTGGTTCACAAGCCTTAATAAGCCATTTCGTCGGATCAAATTGCCACCAGCGAATACCATTACGATAGTCATTTTCAAAAATATGATGATAGTTATGGTAACCTTCACCAAAAGTAAAAAAGGCTAAAAAGCCGTTATCACGAGCGGTATTTTTTTCAGTGTAAGTTTGCTTACCCCAAATATGAGCTAACGAATTAATGAAAAATGTTGTGTGATGACTTAGCACTAAACGTAAAAAGCCAATCAAAAGTAAGCTGCTAATGACATCTCCGTGCCATAGGCCAAACAACAAAGGTACGCCAAAATTCATTAAAATGGTGAGCAGCAAATAATGTTTGTGTTGCCAGACCACTACGGCATCTTTTTGCAGGTCACGCACATTATCATAATTATTATAGCGCTCAGGCTGAAAGTCTCTAATCATCCATCCGATGTGTGAATGCCAAAAGCCCATTTTCGCAGAGTAGGGGTCAATATGGTTTTTATCGACATGCTTATGGTGAATGCGGTGATCCGAAGACCAATGAAGCGCACTGTTTTGCAAAGCAAAAGCACCGCCTAAGGCGTAAATAACTCTTAGCGACCAATGCGCTTGATAAGTTTTGTGTGACCAAAGCCTATGGTAGCCAGCAGTAATCGACATACCACAATAAATAAAGCAAATGATGGCTACGGTGATCTCTGTTGCGTCAAAGCCATGAGTGAATGCACGGTAAGGTACTGCAATTGCAGCAAATAAAAAGGTAATGCTGAATACAAAAACATTTAACCAGATAATAGGTGGTTTTTTCATTTATTTTCCATCTAGAGTCAATCACCGAAAATTTCGGTGTACACATGTACGCTATTTTAACTTTACACGATGCTGAGTCAAGTGCTCAATGCTGATTTATTTAATGACATAAAGAATTCACCCTAATTAGATTTACTCAATTTACTAGTAATATTACCTGTTTTCAGTATCATATCAACTCGACATAGAGTTAAAAGTAATTACTAGGTATATGGGCTATGAGTGGTATTAGAGCACTACAGAAAGAAAAAACGCGTCGACAATTAATCGATGCCGCTTTAGGACAGCTCAGCAGTGAACGCAGTTTTTCTAGCCTAAGTTTACGAGAGGTAGCAAAAGAGGCGGGTTTAGCACCAACTTCATTTTATCGTCATTTCTCTGATATGGACGAACTGGGTTTAACTTTAGTCGATGAAGCCGGTTTAACTTTGCGTCAATTAATGCGGCAAGCAAGGCAGCGCATTGAAAAGGGTGGTTCTGTTATTCAAATATCTGTACATACTTTTATGGAATTTATTGAAAATAACGGTAATATTTTTCGCTTGTTATTACGAGAGCGTTCAGGAACATCGCCAGCGTTTCGTGCCGCAGTTAATCGGGAAATTCGCTATTTTACTTTAGAACTTTGTGATTATTTACAACAAGCGAATAAACTTGATGCTGAAGTTGCTTATCTGCAAGCCAATGCTGCCGTAACTATTGTTTTTAGTGCAGGATCTGATGCGCTAGATTGCGATAGAAAAGATTTAGAAGAGCTGGCACTACGAACAATTAAACAGTTAAGATTTATTGCTCGCGGTGCATTTGAATTTGGCTTACGCGGTGACGTGCGAAAAAGATCTAGAGGCGAGACAAAATAACACCGGTTTCAATATGGTGAGTGTAAGGAAATTGGTCAAATAAGGCAAAATGGTCAATTCTATGAGTTTTAACTAACTCAGCTAAGTTATCTCGCAAGGTCGCTGGGTTACATGAAATATAAATTATACGTTCAAAGCGACTGACTAATTCAACACTGTCTGGATCAAGACCCGCTCTAGGAGGATCGACAAGTACTGTTTGATAGTTGTAGCTTGTCAGGTCAAAACCTTCTAGTCGACGAAATACCCGCTCGCCGTTCATTGCTTGGCTAAAGTCTTCACTTGCCATTCTCACAATGTCAACATTGTCGAGTTTATTAGCGGCAATATTTACCTGTGCTGATTTTACTGATGATTTTGATATTTCTGTGCCCAATACCCGATCAAAATTTTCAGCTAAAGCGATACTAAAATTACCATTGCCGCAGTATAGTTCAATTAAGTCGCCACCAGTGTTTTTTGTCGCTTTTTGCGCCCAAAGTAGCATCTTTTCATTCACTTTAGCGTTAGGCTGGGTAAAGCTATTTTCCACTTGCTGGTAATGAAATTTTTGCTCGCCAACTGTCAACGTTTCCATAACGTAGTCTTTATCAAGAATAACTTTCTGTTTACGAGCACGGCCAATAATATCTACCGGGGCAATGGCCGATAAACGTACTTTCAACTGTTGTGCTTGTTCAATCCATTGTTCATCTAGCTGTTTATGATAGAGCATGCTCACTAGCACCTCACCACTGAGCGTAGCAAGGAAATCAACTTGGAATAAACGTTGACGCAAAACTTCTTTATCGCGTATGTCAGCTAATAGTGCGGTCATAAATTGATTAATAAGCTCGCTAGCAACTGGAAAGTCATCAACCCTAAACTTTTGTTTAGTTTCGCTATCAAACATTATGTAGTAGAGATCATCACCTTCGTGCCAAACTCGAAATTCAGCGCGTTGGCGATAATTTAATGTCGGTGAAGTAAATATTTCAAATGTCGGTAACGTAAACTCAGCAAAATCTGCGGCAATACTTTGCTGTTTTTTATCAAGCTGTGGTTGATAATTATCGGAGTTAATGTGGCTAAACATTGAAATACCTTGTTGATAGTGAATATTGCGAACAAATAATGAGGCGGAGATTCTAGCGATTGCCCAGTTTTTGTCTACTAATTAATAGCTGTATTTTAGAGGAATTCGCATTTTAAGCATAGTCGTTAATAAAAACTGTCTATAACTAGATAGCTATAACTAATGCAGATATGCACTAGCGGAATATTTGTAAGCTGCCTTAGTGTAATGCAGAAATTAAAAGCCCACGTAAGTGGGCTTTTAATAATGAGATTACGTTTATATACTACTCAGCGCCTTGCTCTGGTCGCTCTTTTGCTTCACGTACTTTTAATGTTCTTTGTTGAAATTCACTATCATTTAATGATGAAACAGCTTTATCAGCATCAACAGCGGATATTTCTACAAAACCAAATCCGCGTCTTTTCCCTGTATGCTTATCTTTCATCAATCTTACCGATTGAACTTGACCATACTCAGAAAATAACTCTCTGACCGCTGCTTCGTTCGCTCTATAAGGCAAGTTGCCAACATAGAGTGTCGTAATGCTTGCATCTGCAGCTTCTGCATTTGTTTCTGCTTTCCCAACGAGGGGCGCAATAAATGCACAAACAAAAGCGACAATTGCAACACTGATGCTTGTTAGTTCAAATACACCGTTGCTAGCTAAAAAGTATATAGCAACAGAAAATACTAACGCTACGATTAGCGTTAATGCTTGAGGAGACTTCATAATGGATACCTAATTATTATTTTATAAAAAACTTAAATTGCAATTCTATGTTACCCACCTTTTAGTAATGTGCAACTATAAGTGCAAATTTTATTCAACTTAATCAGACAAGTACCCTTTATCTATAGTTAGCGAACCGTTTTATCTTATAACAGTGGTTTTAGCCGTTTTTTACGAGTGTATTAAAGCGTAAATGCACTAAATAGGCAGTGGTAATTGTAAAAATGAGATGATGCGCATATATAGGTTTATCAGTTAAAACTATTCGCTTACTATCTGGCTGAACGGTATTTGCCCTTCTTTAGCTCAATTAAAATACCAGTAGTTTAAATAAAGAGCAAACAAACACATTTATGTAATTTAATTGCAATTAGCGGTTGACGCGGGGCGAGAAATCTCTAAAATGCGCTCC
>OJDR01000054.1_pt1 | contig 51185 bp, 46 predicted proteins | sample 1593081 | NCBI WGS metagenome assembly OJDR01 (sample SAMN05416873, study PRJEB24817) | seawater metagenome | isolation source: Sea water | place: Canada:Atlantic | collected 2013-11
CCGCTTAAGCCTAGAAACCATAGAGCTTGAGTTTATACCGGCACACTATTTACACAGTTCGGGTAATTTCCATGTATACGACGCCAAATCAAAGATTCTATTTAGTGGTGATATAGGGGCAGCCCTTGAGCCACCAGGCGCCCCTATGTTTGTAGATGATTTCGACAAACATGTGGAGAACATGCGGTATTTTCATGAGCGTTGGATGCCCAGTAACGAAGCCAAGCATCATTGGCTAAAACGAGTGCGAAAGCTGGATATTGAAATCATGGCCCCACAACACGGCCGATTGTTTAAAGGGCCTGATGTGGCCCGCTTTTTAGACTGGTTTGAACAGCTAGAGGTGGGCGTTGCCATTAAATAGCCATAATTTTAGGCTTTTAGTAACACCGCACTAGACCTTTAATCAAACGTTATGAATATAAAGGCCAGCTTTAAGAGACGGCGCCTCACCTTCTGGCGCCACTTTCTTCTAAATACTTCTAAATCTGCTAATATCCCCGCCCAACATTTACCCATAATAATGACTAAAGGTAAGCATTGTGTCTTTACACCCCTTGGATATTGCAGCCCTCGCGGCCTATTTATTATTAATAACCGGCATTGGCTTTTACTTCTCTCGAAAAAACACCAATACCGAAGAATATTTTGTAGGTGGGCGTTCCTTTTCTGGCTGGGTCATTGGGCTAAGTTTAGTGGGTACTTCTATTAGCTCTATTACCTTTTTGGCTTATCCTGGGGATGCTTTTAAAACCTCTTGGATTCGATTTGTTCCCAACCTTATGCTGCCCATTGCCATTTTATTTGCCGCTTATTTTTTCTTACCGTTTTTTCGCCGTGGAAAAATCACCTCTGCTTATGAATACCTAGAAGATCGCTTTGGCCCATCCATTCGCGTTTATGGGGCAGTAGCGTTCATCATTGCGCAGATTGTACGCGTCAGCATGATTTTATTTTTACTGTCTTTGGTTATTCAAGAACTGACTGGCTTAAGCGCGACCACCTGTATTTTAATAGGCGGTATTGTGGTGGCGGTATATACCATTGTTGGCGGCATAGATGCGGTTATTTGGACCGATGTGATGCAAACCATCGTATTGGTACTAGGTGGAATCTTATGTTTATGGGTCATCGTTGATGCCTTGCCTGGCGGGCTTGGACAAATATTTGAGGTAAGCGATCAATTCAATAAATTAAGTTTTTCAGTTTTAGAAAATGGCAACCTGAATGCCATGGGCTGGGAAATTCGTTTTGATGAAAAAACCATTACCATGATGCTGTTTATGGGCTTAATCGCGTGGTTAACGGAATACAGTTCAAACCAAAATACAGTACAGCGTTATTGTGCTTCTAAATCTACCCGTGAAGCACGCAAAGCCATGTTCATTGCCGTTATCAGCTCTTTGCCCATTTGGGCTTTTTATATGTTTTTAGGCACCGCATTATTTGTATTTTTTCAGCAGTTTCCGGCCACCGCGCCACAAGAAATGTTAGATGGCACGCGAGCCGCAGAACAGATCTTACCGTATTTCATCAGTAATCATTTACCAGCAGGGGTAGCAGGCTTAGTTATCGCCTCTGCCTTGGCCGCAGCCATGTCATCGCTTGACAGCAGCATCAACGCCATTAGTACGGTATCAGTGGTGGATATATACCGTCGCCACATTAAACCCAATGAAGATGATAGGCATTACCTAAAAGCCGCTTGGATCATAGCGGCCATCAGTGCGTTGTTAATGATTGGCGGGGCCATTTATTTAGCAAATGCCGAAACCAAAACCCTTCAAGATACCGCCACCGTGTTAACGTCTATTTTAGGGGGCGGATTATTAGGTTTGTATTTAATCGGTTTCTTTACTCAACAAGGAGACGCACGCGCTGCATGGGTAGGATTGGTTAGTACCATGATATTTACTGGCTGGACTATTTTAAGCAAAAAAGGCTTATTACCAGAGAGCATCAGTGTACCGTTTGACCTTTATTACACAGGGTTTGTGGGGAACGTGATCATGTTTATAATGACCTACTTTGTGGCCCGCTTCGCGCTGAAAAACCAAAAGGATTTAAGCGGCGTTACCGTGTGGACTAAGTAAGAAATTTATCCCTAAAGAGTGCAAGTGAAGTGCGTTTTTCACTTGCTCTTTTTTTCCTGCCATCATTATCTTTTTCTTTAATCTAAATCCTCTAAGAACAAACCTTTAAAATAACCTTCCAATCTATAAAACATAATAATTTATTTAGTGTTAAGGCATTGCGTTTATAATTTCTAATCAATCTAAATACTCACCACTTCTAACTGGCTGCTTGTCACCAATACGCATATTCTGAATCCATAGGATCCTATCTTTTAATGCTTTAGCGTATGGGTGGTAATTATGTTGTTTCGTGATATTGAAATAACTGAAGGCTTTATAGATAAAATGCTGTCTTCGTTAAGCGACGGCGTTTGTATCTTAAGCGCCCAAGAGCCTAAACATCCCATTATTTATGTTAATCCCGCGTTCGAAAGCATGAGCGGATTTAGCCAAGAAGAAATATTGACTAAACCTGGCTTATTTTTAAATCATGTTGATTCAAAGACTTCAGAGTTAGAAGTGTTATACGCTGCTTTGTTAAAGGGTGAGAATTGCCATGTAGTATTGAGAAATGAAAGGCATAATGGCGAGCTATTTTGGAATGAAACCACCTTATCAGCCATAAAAGATAAAAATGGCAAAACCCTCTATTTTATCAGCATCCAAAAAGACATTTCCGATGACATTCATTTACAAAAAACCATCTCTGACCAAATTATAGCATTAGAAAGTGCAAAAGAGCGCTTAGAAGGCCTTGCCCAAACTGACTCCCTGACCGGCCTTTTTAATAAGCGATACTTCAATGCGCAATACCCCACCCAGTACAGCATTGCCAAACGCAACAATGATAATTTAAGCGTGTTCATGTTAGATGTAGATTTCTTTAAACAGTACAACGATCACTACGGACACCTAGCCGGGGATTATTGTTTAAAAGAAATATCCAGCGCACTCAAAAATGTTTTCAAACGCACATCTGATTTTGTCGCTCGTTTTGGAGGGGATGAGTTTGTGGTGTATTCAGTGGGATTAAGTAAAGATCAAGCTTTGGTGTCTGCTAACAACTTATTGGAATACATGAAAGACCTAAAAATTTCCCATGAAAAAAGCGACATGAACTATGTCACTTTAAGCATTGGAATTACTTGCGCTAACTGGGATAAGTTCAGCACCCCAACTGAATTATTAGAGCAAGCCGATAGCGCTTTATATCATGCAAAAAACGGCGGGAGAAATAAAACGGTCATGTATAAACCATCTTAAGTCTCATCCATTATTTTACATGTTTGAATGCTCTACCCTTTTGTTAGCACACGCTCATGAGTAAGGGAGTATTCACCTTCATCATTTACAGTGAAAGCCTTAATTACTATTTTCTCACTCTCTACTCGCAAGTGAAAAAATCCGAGCTCAGACTCCTCCCAGTGGTGTTGGTTGGTGCCTTTTAACTTAGTGGTTTTAGCTGCCGCACCAGAAACAATGAATTGGGTTTTACCACAGTCATCAGTGGCCTTTAAATCTTGTAAACTATGATCGTGGCCAGATATATACAAGTCTACTTTGTCGCACACAACTTTTTCTAAGAAGTCTTCATAATAGACCCCAGCGGCACGTTGAAAGATATACTTATCCCCTACGTATTTTAAATCATTGTATCCATCGTACACTCCAGCATTACCATGTTTACCATTTGACAAATAGGGGTGGTGAGCAAATGCTATTCGCCAATGCCCTAGACTTTTATGCAAGGTGGTATCAACCCATTGCCCTTGCTGCTGAATTACTTTTTCCAATGCGTATTCTGGTGCTGGGTCGTGTAGGCTGGTGAGCGTAGTAGAATCTAATGCCACTAAATCTAATAATGTTGCATTTAGATCATCCTGTTCATCTAACAAATTTTCACCGCTCGAATTGGCCATGGGCACATGATAGTAACGAGCTGGCATGCGCCATTTATCACTTTTACGCGCTTCATTGCGGGCATAAAGTACTTGTAAATCACCTCGATAATTAAACGCACCATCACCAGGTGACAGCCCTGAGTTATCGTGATTCCCAAGCGCCATATAAAATGGCAAATCTAAATTCTCATAAGGCTCCTCAAATTTACTATTGAACTGTTCATCATTAACCGATTTAACACCCGCGTCATAAATGTTATCACCCAACCCCATCACGAAATCACAGTTCAATGAATCACATACTTTTTTCATGGCAGCGGCTACTTTGATTTGCCCTTCCTCGCCCGTACCCATGTCCCCAATGGCTAAAAATTCAATCACCGGCAACTCTTGCGCTTTTATATACGCTAAATTTTGAGCGCTTAAACCCGCATCATCACTGACCACAATTTGAAAGGTATAATCCCCAGCTACCGTTGGGGTAAAGCTTACTTGAGCAGAATGACTTTCCCACAAGGGTTCTAAAATAGAGTAAGTTGGCGGAGCAGAAATCAATTTCCATTGATAATTAATGGGGCTATTTTCGGTGTGATAGCTTGCAGAAGCGTCCAGAGTGATGCTTTCATTCAATTTAAGCCTATAAAATTTTTCATGGCTTCTTGCCACTGGCCCGGTATATTTTTCTGACGAAGGTCGAATACTGTCTTCGTTATACACTTGCTGGATAATACTGCAGCCCGAAATACTCAGCAGCACCAACAATGTTAATAATACATGACGTTTAAATAGCATTAATTTTTCATCCCTGAACGGTTTAACAATACTAAAGCACTAAACCTGCTGACAGAAAACCCAAGCAGGCTTCGATTTGCGAATGATCATAGCAGAAAATAAGCTAATTAAATTCTCAAAATTTAGTTAGCTGGTACTAATAAATTAACTTCTGTCAATTAGTATTTACTTAGTTTGTTAATGTCATGATTATTTTTTAGACTTCGTTTTCACCGTGCTTATGCATTGAAGCCTGTCATGTTAGCGTCATAAATTGACGTTAGCGTTTTACCAATACTTACCTGCCTCCATTCAATTACAAGGAAGTCTTATGAAAGATGTGTACATTTTAAGTTGTGGCCAAATCCCCGTGGCGAAACACCCCCAAGAGAGTCTTGCCTCCATGGGCAGCCTTGCTGTTACACAAGCGCTGCAAAATGCCCAAATAAGTACAGAAGATGTGGGAGCACTCTATGCCGGCAATATGATGTCAGGGCAACTGTCCCACCAACAACTGGTGGCGACTCTTATTGCTAATCACTCGGGCCTGACCGGATGTGAAGCAATAACAGCAGAAGGCGCGTGTGGTTCAGGTGGCGCAGCTATGCGCTTAGGCTACCAAGCCATTGCCAGTGACAGCCATAAGTGTGTGGTTGTTTGTGGGGTTGAGCATGTCACTCATGCACCCCGCGAAGATATCACTCAGGCCTTAGCCACAGCCTCTTGTTGGGAAAAAGAAGGCAGCCTAGGAGAAACCTTTTTAACCCTCAATGCCCGCATCATGCAGCTATACATGCAGAAACATAATGTAGGCCCAGAAGCCTTTGCACCATTTGCCATAAATGCCCACAACAATGCTCAAAAGAACCCCAGAGCCATGCTACAAAAAAGTATCGACACACAAACCTACCTAAGTTCTAAAGTCATTAGTGCTCCTATTAAGCTCTATGATGCGCCCCCTATCTGTGATGGTGCCGCCGCCTTAGTGCTAGTAAATAAGGATATGGCCATGGCTGCAAAAAAAGCCGGCATGACGCTCGTGAAGGTTACAGGCTCTTCTGTGGCCAGCGATCACTTATCATTAGAAAACCGCAAGGACATGTTAACCCTTGAAGGCGCTAAACAATCTTTTAGAAAGGCCTACAAGCAAAGCCAACTAACCCCAGCTGACATCGATTTATTTGAACCCCATGATGCATACACCATCATGACGGTACTCAGTTTAGAAGCGGCAGGTTTTAGCGATTATGGCTGTGGACACCGGTTAGGCGAACAAAGCATGATCGGTCTTGATGGGGATATGCCTATTACAACCTTTGGTGGGTTAAAAGCACGTGGGCACCCTGTTGGGGCCACCGGTGTGTATCAGCTCGCTGAATGTTTTGAGCAACTTACTGAGCAAGCAGGAGATAATCAGGTGAAAAATGCCCGTATCGCTATGGCACAAAACTTAGGAGGAGCAGGTTCTGTAGCCTTTACTCACATACTTCAGCGTGAATAAACGTAATTGAGGTAAGCGATGTATTAAGCGCACTAACTGACTATTTAAAATAGTTCACCTAGCAACAAGTACATAGAAAGAGAAACTCTTTAACATCAAGTACATTAAGGGCGACAATCTTTAGTCGCCCTTAATAAAATCAACCTTAATTAATTTCTACTTCAAAACTCTTTTGAATCTCTTCTTCCTTCTTTGGAATTTCAATGGTTAATACGCCATCGCTAAATTTTGCTTTCATATTTTTAGCGTCTACCGACTCTGGCAACGTAAAGCTGCGAGTAAATTGTCCGTACTCCCGTTCGACCACTTGAGCCTGAAGGCCTTCAGAAACCTGATTTTCAACCTCTGATGAAACGTCACCTTCAACGTGAGACTTACTGCTATCTGAATCTGAATTTATTTTTGAAAATAAAGATACCTTTTTACCCGCTAACGACAGAATATTTTTGTCTACCGTTATTTTAACATCGGACTGTTTTACTCCTGGTAATTCAGCATGAATAAAAAAGGCTTGGTTATTTTCGCTTATATCCACCAATGGGCGAAGAGCTTCGGTTTGTGGCTTTTTTCTATAAACTGGCTGACGATTTAAGAAATGCAATGGTTTAAAAAATGCATCAAGATCGTTTGATGAATTAAGGGTATGCATGCGCATAATAATTGTCTCCTAAGATTGGCTATTGCCATACTCAAATAATATGTAAAAGCGGTTTTAGTTCGACATGTCTTACTGGCCTACCCCTTTAATAGGCTCTGTAATTTCTATTTCAATGGTGAAAATTAAAATAAATTAATTTTTTATCTATTTTAGTTAAACAATAAAAATTAAACCTCTTATTCCATACTGGTATTAAGAACTGATGAATTTATCAATCAGAAACCTTGATAAATCAAACCCTGCCCATATATAAAAGGTTAATACAGTGCTCATCCCTATTTTAAAACATGGGTTTTAAATAAGAATTTCAATAGCCTCTAAGGATTTTTCAGATACTTCAGTTTGTTTGGCTCGTAAAAATTACCGGCGTTTTTTCATTTACATACCACGCCCACTATTAATTACAGCGTATTATTTTTATCAGCCAGATATAAAAATGGGCCACTTAATTATAAGCGACCCACAAAAAATAAGAAAAATGCATTTATTTTTAAAGCATTTATCGCCCAGCAACTCTAGGTGTTAACGGTAAAGACTAATAGCCGCCAGATTATTACCCTCGTATGGCACTAATTGGTAGATCCCCTCTTCACCCACCGTTACAAAGTGACCATCCCCTAAATGAATGACATCCTCACATAAAACAAATGTAATCTGATTTAATTGCTCCACCAATAGTGGATCGCTTACATCAAATTGAATAATGCCATCCACTGGATCGCAAACTAATAAATTTTTCTCCCACAAAGCAAGACCTTGCACATAACCAATATTAGGGTAGAAGCTCAGTTCGGTAATATTTTTAGCATCATCTATTTCATAGACATACAAAGCACCATTGCCTGATTGATTGCCTTGTGAATCCGTACGCTCCTGCGTCACAATGGATGAGTAAGCATATTCACCGGCCTCATCGACAATCACAGGATCCTGACCGGTAATTTGGCGACGACTGTCATCAATAAACTGCAACCCCGTATTCTCATTATACAAATAAGTACGCACATCTCCGGGACTGCCTATATATAAAGCTTCACCGTCAGTGGTTAACGTTTCGGCATTACGACCTGCCGATACTTCATCGGTTATTTGAGGGTTTGCTGGATCGCTAATATCCACTCGTACCAATTCATTGGCCGCTAAAGAATAGATAGCGTTATCCAGTTTAATTATCTTTGCTTTAGAACCCGATATCCCTTGGCTGGTACTGCTGCTGTCGCTTTCACCACAACCTGCTAAAACCACCAAGACAAAACTGGCTAGCCAACTACCAGCAGAATATGAAGCATGTTTCATTATCTTTCTCCTCAAGTTCATAGCCCACCACCACTTGGTCTTTCAATAAACTACCTTCAACACTCCACACCGCGCCTCTGGGAAGCTCGATATAATCTTGGTAATTATATAAATCTTTTACTCGGCTAAGCTCTTTTTGCTGCGAGATTGAAAAAATAACCAAATCACTGTACTGATTGGTAACAAAAGAATCCCCTTCAATCACAACATCTTCTATACCTGGCAGGTTTATAAACGCAAGCCCCTTGGGAGAAACTGGATTGCTGTTATCAATCACCTGTACACCCTCGCCTTTTACGGTCGCGTAAAGAGTGGTATCTAATGCATAAAGGCGACTATAACCAGAGTCATGACTGGCATTACTTCGATTAGCATCAATATAAATTTCCGCTTGAAGGTCACTTCTAGACTTAGTAATGGGCGTGGCTTTGTCGTAGCCATCACCTACGCAACCACCAATAGCCACTAAGCATAGAGCTGTAATTAATTTGAGGGCGAGAGTTGACTTTGAAAATGCGACACTGCCATTTACATAGCTTGGGGAAAATACAGTTTTAAAAGAGAAAGCAGTTTTTATACTGTTCATACACTTCCTTGTTTAGGTAAATTAGTAATAAAGTGACGGAGCATTAACGGGCTTTACGGGAGCTCCAAAGCGCCTGAATGGTTAATATGAATGCTCCCAAAAATAACGCCCCCATTAACGGCACCACACCTAACATAGCGGCCTTTGGCCCATTCGTTAGCAATTCACCAGCACTTATAATAAATGCCGGAGCCAGTGCGGTATTGCCATCCATAGTATGGAACGCAGGGGTAAATAATATCACCGCCGACACCATACGAATGAAGTTCACTACGTCTTTATTGCTCCAGTACTTTGTAAATTTTACTGCCACGTAGTACATACCCAGTGCGGCCACTAAATAAAATATCCAGGCGTACTGATATGTTTCGTAATAAGCCATTTAGTTTCTCACCTTTAAATCAATTGCGTATTAATAGCCAAAAAGTCAGGCCTATTCCATCCAGATGATATGGTCTTCCCATTGATCTTCAGGGATTTTATCGTCTGGAATGCCCTTTTTGCGCATTGATTGGTTACGCTTATGGATAGTGTTTTTATCACCACTTCTAAGGTGATGCCATTTAGGCAAAGGCTTACCTTCGCTGATTAAGCGGTACGAGCAACTGGATGGTAGCCAATGAAAATCTTTTACATCTTCAGGTTTTAACCACACACAATTGGGGACCAATTCTTGGCGGCGCTTATATTCCGTGCAGTTACAGGTATCACGGTCTAAATAGCGGCACACTATTTCAGTGTAATGTACTTCACCTGTGTCTTCGTCTTCCAGCTTATGCAGACAGCATTTAGCGCAGCCATCACACAAGCTTTCCCATTGCTCTTTATTCATATCCGCAAGAGGAATGGCTTCCCAAAACGGTTTATCTTTACTGTTCATTTACATTCACTACACTTTCGCTTTAATTACTGTGCCTTAGATTTTTACACATCACGAGTGCTAAACAATGTCGGTATATCTAGCGGAAGTATCTTTATGCAAATCCAACATGTAGTCATCTCTTACAGGTGGCAGCTGCAGGTAGTAACCTTTAATTTTTATTTCTTCCATGACTTTTTTAGCATCGGCGCGCCCTAGCTTTCGGTCTTCTGAAATAGGCAATCCCATCACTTCTTGCGGCGTGCCAAAAATAGCCAATAAATCCTCAGGCACACGTTTTAAGGCTTCTAGTCGATTTGTGTATAAATACATTTCTTCTTTTTTAGGACTGCGCCACACGGTTAATAACTGCTTCATAATATTCACCTGTTTTAAAATTTCGTTTAGCCAGCAGCTTACTTAGACAGTTTATTAAGTAACTGCACTAACGGTTGAGCCACTATGGTGTCACGCCAGCCCTGCCAACTATCTGGAACCTTCATGCTTTGCCCAGCATAAGCTTGGCGTAACAGCTTTTCCATGGGCTTTTTACGAGCCAGCAATTCCGGCGGTACATCTAATTCTTCAGCGCGTTTATTAATGAGCGCACGCATTTTTTTAAACCAATCTCCTGCCGCTTGCGACAAGGGCCTGTCCATCATTGCAGGCCACTGAGATTTATCCATATCTTTACAAGATTGGATAATATTAATCATGGTTTGGCCCTCTTTTTTAAGCGTAGCAGGGCGCAATCCTTTAATATGACTAAGCTGTGACATGGATTGCGGTAAACGCAAAGCAATGTCCATTAATAGGTCATCTTTAACAATATGACCACGTGGTTTATTCACGGTTTTACAATGTTGCTCACGCCACTTAACTAACTGTGCTAACACATTCAGCTGATGGCCTTTAAGGCTCCATGCTTTTTTAACGCGTTGGTATGAGTAACCTGTCTGCTGCGCTTCTAGCCAGTCGTCCAACATGCTGGTGCAATCTTCTTCAAACCACGTGAGACGATTCAACTGTGTTAATTTTTCAGTTAATAAATCGGTCATGACCAATAAGTGGTTAACGTCTTCGGCGGCATAATGTAACTGGCTATCGCTCAGCGGGCGCTTAATCCAATCGCTGCGGGTTTCCCCTTTATCGACATCTATGTCTAATAGGTTTTTCACTAATTTCTGATAACCCATTATGCCGCCAAGGCTCGCCATGGAAGCGGCCAATTGAGTATCAAATATAGGGCGTGGTACCACACCCAGATTATGAAAAAACACATCAAAATCTTCGCTGGGACTGTGTAATATTTTTAACACACTTGAAGCACTAAACACCTCAATTAACGGCTGCCACTGATCAATGCAAAGTGGATCAACCAGGTAAGTGTTCTCGCCGTCGTTAATTTGAATTAAGGCTAAGATAGGATAAAAGGTATCCACGCGCATGAATTCGCTATCAAGGGCGATGCGCTCAAGGGTTAACCAATGTTTGGCAATTTCAGCCAATGCATCATTGCTTTTTACGTAAATCGCAGACATATATTATTCAATACCCATTAAGAAATGCTAATACGCCCGGCCAGCGCGTGGGCCAACGTGCCGCCATCAACATATTCAAGTTCACTGCCTAACGGCACACCATGGGCAATACGACTCACAGTGACTTGTTGGTTTAACAACATTTGTTGTATAAATTGCGCTGTGGCTTCCCCTTCAACCGTGGGGTTAGTGGCCAATATGACTTCTTTCACGCCTCGCTCGACCACCAGCTTTTTTAGTTTATCTAAGCCTAATGCATCTGGACCAATACCTTCGATGGGAGACAGGCGCCCAAACAAAACAAAGTAACGCCCTCTAAAGCCAGTTTGCTCTATAGCCAACACTTCTGAAGGGGTTTCCACCACACACAATTGGTTGTCATCGCGCTTGGCATCATCACACACGGGGCACAAATCATTTTCCGTGAGATTGCGACAACTTTTGCAGTGGCCAACTTTTTCAAGGGCTTCACTTAAATGGCCCACCAACATAGCGGCCCCTGCTTTGTCTTTTTCTAATAGATACAAAGCCAAACGCTGAGCCGATTTTTGGCCCACACCCGGTAAAATGGTTAATGAATCAACCAGACTATTAATTAATGGACTAAGCGATGCCATTGATTCAACCTTTAAAAAAATAAAAAGGCAGCGTAGGCTGCCTGGTCGTTCTTGAGGTGTATTCGTTTGCCCAAGCTGGGCCACACCTTTTTGAACTAGCTAATGAAGCTGCTAGGGATAAAAGGCGAGTCATTAGAAACTCACAGCCTCCCCCTGCTACTCAACTCATTAGAAAGGCATCTTCATGCCTGCTGGCAAGCCCATGCCTTGGGTCATAGAACCCATTTTATCTGAAGACGCGGCTTCAATTTTACGTACCGCGTCATTTACCGCAGCGGCCAATAGATCTTCAATAATCTCTTTATCTTCTTCCATTAGGCTGTCATCTAAAGAAACGCTTTTCACGTCGTGACGACCAGTCATAACAATTTTTACTAAGCCAGCACCCGATTCACCGGTGGTTTCAGCATTAGCCAGTTCTTCTTGCATCTTCTGCATTTTTTCTTGCATTTTTTGCGCTTGCTTCATCAAGCCGCCCATGCCGCCTTTCATCATTTGGATATCCTCAACTTAACTGTGTAATTTGGCTATTTTACTTATAAATGGACATAAATGCCCGCTTTTAAGCATCTATAGGCGTAATGCTGTCCATTATAACCTGTGCAGCAAACGCTTGTCGCAGGGCTTGAACATTTGAATCGTTTTCAATGCTGTTTATGGCTTGTTGCTGGCGCTCTGCCACTAGGCGCTGTATGCGCTGGGCTGGCGTTTCATATTGCCAAGGCCCTTCTACTACCTGAATTTTATAGCTAGTAGATAGAGTTTGATTGAGTATTTGGTTGAATTTCTGCTGATGATTATCACCAAATAATCGCATGTGGCCTGCATCCGAGTGAAATAACAGGCTCTCGCCCTGTATTTGCATCAAGCATGTATTGGCCACCAAGTTGCGCAGCATGCCTTCTACTGGCAATGCAGTGAATATTAACGGCCAGCTAGTGGGGCTAAGGGGCATCTGTAGAAGCTCAGCTTTTTCTTTTACTTTTTCTTGGACGGAGGCACTGACAGCCTCCTCTACCTTGGTGGTCTGTTTCACAGAGACTTCATTTGAAGCGGGCTGCATCAAGGGTTTAGGCATTGATGGCGCGGCTTGAGCCTTAATGGAGACTGAACCCGCGGCGTCTTTCGGCGCTTCTTCCACTCTAGATTGCATGGCCTGTGCACTACTGCCCGCGTCTATGTATTCCACTTCGCCCATAGGTTCAGGGTTCCAAGGCGGCGGCTCAAGTGCCTGGACAGCTGGGGCTGGTTTTGCCTTGGCCTCCTGAACACGAGCCTGCATGGCTTCTATTGGGCTAGGAGACGACGCTATCTCTTCCCTTACAACCTGTGTTGTTGCCGGCGCCCCTATACTTTGAGGTGCAGGCATGGCCTCTGAAACAGGCAAAGTGTTCGTAACGCTCTGAGGCACCTCATGAGCCATAGGTGTTTTTAAATTTGTTACAGGCGCGCCAGCTGTTATAGGTGCCTGTAATGGAGCCTCGGCCTCATTGGCAGCCTGAACCGCCCCACCTTGCTGGGGCTGACGCTGGGTAAGCGTCAGATCAGACTTTTTTGCTGGGGCTACCCCTGTGGCAGGCGGTACTTGATCGGCAGCACTGCCTACCGGGGCAAAGTTAAGCATGCGCAATAAGGTCATTTCCATGCCTGCTCTTGGGTCTGGGGCTAGGGGCAAATCGCGCTTGCCAGTTAAGGCTACCTGGTAAAACAACTGCACCATGGCAGGGCTCATGACGTTAGCCAAGACCATAACTTGCTCTTTGTCACCTTGGCTGTTATCAACCGCGTCGGGCACCGCTTGAGCGATGGCAATTCGATGAATTAAGCCCAATAAATCGGCCAGCAAATTATTGAAATCCACTGCGTGCTCGGCCATTTGTGAGATTAACGACATGGTTTGCACAGCATTGGCTTCGGCCAAAGCAGTGGCTAACTGAAAAACTCGTCCACGATCCACTGTGCCCAGCATGCTGGCCACGTCTTGTTCGTTAATTTGGCCATTACCAAAGCTGATAGATTGGTCGGTAAGACTTAAGGCGTCTCTCATACTGCCTTCTGCAGCCTTACCCAAAAGCCATAAGCCAGGCTCTTCAAAGGTAATTTTCTCATGACCTAGTATGGTCTTTAAATACCCCACAATGCGCTCTGGTGTCATATTTTTAAGGCTAAACTGCAAGCATCGCGACAAGACTGTGGCCGGCAATTTTTGTGGATCTGTGGTGGCCAATAGAAATTTAACGTGTGGCGGTGGCTCTTCTAGGGTTTTTAATAACGCGTTAAAGCTGGAATTAGACAGCATGTGCACCTCATCTATGAGGTAGACCTTGAAGCGCCCGCGAGTAGGGGCGTATTGCACGTTGTCTAGAATTTCGCGGGTGTCTTCCACCTTAGTACGAGATGCGGCATCCACTTCAATCAGATCAACAAATCGCCCTTCACTGATTTCAGTACAGCTATTACAAGTGCCGCACGGCTCTGAGCTAATACCCTGTTCGCAATTAAGGCATTTAGCGAGAATTCGAGCAATGGTGGTTTTCCCCACCCCTCGAGTCCCAGTAAACAAATAAGCATGGTGTAAACGCTGGTTATCAAGGGCGTTGATAAGCGCACGCATCACGTGTTCTTGCCCTACCATGTCCTTAAAGAATTGCGGTCGCCATTTCCTAGCAAGTACCTGATAACTCATGATTCACCTTGAAAAATTATAACCGCGCATGACGCCCAACTGCATAGCCAGTCCTGATTTAATGCGTTAAAAACACTCAGGATACAGCCGTAAAATAATGGAAAGAGATGATATAGCACCGTCTGAAAAGATGCTAGCTGGGAAGCCGTTTAGCCCATGATTCAGGGCTTTAGAGAGCATTAATTATACGAAAGATAAGCTCACTATTCTTTACCTGACCCAGCCATGAGAACCGCACCTTCCTTACACTTCTTAATTTATATTTACCTATCTTTGTCAACTTTAAGAATGCTGGTGCGTTTTTATAAATACCGCGACACAATCGCAATCCAGTACAGAGGTAGGCATGGTATTTAATCCGTTAAAACAAATAAGACTTAAACCTCTCGCCTTAGGTTTAATAAGCAGCATGGTATTAAGCGCGTGCATTGAAATCCCCCAAGAAATGAGCGAAGACACCGCCAGTGCAAATGACAGCGAAAATCAAGAAAATAGCGACACGGCTGGGCAAACCGACCCCATCAGCTCCAGCGATCGTGATTTGGCATTGCCCAATTTAAGCTTTAATTACGCCAATATCACTTTGCCAGAGCACTTTTTAGTCAACAATTACCCTGACAGCATGCCATTTCAAAAGGCCGTGGTTGAATATGACAACACCCCAGCGAGTAACCCCATTACTGATGCCGGAGCCACCCTTGGTCGAGTATTATTTTACGACACTAAGCTCAGTGCAAACGACACCACATCCTGCGGCTCATGCCACATACAATCTTTTGCTTTTTCAGACCCCGAGCGCTTAAGTCGTGGCTTTGATGGCGGCCATACTCGCCGGCGCAGCATAGGTCTAACCAATGGGCGCTTTTACGAAAGCGGTAAGTTTTTTTGGGATGAACGAGCAGGCAGTTTAGAAGAACAAGTCTTACTGCCCATTCAAGATGCCGTAGAAATGGGCATGGATTTAACCACTCTTGTGGGCTTACTCAGTGCGCAAGATTATTACCCCGACCTATTCACCCGTGCGTTCGGCGACAGTCAGGTGACCCGCGAGCGAATTGCTCTGGCGCTGGCGCAATTTGTACGCAGTATTATTAGCACCACCTCACCTTATGACTTAGGGCGCGCGCAGGTTGAGAGCCCACTGGATGACTTCCCAAATTTCAGTAATCAAGAAAACCAAGGTAAACGCATTTTTAACACCCCAGGGAATGATTTACCTTCTTGCGCTGGTTGTCACCAAAGTGAAGCCTTTGTGGGCGCCAACCCTGCCACCAACAATGGCTTAGACCGCCGATCGACTGATGATTTTGGCATAGCTGAAAGTACCGGATTGGAAACAGATGAGGGTAAATTTAAAACCCCAAGCTTGCGCAACGTGGCGCTTAGACCACCCTTTATGCACGATGGACGTTTTCGGGATTTAGACGATGTGATTGATTTCTACAGCCGCGACATTGAAGATCACGACAATTTAAATCCATTTCTTAGAGATAATCGTGGCCAACCGATTCGATACCGCTTTAATCGTGATGAACAACGGGCTTTGGAAGCGTTCTTACACACTCTTACTGACACCCAAATGATTAATGATGAAAAATACAGCGACCCTTTTGAATAAAGAGTCGCTATTTTAGGAAGCAGCCGTGAAGGAAAGCTTACCGGCAATTTAGCAGCAAGGTAAGCCTTTCAATTTTCACTCTAAAATACGTTACTCGTCTTTGGCAATAATGTTGTCAGGAGACTCTGCACCAGCTTGTTGAGCATACCAGCGTGCACTTAAACGCGGCGCGATACTTTCTAAAATAGGGCCGTAGTTCTGCTTTTTAAAATCTTGGTTGATGCCGCCATCTTTTGCTGACCAAGCATGGCAAGTATTACGAGCATAGCGCTCCATGGTATTCATGGCCACCGGCACCGCCTTTAAAGGCAACTCTTCATCAAAACTGCGGAAGCTTTTATTCCAAGAATATACCTGGGGCAAATACGGCACGATGGACTGCAATAACGTATACAAATGAAAGCAAGAACCAACCCCTTCATACAGCTCTTTTATCTTCACACTAAAGCCACTGCCCACCGCCACACCAATTAAGTCACTGGCATCCCTAGGCAGATGCTCACACAAATTTTTCACAGCCATTTTAGGCAATGCAAATTGCGCATCGGTTATGACCCGCTGGTTAATATCCACCACCAAACTTAACACCATGCAGTGCACCACATGTTCTTTTTCTGGGTCTTCAAAATCACGACGAGTATCGGTGATCTGCCCGCGAATCTGTGCATGCACGTCATCTATTAAACAGGTTTCAATTTGAATGCTGCGCTTGGATGCCGAAGGATTTTTCAGCGGTAAAATATCTTCAAAATAACGGGCCATTTTCTACACCTACACGACCTTGCCATGAACATTCATAGGCAAGCAATTTTTAAAAAAGTTTAGGGGATGGAATATATGAAGTATATGGCCAGAATCATCAATAGGGGATGCGAAAGCGTTAATTAAAAGTCACATTATGATATTAGGCGCAACTATGACACTGGCCTTATAAAAGGAGCCACTCTCAATGACCAGTTGCCACCCTTGGTTATTGCAGGCCTGCTGCGCAATGTACAAACCTAAGCCATACCCATAACCAGGTGATGGTGATGGTGAACAATCTTTCTCTTGAAAGCTTTGAGACTGGGCAGTAGATACCTTATTCTCAACCCATATGGCACTCTCATTTGCCCCAACATACACACTTCCTGGCTCACTGTATTGCACGGCATTTTTTAATAAGTTTTCAAGCACTATTTTTAAAGGTGCCAACGCTACCAATAACGATAAACCCCCAGGGACATCCATTTTAAAGTGAACTCCTTTTGGTAAATGTACACTTTGTAGGTCCTCAATTATCTGCAGTATTAAGGATGAAACACATACATTTTGAGAAGACACACTCTTCTCATTTTTCCAAATACTTAATAAGGTATTCGCCAAAGAAATCATATCATTATTGGCAACTCTAATTTTTTGAAGTTTATCTTTTACCTTTTTATCAAGATCTTTTTTTTGCAATAAATCTAACGCCACAGAGGTAATGGCCATAGGTGTGCGTAATTCATGACTCAATCCCTGTATAAGCATGCGCTCTTTCTGGGTTTGATTATGAGTTTTTTGCAAGGCTGCTTGTAATTGAAGCGCAAATTTCTGCACCTCTGTAAACTGCATACTCCATAAAGCGCGCTGCTGATCACTGCCTTTCACACAAGCAGTATCAAGGCACTGCTGATCACTAAATAACTGCAATGCTTGCATGGATTTTATTACACGCAGATAAATAAGCGTAGCGCCTAGCGCCATGACCAAAAGAACACCCAACAGGGTTAAAACAGCCACCTCAAAAATGGACATACCAGGCAGTTCATCACCTTCATTAAAATGAAAGCGGTGAAAAACAAATAGGTTTTCATTACTTGAAATAGAGTCATTTAAAGGGAGTTCAATCCCGTACGTAAAAGAATCGGCATTTTGAAAAGTAAAATACTGAATACCTTTAGACACTCTTTCCAAATGACTATCGACTATAGCTCTGTAATTGTCAGGTAATGCACTCACACCTAAATAATACTGCTTATTATTGTTATTAACTGGCAAAGATTGTTTGGCTGCCAACAAAGACTGGGCGTACTGCGCATCTTGCAACAAATAATGCTCGCTCGAATCATCCAACCCCCAATTGTAAACGGTGTACATCAGCACGCTGAACACACCGGCCAATATACATCCCATTAATAATAAGCGATTTCTCAGATATTGAGAGAGGGTTTCTTTAGCCATTAATTTACTCGTAACGCCAAACCCACGCCTCTTATGGTGTGCAACAAAGGGGAATCTTCATTGGTTTCAATATTCTTTCGTAACCGGTACACCAACATTTTAAATGCATCCGTTGACGGTGCCCCTTGAGGCCAAATCGCATCTTCCAAATCAATTTTATTAACAATACTCGGGCTTTTCCTTGCCAACAATAAAATCAAACGCCACTCATCAGGAGACAAATGCACCACAACACCGTTACGTTGGACTTTTTTTTCATCAATAATGACCTCTAGATCACCCACTTGAATCACACTGCTTCGCTGACGGCGATGTGCCAGCACTTGAATCCGTGCCACTAACTCCTCCATTGCAAAGGGCTTCACCAAGTAATCATCGGCGCCGCACTTGAAACCAGCCAGCTTATCTGACAAAGCGTCTCGTGCTGTTAGCATAATGATGGGGGTATTTACCCCTTGAGCTCGAACCTGCTCGCATACTTGCAAACCATTTATACCTGGCACATTGATGTCTAGTACAATCACATCATGTTCATTATTAATAATTAGCTGCAAAGCCTGCTGGCCGTTACTGGTGTGGTCGCACTCAATATTTTCTTCAGCTAAATATTCAACCACTAATTGCGCTAATGTTATTTCATCCTCTAATAACAGCACTAACATAAAGGCCCTTAAATTGTTAAGCAGTGAACCACATCTATTGTTCACTGCTTGGTTAAAAATATGAGATGACCTATTACTTCTGGTAAATTATTTTCCCTGCAAAAATCGTTGTTAGTACTTGTGTTTTTGCAATATTTTGCAGAGGGATATCAAGAAGATTTTGATCAATAATAATCATATCTGCTTTTTTCCCCACTTCAATGGAACCTGCAATATTCTCTTGTCCTAAGCTATAGGCACCATTGATCGTATAGGCGCGAATAACAGCATCTAAACTGGGCAGACTCTGCGCCCCTCTTGTTAAGGCATTTTGCATGCCCACAAATGGCGAGAGCGTACTGACATCCCAGTCACTGCTTAAGGTGATGGTGGCGCCTGTTTGATAGACATCATTTACAGGCAACATATCATGGGCGCGCTGGCCAATGAGCGGCTCCATTTCATGAAAATGTTCTGGCTTAGTAAAGTCTCCTGCCAATTGAAAGTCGGCAATCACCCCCAACTGAGCAAAACGATTAATGTCTTGCTTACTAACCATTTCAACATGAGTGATACGATGACGGGCTACAGAATTGATGTCTGCATTATTTAACGCATATTCAATGGCGTCTAAAGACTCTTGCACACCTCGGTCGCCAATTGCATGAATGTGCATATTAAAGCCTACTGCTTGCAGCTCTGACGCATACAAAGACAAGCGATCTTTATCGAAATAATTTAAGCCCTTCGCCCCCACTTCCTCAAAGTAATCTTCATAAGGGCTTAAAAGAGCCGCCGTTGTATTGTGTGTAATACCGTCACTGTAAAGCTTCACCTGGTTAACTCGCAACAAACTGCCAGCGTCATTACTGTACATACTTTTAAGTTTATTCAATTGCTGGGCGTCATTCATGTCTGGGTAAGCCCATAACCCTAAGGTAGTACGTGCGGTCAGTTGATTTTCTTTTTGTGCTCGCTGCCAAGTTTCAAGATAATTTCTGCGCCAATACACACGGGCATCGGCAATAGAAGTGATGCCATTTTTAGCCACCTGCTCCAAGCCATACAATAACCCTTGGTAATTACTTTCCATTCGTGAAGGTGTCGGTGCAAGCGCTAGATCAAAGATTAAATCACCGGCCGCATCTAGCAGCACACCATTAGGTTGACCAAGCGAGTCTTTTAAAATGGCACCGCCTTGTGGATGAACGGAGCTTGCAGTGACGCCAGCCAATTGCAATGCCTTGCTATTGACCCACACTGAATGAGAGGTGGCCTCCATAATGGCCATGGGGCGCTCGCTCTCAATGGCATCCAACCATTTTTTAGGTGATGTATTGGATGCCAATAAGGTATTTATATTATGACCCCAACCCAGCAACCATTCTTGCTGGGTGTTGTTAGCAGCACAGCTCTTCAATTCAGCAAGCCAATGACTCAAGGTTTGTTCACTATCAAGGGTGCATTTAATTTCATCTAGACCGGCTTCTAGAGGATGTAAATGGGTGTCATGAATACCTGGCAGGACCATTTTTCCTTGCAAATTAATGACCTCTGTTTGCTCCCCTATAAAGGCCTGAGCATTCTTAGTGCTGCCCACAAAGGTTATTTCATCCCCTTCCATGACAACAGCTTCATGAATCGCCTGTTCATTGTTAACGGTATAAATTTGACCATTTACCAAAGCCAAACTATTTAACTTTCCTGATTCAACCGAACTGGCCACACACGCCATCAATGGCACAGCTAATAGGGTAACTAAGAGGGGCTTGTTAAATAAAGATACAAGAGGGAACTTCATGATCGTGCAACCTGCCATTCAATAAGAAGCCACAAGGTTATCAAGTCACAGGTAACGGTAAGGTAACAACGAATCAATCAATGATTGAACATAGTGAGTATAGGTAAAACTAAAGAGAATTAAATTAACAAGAGCTGGATAATATAAAAGGGAGGTGGAGGGACCTCCAGCCACACCCCGGCACACAAGTCCACTACTACCGTTGCTCCCTTCCGGGCCTGGCGGAGTTCATAGTTTATTGTTGCGGGGGGACCGGAGGCCACCATAATGGGCCGAAACTAGAAATTGGCCGCTATGTGCTATAAAGCTCGCGCATTGTCTTAAAAAATCCAAGTCTATTCAAGGACTTATTCGCAAAATGTGAAAATAAAGCCGTTATGCGACAAATTCCCAGTTTTTATAAAAAGCAGAGTACAATTTAGCTATCTTCAGATTAAAGCACCAAGCACGGTCAAATTATGCTCACGATTTATCCCATCGCCATTTACGAAGACAATTATGTTTGGGTAATTGAACACCAAGGACAAGTCGCGGTTGTTGACCCGGGTGACAGCCAGCCTGTGGTGGACTATCTACGTAAGCGAGACCTGTCATTAGATTACATATTGGTGACCCATAAGCACTGGGATCATGTCACCGGCATTAAAGAACTTACCGGCACTTTTCCTAATTGTGAAGTTTATGGCAGCGGTCATGAAACGATTCCCTGCTTGCAACACCCATTATTAGGAGGAGAAACCCTTTCACTAATGGGCCTTGACTGGAAAGTGATGTTTACCCCAGGCCACACGTTAGGGCAAATTGCTTTTTACATGCTCGATAAAGAAGGCCAAGGGCATTTATTTAGTGCTGATAATATTTTCGTGTGTGGTTGCGGCCGAATGTTTGAAGGCACTGCCGAGCAATTTCAAGCTTCTTTAGCAAGCCTAATGGCCCTCCCCCACAACACCCTTATTTATGGCACCCATGAATACACCTTGGCCAACATTAATTTCGCTTTACACATAGAGCCCAATAATACCTACACCCTTCATCGTCAAGATGTGAGCCAAACCCTCAGAGAAGAAGGCAAACCTACCTTACCCACTACTGTGGCCGACGAATTAAAATCCAATCCATTTGTACGCTGGAACCAGCCCGACGTGATTCGCGCAGCTGAGCATTTCAGTGGCTTAAAACTCAACAGTGATGCCGCCGTATTCGGAGTTATTCGCGCCATGAAGGATCAGTTCTAAAGCAAGCGACTTGTTTATATGAGGCTCGAATATTCTGCCATTTCACATTGTGCTGCGCTAGGCTGCGAGCATGGTCTATTTAACCTGCCTTGTGCACGGACAGCGCATTACCGCTATTTCACATTTTCTGTTCTAGACCTCAAGCATGGTCAATTTAACCTGTCTTGTGTACGGACAGCGCATTACCGTCATTTCACATTATGCTGTTCTAGGCTGCGAGCATGGTCTATTTAACCTGCCTTGTGTACGGACAACATATTGCCGCCATTTCACATTATGCTGTTCTAGGCTGGGAGCATGGTCTATTTAACCTGTCTTGTGTATGGACAGCGCATTACCGTCATTTCACATTATGCTGTTCTAGGCTGCAAGCATGGTCTATTTAAACTGTGCTGTGTACGGACAGCGCATTGCCGCCATTTCACATTATGCTGTTCTAGACTGGGAGCATGATCTATTTAACCTGTCTTGTGTACGGACAGCGCATTGCCGCCATTTCACATTATGCTGTTCTAGGCTTCGAGCATGGTCTATTTAACCTGTCTTGTGTACGGACAACGCATTGCCGTCATTTCACAATGTACTGTTCTAGGCTACGAGCATGATCTATTTAAACTGTGTTGTGTACGGAATGCGTATTGCCGCCATTTCACATTATGCTGTTCTAGGCTGCGAGCATGGTCTATTTAAACTGTGCTGTGTACGGAATGCGCATTTCCACATTATGCTGTTCTAGGCTGCGAGCATGGTCTATTTAACCTGTCTTGTGTACGGACAACGCATTGCCGCCATTTCACATTATGCTGTTCTAGGCTGGGAGCATGGTCTATTTAACTCGTGTTGTGTACAATGCGCGCCATTTCACACTATTCAAGTTAGCGGGTTTATCCATGCAGACTGTTCAGCATATTTTTGAACAAAATAAAACACCAAAACCACTTATTGCAGCGATCAATGCTGTTTTAGACGCCAGTAAAGAAATTGCCTTTCTTTTACAAAAGGGCGCCATGGGTGGTGTTCTAGGGTGTGCTGATCAAGAAAACGTACAAGGTGAAACTCAAAAGAAACTAGACGTCATCTCTAACGATCTATTAAAAGACACGTTGAAAGCCTGTCCTGAAGTTGCTGGCATTGCCAGTGAAGAAGAAGACTTTCCAGTACCTGCCAATAAGGACGGTGAATTTCTAGTGATTTTCGATCCACTGGATGGCTCTTCTAATATCGATATAAACGTAACCGTAGGCACTATCTTTTCTATTTTGCCTAGCAATGGTGGCGATGGCAGCGATGAAAAGACCTACCTTCAATCAGGTCGTAACCAACTAGCTGCTGGTTATGTATTGTATGGGCCTTCTACTTTATTGGTCATGACAACCGGCCAAGGGGTAGATATTTTCACAATGGACCCGACCACAAAAGAGTTTGTATTGACCGATTGCCAATCTAAAATTACGCCAAGCACTCAAGAGTTTGCCATTAACATGTCAAACCAACGCTTTTGGGCCAAACCCATGCAAAACTATGTGGCTGACTTGCTTCAGGGTGAAGAAGGGAAATTGGGTAAACGTTACAACATGCGTTGGATCGCTGCCATGGTGGCCGAAGTGCATCGTATCATTAGCCGTGGCGGTATTTTCATGTACCCATGGGATAATCGTGACCCAAGCAAACCTGGTAAATTACGCTTAATGTACGAAGGCAACCCCATGTCTATGCTGGTTGAGCAAGCTGGCGGATTATCCAGTAATGGCGATATTGCCATTATGGACATTCAACCAGAAAAAATTCATCAGCGCGTACCTGTTATTCTGGGCAGTAAAGAAGAAGTAGAAACCGCACTGAGCTATCAGTAGTTTTCTCGCGCCAGTTTTCTAAGCTGGCGCTTCACCCCCCTTTATCCCAGTTATTTTTCACCTCAATAAACTCATCACCCGACACCGCACGACTCACATAAAACCCTTGAACTAAATCACAAGACATATCGGATAATCGATCTAATGTTTGCCTATCTTCGGCACCTTCCGCCACCACGATTAACGAAAGGTTATGAGCCAAGTTAACAATCGAGTTAACAATAATTTCATCCTGCTTGTTGTTGCACATGTTTCGAACAAACATAATATCTATCTTCAAGGCATCTATGGGCAGTTGCCGTAAATACACCAGTGATGAATGCCCTGTACCAAAGTCATCTACTGAAATACTTACTCCCATCTCGCTAATTTTAATAAGCGTATACAGAGCCCGCTCTGGATCTGCCATAAGAGCGCTTTCGGTAATTTCCAATTCAAATAATTTTGGCGGCACTTCATATTCATCTAATTTATTTTTAATAAATGACAATAAATTATCATCCAGCAAATTTCGGGTAGAAACATTCACCGACACTTTTATTTCAACACCCGTTAATAACCATTTTTGAATTTGCTTTAAGGCTTGATCAATGACCCATTCTGTCATGGGGATAATGACATCGCTTAACTCAGCAATAGGAATAAACTCTCCAGGACTCACCAATCCCATATCTGGGTGCTGCCAACGAATTAAGGCTTCCGCCGCATGAATGCTTAGTTTTTGTAAATCATATTTTGGCTGGTACAGTAAAAAGAACTGGTCCTCCTCTATACCTCGCTCCATGGCAGCCATTAAAGCCAATCGCCTAGGACTATTTTCATCCATTTGCTGGCGATAATATAAAATCCCTCCAGGGTGTTTTTTGGCTTGGTACATGGCAACGTCTGCACAACGAAACAAAGTACTGGTATCACCACCATCTTGTGGGTAAAGGCTAATGCCGACGCTGCCACCAATCACAACATTCAGCTGACCAAGATCAAAAGGCTCACGAATTTTTCTTAAAATATCCTGAGCCAATTTTTGAGCATCTTCAACACATTGCAACGAAGGAATGATCACTGCAAATTCATCCCCTCCTAAACGAGCAAAAAAACCACGACAAGAATTTAACAGCGGGCGAATTCTCGGCTCAATTTTTTTAAGAAGCACGTCACCATAATGATGACCCAAGGTGTCATTCACCTCTTTAAAGCGATCTAAATCGATGAGCAACAAACCCACTTTAAAACCAAACTGTTGCGCTTGATCTACTTTTTCTTCTAGGGTTTCACGCAAAGTTAAGCGATTAGGTAATCCGGTAAGCGCATCATATCGAGCTTGATGCTCTAGATTCTGAATGTGCATTCGACTTTGAGTGATATCACGAATGATCAACCAAAGCCTTAATAAGTGGCCATCTTCGATATCCACCATAATACTGCAACTTAACCACTGAGTTTGATCGCCATCTCCTTTATGCACTAAATCTATATTTTCACTGCCATAACCGCTTTGAAATACATATTCAATGGCATGCCTTAAGCTATTAATATTCAGTAGCTGACCTATGCTCATATCGGTTGTGACGTTAAACATTTTTGAAAATGCAGGATTATAATTATTAACCCTTGCTACTTTTAAAAGCGTTGACCACTGTCTATCAAAAGCGTCTTCTAGACGAATACCTGGGTAAACGTAAATATCGGCAATGGCTTCATCGCTTCGATCAATAAACGCATGGTAACGATCATTACTGACTTTAATTTGATGCTTGTCATGGATATGTTCCAGTTCGAAGCGCACTCGTAAGCTCAAAACTGATAAAAAATCCCGCAATGCATGATTCAATTTAAAGGGCTGCTTTTGCAGTATAAGAATGATGCCTAATTCTGCTTGCCCCTCGTCACATAAACTCACGCCCCCTACATAGCGTGTGTCAAACTGTTTTATAAAATGATCTTCACTTGCACTTTCCAGTTCTGAAATATTCAGCCAATGCCAATGATTTCTTTGAGAAGACAAGGTGTGATCCATTTTTAAATCACTAAAGATATCCACACCCGTTTTATCTCCTTTGTGAGCCAAGTGGATGTATCGGCGGGCATCACTATCGAAGCGCGCAATATAAATTAAACTGCCAGAGAAAAAACCATGAATAATATTCACTATGGCCATCAAGGTACTTTCACCATGATGGTCTAAATCGTGTAACACTTTGGCCATGAAATCGTTCTGCAATTGCACTGAGGTGGTTTCGGTGGCGATGTACGCCCAACCATCACCTTTAGGCAAAGCAAACTTAGCAACCCAGTAAGCAAAACGCTCCCCTTGCGGGCTCGTTAACCACGTATTTTGCTGCTCTTTTGTACAATGCTCAAAAGGATTTTGCTGAACAAACCTCTCTTGAATAGTATGAAAGCGTTTATTGCTATAGGTAATTCGATTATCGCGTTGAACAAAGACTGCAGCAGGTAATTTTTCGTAGATATCCCTTAACCACTTTTGATAATTCCCCATGTACTGGTTGTCATATAGGCGGATATAGGTAAGACGCAGCAGACCCACTAAACTCACCACCACCATTAACACGGCAAGGGTAAACAGTAAAACCTGAAGGCCCGCTAAAAAATGATTGCCAGTGACCTGGACATACAAAGTAATGCCTTGAGCCAACACCAACATCGACAAACTGCCCAGAAATAAAAAGTACACGGCATTTTCCATGGCGCGCCGCAGCACACGCCCAAATATCACAAAGGATATGAGCAGCAAGACAAAAAATAGCAAGCGAGCAACCAGAAAATAATCGGTTAGAGCCACAAACAGCATTCACTTTTTAACGACTATCCTTTAGGTATAGCCAACTGCAAATGGCATGGCCATTAGACAGGCCATATTTGAGTCATTGACAGAGACCTCACTAGGTTTTAGGGTGCGCAAAACAAATATTTAAGGTAACTGCTTATGCCATTTTTACCCATTAGCGGGTTTTATGCCTCTCTATTGGCTTTGCTTATGATTCACCTCGCTTATGCCGTGGTTAAACAGCGAATCAAGTTTAAATCGGGCCTAGGTCACGAGGAACAAGCATTGATGGTGGCAGGCCGTAATCATGCCAACGCCAGCGAATACATACCCATTGGCCTCATTCTTCTGGCGTTAGCGGAACTTAATGGCGCTAATTTTTTATTACTGCACTTAGCGGGGCTAGGCTTGCTCGTATCAAGGGTGGCCCATGCTTGGGGCTTTAAAGAAGGACAAGGAGAAACCCATGTAGGGCGCTATTGGGGCACCTTAATTACCTGGATCTCAATTGTCATGCTAAGCCTTATTAACTTGGTGTATGTCTGGGGGTACTTAATTTAATGTTGATAAGTCACATCACTCAGCCCACATCACTTGCCCCTTCTATAAAAATAATAGGTTTATCATGAGTAAAATTATTGAAGGTCTTTTCTATTCCAAACTAGGGCAATCACTTATGAGTGCCGTTGGGGTAAAAACACCTCACACACTAAAGCGCTACGAAGGAGAAGTGCCCTGGGTAATGGAATGCGTATTACTGGTGCGACCAGCAAGCGATGCACTAAATAAAGTGTTAGAAGAAGCCCACATAGCAAACCAAATATTTAATGCCGACATCAATGACCCTTGTGGGGCCCTACTATTTGATGCCACAGAGCTGGAAACAATTGAACAGCTGGAAACTCTCAAAAGCTTCTTCAGCCAAGCCGCCAAAAGGCTGCCAGTGTCTGGACGAATTGTCATAATAGGCAAAAGCCCCACCAGTTGGAGCAGCCTTGAACAAGCCTCCATAATGGATGCCCTAAACGGCTTCACTCGAGCCTATGCTAAAGAGCTGGGCCCGAAAGGCATCACGGTTAACTTGGTTTACGTGGAGGGCTGCATAAATGCATCACTCACCACACCTTTGTGTTTCTTATTAAGCCACAAGGCCAGCTACATCACAGGCCAGCCTATCTACATTAAACATTTACAGGCTTTGCCTGAGCAGGACTCTAATTGGCAAGCTCCCCTTTCAGGAAAACTGGCCTTGGTAACCGGTGCCGCCCAAGGAATAGGGGCAGCCATCGCCAAAACCCTTAGCCGAGACGGCGCTACTGTGATTGGCCTAGACATTCCCAATGCCAAGCTCATGCTCGAAGCCACCATGGCCAGTATCAATGGGCAAAGCCTCACCACCGACATTACCAACCCCCACGCATTTGAAGACATACAAACCGCCCTAAATGGGCGCAGTTTGGACATTTTGGTTCATAATGCAGGAGTCACTCGAGATAAAACCCTAGCCAAAATGCCTGAGCACTTTTGGAGTATGACGCTAGATATCAACCTAAATGCGCCTATTCAAATTACTCAGGCACTAGACAAGCACCAAATGCTTAGCCCTCAAGCTCGAGTAATTTGCATCAGCTCCATCAGCGGTATTGCAGGCAATGTTGGGCAAACTAACTATGCCGCCTCCAAGTCAGGCATTGCAGGCTTTGTCCGCCAACAAGCCCAACACTGGAACGACACGGGTAAAACCATCAATGCCATTGCACCGGGTTTCATCGAAACTCAAATGACCGATCAAATTCCTTTTGTGACTCGTGAAATGGGCAGGCGTATGAACTCATTGTCCCAAGGGGGACAACCACAGGACGTAGCAGAAGGGGTGGCTTTGTTTGCTCAACCCAATAGCTATGGTTTGAATGGGCAGTTATTACGCGTATGCGGGCAATCGTTAATCGGTGCCTAAAATGAAAATAGGCGGGAAAGCTAGCTAAAAAAGTCTTTCCTCGCTCTTTTTCCCCCACAACTGCCAGCGCTGCCCTTTATAAATAAAATAAACGTACTTCTCAAACGGCTTCTTTTTACTTTCCAGTGCACGCTTTAAGTCACGGTGCTTGCGGTCCTTGAGGTTTATTTTTGTTAGCCAGTCTGGCACGTCAACCGCATACCAGGATAAATAAATTTCGCAAACATAGTCGTCATTTTGCGGGGTCACATTACTGATACTAAATATGTCCTTTATGCTGGGGCGCCCATAAAAAAAACCTTGATCGCTCACCCACATATTGTCTTGGTTTAGACTGTATTCTAAGCCACCTACACTCACCTCTCTGGGTTCCCCATACATGATTTTTTCAGCTAAAAATCGCGATTTAACCTTATTAATCAACCCCAGCTTGACCCAGGGGTCTAGAGCTTTAATCATCACTTTATGAGTTCGCTCTACCTCTACGGGAAAGTCATAGGGCTTAAAAAACAACAATTTCTGCCCAAACTCATTGTTAAAGACCTGCCTGACCTCTTTATCGGTAGGAGCGTTAGGTATTTGCGCATAACCAAACTGAGCACAGCCAAGCAGGCATAAAACAATCACTTGAACGCACCGTACCATCACACCACCTGTATCCGATATTCATATGAATTCTGTAAGCCTAGCAGCTAATGAACAATGAATAGGCTCAATACTGCCAAAAACAATAAAGCTAACTACACTTAAACCATAACTTAACTTAATAGCTTATTTGAGGGGACCCTATGGCAATCAGCATTGCAAAAGCCTCTGTCTTTGTGACTGAACTTCTGGAGGTATTAGAAGATTTGTATTGGGAGTCGGCTAGCATTACCGTCAAAAACCAATGCTTTAACGTAGTAAGGTTATTGCAACAAGAGCTAACCGAGCTGACAAAAATGTCTGTTCAAGATCACCATTATGATTACGAGTTAATTGCATGTTCGGTGGCAGACATGAGCCAGTGCCTTGATGAACTGGTACAGTTACTGTCAAGTGAAGCCCTTAGGACCCGCACACGCAATCACTTAACGCCCCTATTGGCTAAGTCAAAAAAGGTATTCTCTTAAGGGAAAGCGGCTGTTTATAAGAATTAGACCGGATCTGGCTCACTGACAAGGTTAGAAAGGGCTTCATCTGTATTGGCGATCACCCTATTTCGGCCGCTGTGCTTAGCTTGGTAAAGTGCATCGTCAGCGCTTTTTTGCCATTGCTCAATGCTCATTTGAGTAGAAGCACTGGCTAATCCCACACTAATCGTGACCAACCCCAATTGAGTTTGGGCATTTTCGATTTTTAAAGCCTGGACCCCTTCCAAAATTCGCTTAGCCACGTGCATGGCCCCTTCTTTCGGGGTTTGAGGCAGTATAATGGCAAATTCTTCACCGCCTATTCGGGCCGCAATATCATGGGGACGTACTGCCTCGCGTTTAAATACTTGAGCTAGTTTATATAAACACTGGTCGCCGGCCACGTGCCCATACTGATCGTTAAATTTTTTAAAATGATCAACATCTATCAACAGCAAAGAGCTAGTGCTTTTTTGTCTCATGTTCTGACGCCAGCACCTATCAAGATCTTGGTTAAATTTGCGGCGATTAAATAGCTCGGTAAGAGTGTCTGTGACACTTAAGTTTTCAAGCTGGGCCACATAGCGCACCCGCTGCACATGCTGAGACAAACGCAAAAAGACATTATCTAAATGAAACGGCTCACAAATATAATCAAGCGCACCACTTTGCAGAACTCTTTGCTCTCGCTTTTCATCAAAAGTATCAGAAAAAATAATTAAGTTTTTAGGCAAAACCATAGCGGCTTGAGTGCAAGCTGAAAATTGGTTCCAGTCCCAAACATGCAATTGAGCCTGCTCTGAGCATTCAGCGTGCTCTAAGCTATCACAGCCCGACACCCACGCTTGCAGTTGCTTTTGCAATACAACATTGGAAAGTTGAAAATTAATGATGAAACAAGCTTTCATCTAGCCTAGCACTCCCTGTTAAATTTCAGATCGAACACTAAATGTTCAGACTGAATTTTAACCACCTTATCCCTGTGCAAATACATAAGACTAAAGCATTGTTTTTGTTTGAATTACGAACCACGACTTTACCTAAATAAAATTAATGAAGATACATTTCCTTGCCCTTAATAATAAAAAAATCTAAGTAAATAAGGTACTTAGCGCCCCTTACCTCAAATGCAAAGAGCCTTTACAATATGCAATCTTTAATAAAATTTTTTTACAAATACATGTTAACTTGTGAAAAATATGCAACCACTAATTAAGCATAACCCGTGATCAATATCACAAGTTTTAAATCAATATTTTAAAGTAACAATGTACACAGTAAATATTGTCAACCAAGTGAATCATAGGAAACTTAAGCCTCCTTCAGCACTTGTTACGGTTAAAATACATACAACCTCTTTATGGGTAATCAACCACCTACAAAGCATTATTTAATTGGAGCACATATGTCGTTAGTTTATTCCACGCAAGATGGCCGAATTTGCCCAGAATGCCGTCAGGCCATAGACGATTGTACCTGTAAACAAAAGTCCGCCCCTGAAAGCGATGGCGTATTACGAGTACAAAAAGAAAAAAAAGGACGTGGCGGAAAAATAGTTACCACTATCACAGGCTTTGAAGGAGATAAAAAAGGGGCCAGTGATTTATGTAAGAAACTTAAAAAACGCTTTGGATGTGGGGGCGCGGTGAAAAATTGGGTCATTGAATTACAAGGAGACTTAACTCAACAAAGCCTGAGTTATTTGCAAGAACTCGGTCATAAGGTAAAAATTTCAGGGGCTTAAAAAACACACAGTTCATTTTAAACAATACCGAATTGCCAAGTTGCCTAGTGCTTGGGCTCAATTCGTCTATAAAAACTGTGCGGCAATTATAAATTAAGCGTTTAATTCAACGCATAATGTCAAACAAAGTCGTGCATAATAACGCCTTAATATTATTGAGCTAAAATTAAAGGCGAAACAAAATGAATAAAGGAGGCGGGATAATGGATTTAAGCATCAATAGCCTGGGTTGGTTTGCTCGCTTCAAAGATGCCACCACTGCTCAGTTAATTAAATTTAACCGATACAGTTTGGTATTTAATAGTCCTAAGAAACTAAAACCAGGGCAATTAATTCATCTTAATATGTCAGCAGGATTGCATAGCCTACGAGAGGTAAAAGCCCGTGTAGAGCTGTGTGAACGCAGCGGGCCCCACTATCAATCTCAGGTACGCTTCATTTTAGAGCGCCCTGATAAACAACCATATCGCGAAGCCATTTCCATTTTAAAAGCCATTGAGCAAACCCTGCCAGAATCTGTACGGGCTCCATTGCACATATAAAATGATGAAATCTAAGTTTTGCCCGTAAAGAAGTAATGAATAAATGACAACTCAGCAAAATATCCTTGTGCTCAATTGCGGCAGCTCTTCCCTTAAATTTGCCGTTATCCAACCCTTATCGCAGCAAGTATTAATTCACGGCTTAGCTGAACGCCTAGCAAGCAATAGTGCACAAATTCAATACACACTTGCAGGACAAGCTGATAAACACACTCTCACCCCTTCCCAAACAGACCACCAAGGGGCCATCGAATGCGTTATTTCGCTTCTGCAAACGCAAGATCTCCTAACGAGTTTGGCTGGCGTCGGTCACCGCGTCGTACACGGGGGAGAGGCTTACAGTGAATCTTTATTATTAACCTATGAATCCATTAACGACTTAAAAACACTTCACCACCTAGCGCCTTTGCATAATCCCGTGAACTTGTTAGGCATAGAAGCCATCACTCAATTGCTACCTAAGATTTCGCAAGTAGCCGTATTCGATACGGCTTTTCACCAAACCCTGCCCGAAGCTGCCTATTTATACGGCGTACCGTTAGAGCTTTATAAACAACACGGTGTTCGCCGATATGGCTTTCACGGCACCAGTTATCGATATGTCGGCCAAAAAGCCGCTCAGCTGCTTGGTAAAAACAGCGATGAATGCCATTTTTTGGTGGCCCACTTAGGCAATGGCTGCAGCGCTTGCGCCATTAAAAATGGCAAAAGTGTCGACACCTCCATGGGCATGACCCCGCTGGAAGGTTTAGTGATGGGCACTCGCAGCGGAGATGTGGACCCCGGTTTAATAGACTTTTTGTGCGAGCGCTTAAATCAACCTCTTAGTGAAATCATGAGCTTATTAAACAAGCAAAGTGGTTTGTTAGGACTGTCAGGTAAAACCAATGACATGAGGGAGGTTCAACAACTTGCCGAGCAAGGCGACACCCGCGCCAATCTTGCTATTGAGGTATTTGCTTTCAAAATAGCCCGTTACCTAGGTGCCCTAGCCGTATCCTTACCCCGCATTGACGCTCTGGTATTTACCGGAGGCATAGGCGAGAACGATCGCTTAACCCGTAGCCTGATTTTAGAACACCTTGCTATTTTAGGGTTTGAATTAGACGGCTCCTTGAACAAACAAAATGGTGATCACAAAGGTCGCATATCGACTCATGAAAGCACCCTTGCCATGGTGGTACCCACCGATGAAGAACGAATGATTGCCATCGATACCCACCAGCTTGTTAGCCGCGACCAATAATTTTTAGGATTCAACATGCTACACACTTTTTTTATTGCCCCTACTGAAATTAAAACCGGCTTAACCTCCATTACCCTAGGATTAATTAGATCACTCGATCAATTAGGTCTAAAAGTCGCGGTGGGCAAACCCATTGCCCACTTAAAAGACAGTGACCGCCACCGCTCCATTGAAATGATTCGACATGCCACTGGCATTGAACCCCCGACCCCTATTAGCCTAAAAGCAGCACAAGGCATGGTGGGCAGTGGCAAGCAAGAGCGTTTAATGGAAGACGTGGTGGCCATGCATCACAAACTGAGTAAAGACGTTGACGTAGTAATTATTGAAGGCATCGTACCCGATAGAAACGAGCCGTATACCGCCAAACTGAATGTAGAAATGGCAAAAACCTTAGACGCTGAAGTGATATTAGTCACAGCCCCCTTTGGTCGCACCATGAATGAGCTCAAAGAACACCTTACCATGGCCACAGGTTTATACGGCGGGCACAAAAATAGAAACTTATTAGGCATTATTATTAATAAAGTAAATGCCCCTAAAAACCCCGCGATTCCCGTAAAAGATCAGGCCGCTATTAAAGCCAATGCAACCAGCACGCAATTGGCCATGGATCAATTAGCCCAACTGGAACAACACCACTTTAATATTTTGGGCATGATTCCATGGGACCCAGATTTGGTCGCACCGCGAATTGACGACATTGCTAATTACCTGCAGGCTCAATATTTACACACACCAAAACAGTTGGGCCAACGGGTTAAAAATATTAGTTTATGCGCACGCACCGTCCCCAATATGGTCAGCGCCTTACAACCTGGCACACTCATCGTCACCCCAGGTGACAGAGAAGACATTTTACTGGCTGCTTCAATGGCTGCCAGTAATGGCGTGCCCTTGGCAGGGTTACTGTTAACCAGTGGCTTACAACCAGATTCCCGAGTAATGGATTTACTCACCCCATCCTTAGAGAATCTGCCACTGCTAACCGTACAAACTGACACCTTTCAAACTGCCTCACAACTATCCAATATGGATGACGGTGTGCTACCTGATGATGTGGAACGAGTCGAATCCATCATGAATCACGTGGCTCAGAATATAAATGCAAAATACCTATCTGAGCGTTTACAGGTGGATCACGTGGCACGCTTAAGCCCAGCGGCTTTCCGCTATCAATTAGTTCAGCGTGCGCAAGCAGCCAATAAAAAAGTAGTACTCCCTGAAGGAGAAGAACCCAGAACCATACAAGCCGCGGCTATTTGCCAACAAAGAGGCATCGCTCAGTGCATATTATTGGGTAACCCAGAACGTATAATCCAAAAAGCAGCGAGCTTAGGGGTCCAGTTGCCAAATGATTTGCAAATTCTCGACCCTGATGAAATACGTGGTCAATATGTACAGCCCATGGTGGAATTAAGAAAACACAAAAACCTCAGTGCCCCCATGGCGGAAGCTCAACTGGAGGATACCGTGGTCATGGGCACCATGATGCTGGCATTAGATGAGGTAGACGGCCTCGTCAGTGGCGCCATACACACCACTGCCAACACTATTCGCCCAGCCCTTCAACTTATTAAAACGGCTAAAAATGCCAAACTGGTTTCCTCTGTCTTTTTCATGTTATTGCCAGAACAAGTGATGGTGTATGGAGATTGTGCCGTTAATCCAGACCCAAATGCCGATGAATTGGCCGACATCGCCCTTCAAAGCGCACAAAGCGCCCGTGCATTTGGGATTCAACCCAAAGTAGCTATGATCAGTTACAGCACAGGTTCATCAGGCTCGGGAAGCGATGTTGAAAAAGTACGCAGCGCCACACAAATAGCAAAAACGCTGATGCCTGACTTAATTATCGATGGGCCATTGCAATATGATGCAGCCACCACCGCCTCTGTAGCGGCTTCCAAAGCCCCCAATAGTGAAGTGGCTGGCCTTGCCAGCGTGGTCATATTTCCCGACCTGAACACCGGTAACACCACATACAAAGCGGTTCAAAGAAGTGCTAAAGTTGTGAGCATTGGGCCCATGTTGCAAGGGTTAGCCAAACCGGTAAATGATCTATCCCGCGGAGCTTTAGTGGAAGATATTATTTACACAATAGCCCTTACGGCTATACAGGCTAACAGCAACGATTAACAGTGGCATAAAAAGTCCCTGCTTTTGGCCTTTTTTACCCGTTACCTTAAAATCTGCGTACATTAATATAACTGTTCGCAGATGTTTTACTTGAGCAGAACTATGTTTAATTTTTTACCTAAAACGCTTGTGGGCATAATTGCCTCAGGCTTGTTGTTTCTTAATGTACTCTTTTGGTGCTCTTGCTTACTGATTTTTGCTGTCATTAAAGTCATGATCCCTCTAAAGCCTTGGCATAATTTAATCACCCCCATCCTCACTAAAATTGCTGAGTGTTGGGTAAAATGTAACTCTGGCTGGATGGCACTCACACAAAAAACCCATTGGGATGTGCAAGGGTTAGCTAATTTACAATACAAGGGCTGGTATTTAGTAAACGCCAACCACCAATCTTGGGTGGATATTTTAGTACTTCAACATTTACTAGGAGGAAGGATTCCTCTATTAAAGTTCTTTTTGAAACAAGAATTGATTCGCGTACCCATTATGGGTTTAAGCTGGTGGGCACTGGACTTCCCATTTATGAAACGTTTTAGCCGTGAATACCTAGAAAAACACCCAGAAATGCGCGGTAAAGATTTAGAAACCACACGCATTGCCTGCAAAAAATTTGCACGTACTCCAACCAGTGTGATGAATTTTATGGAAGGCACACGCTTTACTCCTTCCAAGCATAAAAAACAAAATTCCCCTTATCAGCATTTGCTTAAACCTAAAGCAGGCGGCATTGCCTTTGCCATGAATGCCATGGGTGATAAATTTCAAAGCTTACTCAATATCACCATTGTTTATCCTGATGGCATTCCAAGCTTTTGGGATTTTCTAAGCGGGCGAATTAAAAATGTTAAAGTTCGCATCGAAGAGGAAGCCATTCCGCTTCACTTTACTCAAAAAGATTACAATGAAGATGATGAGTTTCGCGCTGAATTTCAACAATGGACCCATGAAATGTGGCTAAAGAAAGATGCGCTCATCTCTGAATTGAGCAGCGATTAAACAAGCTCTGCTTTTTAAAACTTCCTATGAATTATTAAACCAAATCGTAGGAAGTTAACCTGCGTTATTACTTCCCTTTAAAGTCAGTTTTTGCTTTTATACTTGCCTCGCTTCCCTTCATTTATCCAAGGAACATCATGCAAGTCTTTGACGATATCAGCCAGTCAATTGGCAATACGCCTCTAGTTCGCCTTAAAAAAATCACCGATGCCAATATTTTAGTAAAAATTGAAAGTCGCAATCCTGCGAATTCAGTGAAATGCCGCATTGGTGCCAATATGATTTGGCAAGCAGAAAAAGATGGTCAGTTAAAGCCAGGCATGGAAATTGTTGAACCCACAAGTGGTAATACAGGCATTGCTTTAGCCTTTGTGGGTGCCGCTAAAGGCTATCAAGTTACACTCACAATGCCGGCGACCATGAGTATTGAACGTCGTAAAGTGATGAAAGCACTGGGGGCAAATATAGTACTCACTGAAGGCCCAAAAGGCATGAAGGGCGCCATTGATAAGGCTCAAGAACTGCATGAAGAGTCACCTAAAACACGCCTAATTCTTCAACAATTCAGCAACCCTGCTAATCCGGCCATTCATGAACAAACCACAGGGCCTGAAATTTGGAAAGATACCGATGGCACTATTGATATTCTAATTGCAGGTGTCGGAACCGGTGGCACTATTTCGGGCATAAGCCGTTACATTAAAAAGACCCAAGGCAAGAACATAACCAGTGTCGCCGTAGAACCTGCCGCTTCTCCATTAATTAGCCAAACCAAAGCAGGTGTAGCGCTTACCCCTGCCCCTCATAAAATCCAAGGCATTGGTGCCAACTTTATTCCAGACAATTTAGATTTAGAAATGGTCGACCAGGTGGAAGCCATTGAAAATGAAGAGGCCATTGAAATGGCGCAGCGACTGATGAAAGAAGAAGGTATTCTATGTGGTATCTCAGGTGGCGCTGCTGTAGCGGCTGCATTAAAAGTGGCTAAACAAGATGGCAACCAAGGAAAAACTCTTGTAGTCATCCTACCAGACTCCGGTGAGCGTTACTTAACAAGCCCACTATTTGAGGGCATGTTCAGCGCCAACGAACTGGCTTAAACCCCACTGGGCTTTTGTCTTTTTAGATAAAAGCCCTTTCCATTCACTCATACCCCACTATTTTTCTAATTCCCGCCACCATCAAATCTTTTAGGCTAACATTATTGAAGGAGTCATTTTTGGGGTAAGAAAGGTAAATGCGCGGTACTAAAGCACTTGTTATTGAAGACACCCTATCTCTGTCTAGCGCCATTACCAGTGAGCTAGAGAGCAGTTACGACATTGCCTGTGATATTGCCGCTAGTTTAGAAGAAGCTAAGGCACTTCTTGAACAGTCCTCTGGCGATTATTTTATTGCCTCAGTAGATTTACAGCTACCCGATTGCCAAACTGGCGAAGCGGTGGATTTGGTCAATAAATATAAAATTCCTGCCATCATATTTACCGGTCAGCAAGAACCCTCAATTAGAGAGCGCTTTAAAACCCATGACCTCGTGGATTATGTGTTTAAAACCGGTGCTCACAGCATTAACTACATTTGCTGGCTAATTCAGCGAGTGCAACTCAATCACGCCATCACTGTATTAGTAGTCGATGATAGCCAAGCGGTCACCGCTTCATTAAAAAAACTGTTAGGTAATCAAGGTTTTAAAGTCATCAGTGCTGAAGATGCTGCACACTGTAGAATTGCCATGAAACAAGAGCCCGATATAGTGGTGCTGGATCAATATCTACCCGATGGCTTAGGCCATGAGCTATGCCAAGAAATCCGTACTAAACACCATAAGCCTACGTTACAAATCATCGGCGTGACCAGTAAAATAGACGAAGATACCGCTGCCTTTTTCTTAAAAAATGGCGCCGATGATTTTTTAGCCAGCCCTTTCAACCCTGAAGAATTCACCAACCGAATTAATCACCGTGCCAGTTACATTGATCAAATTCGTGAGCTGCACAGAGTGAGTGAAGAGAAAAACCATTTTTTAGGTATGGCTGCTCATGATTTGCGAAATCCTCTAGGCGTCATTCAACAGGCCAGTAAACGTTTGTTCGATGGCAGCTTATCTGAAGAGCGCTTAAAATCATTAAAAGATATGATGCAAAAAAGCATTTCTTCCATGCAATTATTATTGGATGATTTACTCGACATCAGTGCCATGGAAAAAGGAAAACTAGAGTTAAGAGTCTTTACTCTTAACTTATCTGAACTGATTAAAGAGCGAGTGGTTTTGTTTGAGCCTAAAGCCCAAGCGAAGGACATCGAGATCGTATCATCTTTGCCTGATAGCATCATGATAGAGCTAGACCCCACTCGTATCACGCAGGTTATCGACAATTTGCTCAGCAATGCTATTAAGTACTCACCCAAGAAAAGCAAGGTTGCAGTCAAGGCGACAAAAGAAAAGGCATTTATTCGAGTTAGTGTCATAGATGAAGGTGCGGGCATTGAGACAAAAGATGTTCCACAACTTTTTAAAGCCTTTCAACGCTTAGGACACAAAACCACCGGAGGAGAAAGCAGCCACGGCCTTGGTTTATCCATTTGCTTAAAAATAATCAAAGCTCATAAAGGCAACATTGGTTATGAAGACGCCTCAGGAAAAGGCAGTCACTTTTACTTTGAGCTTCCAAGGCAGTGCTGAATTAAGCCTAAAGACATGATAGTTTAAATGCTACCGACCATTACCTTTAACGATCGGTTAATGTTTGTCTGGCCCAAAAATCATTTCCAAACGGAAACTGATGGCAGGTGTTGCGTCGTAATCTTGCTCTCTTGGCCAAGCCACTTCAGGAATCACTTCTGCAAACACAAAGTGGCGGTATATTTTTCTTCGATAACTCACTGTGAGTGCGGTATTGTTCACTTTACTAATTGAGTCGGTATCACCAAACACTGCCACTTGATACACCATAGCCGCTCGCGAACTAAGCTCATGAAATATGGCAGCACTGGTACTTAAATCAGCAAAGTCATCGCTTAATATGTAGCCAGCATTGAAACCCGTTCGAAAGTGGTAATGCAAGCTAATGGGCCTTAATAGACTGGCACTAAAATCAGAACCCCATTCAACATCGGTTCGCCAGTAAAGGGTTTGCAATAATCTAGAGCGCCAGTTTTCAAAATAATCGGTGCGCCGAGCGCGCAGCCTTGAAAAGTACACCGGCTCCCCTGACCAGCGAACACCGTTATCCCAGCTCGATTTCCAGCGCTTGCCTTTCTTTAGTTCAACTCGTAATGCCGTTGAATATGTCACATTATCGGTGGTGCCGATCACATTGGTTTCTTTTTGAGTATCTTCATTCTCATCGGTTTCCACCAATAATTTAAAACGGTCACGGGTTCTAGGTAAAACCAACTTTAAATTAACGCCCATTTGATAATCGACCCCATCCCCTCGAACACGGCGAGTGGTAAAAAATAGGCGCCCGTTACTGCCTGACGATTCGTCGTTGATAATTTCATCGTCGAAAAAAGCATCCATGAAAAAAGAATCAACCCCATCGTTCAGCCCTTCCACATAGTCACTGGCTAAACTTCGGGACCAATCAAGAATTTCAATGGGCGTCTCTTCAACCATTTCCTCTTCAGGTTCTGGTTCAAAGTCTGCTCCAGGGGCGGCTGGCTCGGTCTCCATTATTTGAGGCACTACCGCGTTTGCCCAATTAATTGGCACAGTAAACCAAATAAGCAATAACAAAAAACGAAGCATTAAGGGGCGGCCTTAGTGGGATCATGATGTATTAAAACGTCGGCGTAGGGATATTCTTTAATAATTTGTTTTTCGATTCGGTCTCCAATTTCATGGGCAGACCAAAGGGCCAAATTTTCGTCAAGTTCTAGGTGAAATTGAATGAACATGTTAGGCCCAGATTGACGACAGCGAACATCATGACAACCCTCACTTCCTTGGGCACCGCTAACTAACTCATAAATACGCTGCTCCACATCAGGGAGCTGTCGATCCATTAAATCCTCAAAAGCTTTTGCTCCAACCCGCCAAGCATTCACACACAAAAAAGCACCAATGCCTAACGCCATTACCGAATCAGCCCAGAAGATCCCTATGCCTGCCAACACCATGGCCAACAACACTGCGCCATTCATTAAAACATCCCCTTGATAATGCAAAGAGTCAGCTTCAACAATCAAGGATCGGGTTTTACGCATGACACTTTTTTGAAATAACACTAACGCCACAGTTAATACAATTGCCAAAACACTGACATAAATACCAATATGGGTATTCACCACTTGACGTTTATCAATCATGACGTCAAAGCTATTGAGCACAAGCACCACAGCCGAGCCAATCATAAATGCAGACTGTGCCAATGCCGCTATGGACTCTAATTTACCATGGCCAAACTTGTGATCTTCATCGGCAGGCACCAAAGCAAAGCGCAAGGCAACAAAATTCATGAACGACGTCATGCCATCCAGTAAAGAGTCGAGTAATGAACCCAATAGACTCACTGAGCCCGTGCTCCAATAAGCCCAAGTTTTGGCCACTATTAAAATAATAGCCACAACAATTGAGGCAAGCGTTGCCTGTCGACTTAGATGACCATAATCGCTCATACCACGATCCCTTACTGACAATAATAACCCTAGCATACCAAATACTTTGGAAGCACTGATGCCAGTATAAAACACTATGCGTAAGTAAAAATAGCAATCTTATTACTAAACGCTATAAGCTGATCAGGAAGTATTCACTGAAATAGGCTCGATGCCCTACCACTCCACACACGCCTGCTATGCTTTAAGTAACTGTGATTTTAAGGAAGATCCATGCCCCAGATTCTGGTGGTAGACGACTCTCGGACTCAGCGCTTTGTCATTAATCAGTATTTAACACCGCTGGAATGTGATGTGGTTTTGTGTGAGTCAGGAGAAGACGCTTTATTTAGAGTAAGCGAACAAGTACCGGATCTTATAATACTCGATGTAGAAATGCCTGGTTTGTCGGGGTTTGATACCTGTAAAGCCCTTAGAGGCTTACTACAAGATCATTGGGTACCGATTATTTACCTAACAGCCCGCTCTGAATCTAAAGACATCGTAGAAGGCTTAAGCGTAGGAGGTGACACTTACATCAGTAAACCTGTACACGAAGAAGTATTAACCGCCATTGTTAAAGCCATGCTTAGAGTATCGATCATTCAAGCTGAGTTAATGCAAGCCAATCAGAAGCTTGATGAGGTGGCCCACTATGATGTACTGACCCAGGTGATGAATCGCCGTGGCTATGAAGACATGTTTATACGTTTATGGAAAGATCACCAGCGCAAAAAAAGCCCGCTTACCATCATGATTTTGGATATCGACCACTTTAAAAAATACAACGATGGCTATGGACACATTCAAGGAGATCAATGTTTAAGGCAAGTGGCTCAAACCTTAAGGGGCGCTCTTAAACGCCCGATCGACATACTAGCTCGCTATGGTGGCGAAGAATTTGTGGTTTTATTACCCGGCACAGATGAAGACGGGGCTAAAAATGTAGCCCAGCGTTTTATTGATGCTATGCACCAAGCCAATTTGCCCCATGAATATTCGGACACCCAACCCTTTGTCACCGTCAGTATCGGGTTAACTCAAGTACGCTTTGACAGTGATAACAGAGAACAAGTATTGGAAAGAGCCGATAAAAAACTTTATCAAGCCAAAGAATCGGGACGAAATTGTGTCAAATTTTAATAAATGCTCTACATATTTGTTTTCTATAATAAATGAATGCGTTTCAAGAAGGTGAGCTATGTCACTGAAAATTCAAGACCTAACCGTGTTATTAATTGAGCCTTCAAATACTCAAAGTAAAATTTTGCAAAAGGTATTAAAGGAAGAAGGCATTACTAAACTGGATATCCTTTCAAACGGCCAAGAGGCTATTAATTACCTACAAAATTCACAACCCGATTTGGTCATCAGCGCCATGTACTTCAGTGACATGACGGCCATTGAATTATTGCTAAAAATACGCAATGAACCGCTTAGCCAAGAAACTAACTTCATGCTGATATCCAGTGAGACCAGCTTCGCTAAAATTGACCCTATCAAGCAAGCCGGAGTGCTGGCAGTTTTACCGAAACCATTTGATCAACGGGATTTTCGTACCGCACTCACTGCCGCACGGGACACGTTAGAGGTGTCACATTTAACGTTAGAAAATTTAGATTTGGATAATTTAATAGGATTGATTGTTGACGATTCTAAAACCGCAAGGCGCCACATTATGAAATTATTAACGTCATGTGGCATAGACCATTTTTTACAGGCAGAAAACGGCCATCAGGCCATTGATTTACTGCATAAAGAGCACATTGATTTCATCATCACCGATTACAACATGCCTGAAATGAATGGCCAGGAATTAGCAGAATATTTATCCAAATCAGAATTTTCTTATTTGCCGGTACTGATGGTGACCAGTGAGGCCGATAGCAGTCGTTTAAGCGCCATTCGCCAAGCAGGTGTCTGCGCCCTTTTCGATAAAGCCATAGACACTGCATCACTGAAAAATGCGCTTAATAATGTTCTTAACGACTAACTCGCTTCCTCCTTAACTTTTTTCAACTGCACTAGTATGGCCTCACATGCCTTGGGTTTATCGCTGGCGTTCACCATATAGTTCTGTTTATCAGAAGTAATCAGCATTAGCTGAGGTGGCATCCACCTTAAAAAATACCCAGCTTCCAAGTTTTCTTCTAACTTATGGCAAGCCGACACAGGCCACCATTGAACTAGCAATGCTGCCCCCAATAATGCCAAGGTCACTGCGCCAAAAGGCAGTATACTTTTTTTATTAGCCATCATCATATGGATTGAGAAGCCTTTTTCAGGATAACTGGCTGAGCATAGGTATTAATCACTTGCTCCAATGCAGAGTCCGACAAGTTTTCGTATTTTTGAGCCCACGAAGAACATTTCAACGCCGCTTTAATATTTGAGCTATTTAATATTTTCTCAGCATCCAAGTTATTATCATAAATGTGATAATTCTGGTGAATACTGCTATCCATGGCTTGACTCCATTGTTCCGGCACCGATGAATCTATTTTTAACGGCTCAGAGAAATGAATGGATACTTGTCCCTTCTTTCCCTTAATGCCTTTAACGATACTGTGAAAATCTTCATCTTGTGATTTTTCATATTGACCATGCTGTTTAATAGCATCCAATTCTCTGGCTTTATCTTCATCACAAGGATCCCACTCGTAACTAATGGTAACCGGCACTAGGTTTAAAAAATTCATACTTTCATTAAATTCCCAACCTAATTTTCGGCCAGCCATATGCAGCATTTTTAATACCGCTTTATCTGTCACATCTTTACCGTCTTTTGCACGCCCTTCTTTTTGAGCGATCCAAATACTCTGGTTTGATTTTAAACTGTGGTGTATATAATTTGATAAATGATTAACTGCTTCCAACTTTTCTCTTCTGCCTTCCAACTTACGACGCACCACAAAGCTCTTATTTAATCGCATTAACTTATTAACAAACGGGCGCTCAATTAAGTTATCGCCAATGGCTATTTTACAGGTGTGTAATCCTGCGGTCAGCAAAGCATAATTTACCAACATGGGGTCCATGGCAATATCTCGATGATTACTCATAAACACATAGGCTTTATCGTTTTGTAAATTTTCAAGGCCCGTCACATTAAATTGTGTGACGGTTTTATCCATCATAGACTGTACAAAAGGCGCAAGTTTATTTTGCATGCTTTGAATGTTATGAACCTGCTTAAACTGGCTTTGTAATGCTTTTTTAATGCGGCTTTGAGTTAACGCGGGAAAGAAGCGCTGCAATCGTGGATATTTTTGCACGGCAATAAATTGTAAAAACTCACTGTCTTTTAATAAAGACATTAACATATCATTCACTTCATGATCTTGATATGCGCGAATGTCATCAAATTCTGGTTTCATACTTTTACTGACTCTTATAGGTCTCTGTCCGCTAAAAATTTCTGCGACCAGTACTCTGCTTTTTTCTGATTAATAGTTAAACCGAACAATCCTTGTTCGTGGGCTTCACTTAAACGTAATTCAGCCATTTTATAACCTTGCTTGGCCGCACTTTCATATAAAAATAGTATTTCACTTTTGGCTTCACAACCCAACACAGTCTCTTTTAAGGCTTCAGCGAGCATAAATTGGTTTTGACTAGCACCATTAGAAGCGGCCTTGCGAAGATACTTAATACCCGAGGTTTGATAAGCGCCATTTGTCCCACGATACTTAAGACGCACGCCCAACAAATATGCAGCCTTTATATGACCATTATCAGCCGCTCGTCGCAGGCATAAAACACCATGGTCATGCAGCTTCTCATTTAAACGCCCTAGAGATGAATAAAAAATGAAGGCACCCCAGTGAAAGTGTAAAAAAGCCCCACTACTTATCATCATTGACTTTAAGAAAGCCATTATATTCACCTAAGTAAAGCCCTACAAATATTTGGTTTTTATCACCTATAGGTTGTGGGACAATGAATCACGTTAATTATCTAAATAGGACTCGGCCCATGTCCGTTGACTCTTGGCAACCAGTACAAGCTCCTTCCCAATTGGATGAAGCGGCATTAACAAAACTGATCAACCTAGCTGCCCAAACAAGCGATAACAGCCACCTTACCGTAGAAATGGATTGGATTCAGCCATTAGCGCATGCAGACAACAAAATTTGGTCACAAAGCGCGCAAAATCTTCAAGAAAATGAGCTCATTGATTTGATTCGCTTATTAACCGTAATTGAGGAAAAACAAAATTGGAACTTAGCGGAGAAATCACCGGTCATTGCTTTATTTAAAGCGTTAAGAAAAAAGGCCGGCATCAATAAAGAATTAGTGCAATGGGTCAAAGCCAACAGTGATAACAAATATTTACCATTTGGCCCTTTATTGTAAGTCCAGCTCAGTCCTTAGGCACTGCTTTGACGCTGCTGTTGCTCACTGCCCAAAACCGTTTCCAAGGTATTCTGTAACTGTAAACGGTTGACAGGTTTGGTTAAAAAAGCATCCATTCCTGCAGCAAAACAGGCTTCTTCCACTTCTTTCTGCGCATTAGCGGTTAAAGCAATGATGGGGACATACTTGCCCTGCATCAGTCGGATTTTTTTAGTGGCCTCAATGCCATCCATAACCGGCATTTGTATGTCCATTATGATCCCGAGAAATTGGCCTTGTTCGTAGGCCTGTACACCTTCAAGTCCATTGCACGCAATGCTTACGTCATACCCCATTTTTTCAAGGGTTCTTCTAATAACCAACTGGTTAGTAAGATTATCCTCGACTAATAATAACTTACCCTGACTAGTACTTTGCTCTTCAGTATTCATGCCTGACGCCACTCCTTTCAATTTTTGCTCGTAACTTTGTAAACGCTTACAAAGGGCTTCACGCCTAAATGGCTCTGTTAAATGAATCCCTTGCACTAAATCTAGGTCATAATCAGCGCCTATCCACCACACCCAACTTAAATCGGTATTTTGAACATAATCGGTTACTAATAAAGCATCCTTCACAGAGTCCCTTTTTTCAGTAAACTCATGAACAGGTATCTGTAACGCTTCAAAAAATGGCCTAAACCACTGACAACTCACCTCGCTTTTCACGGCTATATACACACCGCTTTCTTTTAAATGCCTAAACGTTTCAATACTTTCACAGGATTTCAAAGGCAAGGTAAACCAAAAATCAGCCCCCTGCCCTTCTTGGCTTTCAACCGAAATAACCCCTCCCATCACTTCCACTAGATTGCGACAAATGGATAACCCCAATCCTGTGCCACCATGCTGGCGAGTAATGCTCGCCTGTGCTTGGCGAAAAACATCAAAAATAAGCGATTGCTTAGAAGGATTGATGCCTATTCCAGAATCTTTAACAGAGAACTTTAATAAATGCTGTTCACCCACCCATTGGCTACTCACATTAATATCTATATTGCCCTTGTGGGTAAATTTAATGGCATTGCTCATGAGGTTATAAAGCACTTGGCGCAAGCGAAAGGCATCAATCTTTACCATTCGAGGCACATTGGCGGCTAGGGTTACTTGAAGCTGAATATGCTTTTGCTGGGCTTGAGGCAAATACAATGCTTCAAGGTCATCCAATATGTGCCATAAACTGGTATCAGACTCATCTAACTCTATGTGGCCTGCGTCAGACTTAGATAAATCAAGTATGTCATCAACAATGCGCATTAAGTGCTGTACGCTACTGGCTAAAGGCTGAGTATATTGAACCAACTCTCCATCCTCGGCCAAATCTTCAATTAATGACACCATACCCACAATTCCACTGAGCGGCGTTCTGATTTCATGACTCATATTGGCTAAAAAACGTGACTTTGCTTGAGCGTTCTCTTCCGCTTGTTTAGTGGCTTGCTGGAGTATTTTCTGAGCTTCCCTGTGTTCTGTTATATCCGTGGTGATCACTAATGCACGCTGTTCAGGGCTTTCTAAGCGTAAAGGGACAATCTGATTGGAAATATATTTAATGCCATCTGGCAGTGTCACCTGCAATTGATATTCACCACGCTCACCCGTAGTAAGCGCTTGGGCAAGTTCCTTTTTAAACAGCGCACTATCTGCTTCATTTAGATAATCAAAGCTGCTGGTGCCTATTAATTGCTTCACCGAAAGCTCATCACTAAGCCCTTGATTTAATTCACAAATATTACCATTTTCATCAACTTCGGTGAGTACATCGGGGACGTGCTGCCACAAAATTTGAAGCTTATGGCTGGCTTTAAGCAGCTGCTGATTACGATGCCATAAATAACCGATCAAACCTAATAATAAGCAAACAAATACCCCAATCAATAGCCACAACCATGATACTGGCTCAACAGATTGCACCTGGATCACTGAATAGCCAAGGCTATTTCTAGAGCCAAACAAAATTAGTATTAAAAAAAATTTCATGCTTTCCCCATTTCCGTATTCATCAGTATAGCTAGCCTTCTCCATAAAGCTGCCAGCTAGTCTATAGTTAACAAAAACAGGATACTATTTGTAAGGCTATGGCACGGATTCTCGTTGTAGATGACATTCCAGCTAACGTAGAAATATTAAGCATTCATCTCACCGACGAAGGCTATGAGGTGGTAACTGCCATGTCAGGCAAGCAAACCTTCGACATATTGCAAGCCGCTCAAGAAAACCCCCAGCAAGAGATAGATCTGATTTTGCTCGATGTCATGATGCCCATTATGAGCGGATTAGAAGTACTTGCTAGACTAAAAGGCAGCCCTCACACAGAGAGTATTCCGGTTATATTAGTCACCGCCAACGCCGATGAGCAAAATGTCGCTGAAGGGCTTGATATGGGGGCCTTTGACTACATAATTAAACCCTACAGTTTATTGGTATTACTGGCTCGAGTACGCACGGCCCTTCGGGAGAAAGAGCGACAAGACCTATTAGAAAGATGGGCCACCACCGACCCTCTTACCGAGCTTTTTAACCGTCGTCACTTTTACGAATTAGCCGATCACGAGCTAGATCGAAGTCAAAGAGTGGGCAGCCCCCTCTCTTTTGTCATGTTAGACGTTGATTATTTTAAAAAAGTAAATGACAAGTTTGGTCACATTGTGGGTGATACGGTATTAATTATTCTAGCAAAACTGTTAAAGCAACAGCTTCGCAGCATCGATTTGTGTTGTCGTTATGGCGGTGAAGAGTTTGTTATTTGCTTACCCGATACAAATATTGAAGATGCAAAAGAGGTGGCAGAACGCATTCGCTTGGCTATTTGCCAAGAATCTATCCTATCAGCTGGAGAACCCGACTTATTCATCAGTGCCAGTCTAGGTGTCGCCACAACCCTTAAAGATGAAAAAGTAGAGCACACCTTAAAAAGGGCCGATGTGGCCCTTTATCAAGCCAAAGATGCGGGGCGCAATCAAACTAAAGTAGCCTAAGCTCATCCGTTAATCATCTCGTTCATTCCCTTGAAATCAGGTAGAATATCGCTGAATTTTTTAGACAAATTAGAGTCCTACCCTTGAACAAACAAAAAGCTTACAACCACATAGCCAAAGCCACGATCAAAGCTCTAAAAGAGCAAGCCGACCTGGGTAAGGTTAACGAGTTAACCACTGAAGCGGTGTATCTGGCCATCGATAAGGCTTTTAACAAAGAATATGCGGTTATGTTTGAACGCCTAGATCAGTACAAAACGGCCCTTGAGTTTGTCGCAAAAGGCCAAGATTTAGAGAAAGAACAATTAATTAAACTGGCTCAGCAAAGTCTCAGCCAATCGAATTCGTAATTAACCTAACGATATAATAATAAAAGCTGTCAGCCATTAAGGACTCTTCATGCCCTCTCGCAATCGTACTTTTTTTCTTGCCATCATACTGGCAATTGCCTTTAGCTTTTTTAAAAGTACTTTTAATGCTCAACCCATTGTCAGTGACAATGATGAAAAGCAATACCGCTATTTAGAGCTTGATAACAACCTTAGAGTGTTGCTAATTAGCGACCCAGAAGCCGACCGAGCAGCAGCAAGCCTAGACGTTCACGCAGGCAGCTTACAAGACCCGACACTGCGCCCTGGATTAGCCCACTTTCTAGAGCACATGTTATTTTTAGGGACCAAAACTTACCCTGTAGCGGGTGAATATCAGGCTTTTATTAGCCAGCACGGCGGCAGCCATAACGCCTTTACCGCCCAAGAACACACCAATTATTTTTTTGAAATTGACGCTAAAAAGCTTCACGGTGCACTTGATCGATTTAGCCGTTTTTTCCATGAGCCCTTGTTTACCGAAGATTACGTTCAGCGTGAAAAAGAAGCGGTAAACGGCGAATATAAATCAAAATACAAGGATGATTACCGCCGGATTCAGTATGTTATGAAAACCTTGGTGAACCCAGAGCATCCTGCCAGCCACTTTGCCACAGGCAATTTGCAAACCTTAAGCGATAACGAACAAAGTAAAGTACGTGATGATTTATTGGCCTTTTACAAAAAGTATTACAGTGCAAACCTAATGACCCTAACCGTTTACGGTAAAGAAGATTTAGACACTCTTAAAAAATGGGTAACGCCATTGTTTAACCCTATTGCAAACAACGAAACCCAGCTAACAGATTACCCAGTAGAGCTATACCCTGAATTGCCAATGGACGTGCAAATCCAACCAGTGAAGGACATATTTCGTTTAAGTTTTACCTTCCCGTTTAATCAGAAGCTAGATTTTTATAAGAAGAAACCTACCCAATACATTGGCCATTTTTTAGGCCATGAAGGAGAAGGCAGCTTATTGGCATGGCTTAAAAAACAAGGCTGGGCTGAAGGTCTAAGCGCTGGCATGCACAGTCGAATCCGTAACAATGGTGCATTTCAGGTTAACATTAGCCTGACTCAAGAAGGCCTTAATCATACCGATGAAATCAGCGAACAGTTGTTTGCTTATATTCAAGTCATGCAAAAAGACGGTGTTCAACAATGGGTATTTGATGAACTACAACAACTATCCAAAATGCAATTCGCTTTTCAACAAGGACAAAGACCTTCAAGTTTAGTTCAGGGATTAAGCATGAATATGCATGACTATGAAGTGAGAGATTTTCTACAGGGCCCTTATCTATGGGACGAATTTGATGCCAACCTAATTAATAAGCTACTTGATAAGTTAACCCCTCTGAATGTAGTACGTACACTCGTATCCCCTACCGTAACAAGTGATATAAATGAAAAATGGTTTGGCGCCCCTTATAATAAGAAGACACTTTCAGCTCAATTGGTTAAACAATGGCAAACACCACGATTGGCTCAAGGCTTACATATTCCTAGTGCCAACCCATTTATTGCAGAAGACGTATCTCTTTTAGAGAAATCTAACCAATCACAACCTGAACTTATATCTGAAAAAGCAGGGCTTGATATATGGCATATGCAAGACCTGGAATTCACCGCCCCACAAAGCAGTGTTTATTTAAACTTTCGATCTGCACTGCCGCAAATTAGCCCAGACAATCAAATACTCATAGATGCATGGGTTAGCCTGCTAAATGATCATTTAAATAGCTTTAGTTACCCAGCCCTATTAGCTGGGCAAAACTACAGCCTTTATAGTCACATGCGCGGGGTTGGTATTCGATTATACGGCTATAGAGACAAACAAGATGTGGTATTAGAAAAAGTACTCTCTGAAATGCTGGCCTTTGAACCAAGCGAGCAACAATGGCTTCAAACTCAGCAAGAACTGGTTAGGGCCTATCAAAATGCCCTAAAGCAAAAGCCTTATGAGCGCACGATAGCCCAACTTAACCAAATGCTGTTGCAACCTAGTTTCAGCGAAGCACAATTATTAGAAGCGGTTAAGTCAGCGGTTCGTGAAGATGTGTTGAATATTAAGCAACAGTTTTTCAAACAGCTACACATCGTGGTTTTGGGCCATGGCAACATTAGCAAAAACCAGCTACTTAAAAGCACACAGCTGTTAAATTCTGTTTTAGAAAACAGTGAAGACATTCAAGTTAATCGCAAGCAAGTTAAACAACTGGCTCACAGTACGACAAAGCAAGTGGTGAATGCTCAGCATAGCGACCATGCCATGACACTGTATTTTCAAGCTCAGTCTCAAGACAGTAAAGAGCGTGCCACCATGGGGTTGATTGCACAAATTATTAAAGCACCCTACTACACCCTCATGCGCACACAACGTAAACATGGCTACATCGTGTTTGGGACTGCGTACCCCATGTTAGAACAAGGTGGATTAGCCTTCATTGTTCAATCACCCAGCACCCCATCACA
>OJDR01000055.1_pt1 | contig 50573 bp, 37 predicted proteins | sample 1593081 | NCBI WGS metagenome assembly OJDR01 (sample SAMN05416873, study PRJEB24817) | seawater metagenome | isolation source: Sea water | place: Canada:Atlantic | collected 2013-11
TATCAATACATCCCATTTGAATTTGGTAGCAGAAAAGTTAAATGATAATAGCCATGTCTTTATTTCAGCTGAGGATGGTGGTTACGTGTTGATTGCTTGTACGAAGGTGGTACCTGAAATTTATCAAGGCGTTTCATGGGGGACAGAAAAGGTCATGCAGCAAACTCGCGAAAAATTAGAACAGGCTAAGCAAGAAACGTATTATTGTGAATCATTATGGGATGTAGATAGACCAGAGGATTATAAGAGACTTATGGAGGTGTTTACCCATTGGCCAAATGACGAATAAAAGCTAGCAGCCTTTTGACTGGTCAATATCAGCTTCACTCTTGGTCTTGTGTTTGATCTTGCGTTATATCGGGTTCAGACTTTTTTTGAAGGTTTGCTCTTTTTTTATCCTCTAAATCTTTAGCGGCTATTTGTTTTCTTTGTTCTTCAAATTGAAGAGTGTTCACTAATTGCTCTACATATCTTTGTTTCATGCCAGTAAGAGGGTGAAATGAAAAACCACAAATGGTTTGATTCTTTTCTTCGTTAAAAAAGGCATGCTTGGCATCTAACCCGCAATCCATAGATTCATCGCCTACGTGTAACGTGCTTTCATCAAAAATTTCAATGTCCTTTAGTTCTTTACGAATATCGCCTTTAAAATAGGCCTTAAAGCCACTGCCGGAAATATCTTGTAAGCGCCCTTTAAAAACTGCTTCAGAAGTGCTTGACCTGAAGACAGTGTGTACTGAATAGGTTCTAGGCACCATGGCTCGATACGCATCACGGCGTTGCAAATACAAAAGCTTAGAGGGGAATTTACAAATGTATTCTTGGTTTTGCTCACGGTATTTGAGCTTCCCCTCAATATGAAAGCGCACTAATATGCCACGGAAGTCGGCAATGAGTTCCAGTTTTTTACCTTGGCGTAATATGGTGTTGCCATTATCGGGGATAAGCTTGTCGAAAGCGAAGGCCCTAGATTTTAAATCTACTTTTGTAATGGCGGTCGCGAAGGCCTGATCGTCTATGCCATCAAATCGGGCAGTAAGCCTTGGGGCATAACGAATAAGACGTTGAATAGCCCTGTATATTTCTTCTGGGCTTTCTAGGTAGTTTTCTTCTTGATTGACTTCTTCCATATACCAATCTAATTTTCTGGCGTAGATTAATTACAGCATTATTAAACTCATTCTAGTTAAGACACCTAAGCTTCACCGATGGTCTTAGAGTTTAAGTGTCCCTGTGCTGCACCGCTTTCATTATATAAGTTTGGCTGATTTTTATTGCCATGCAAGATATTCAGTAAATTACGGTTTCTGAGTTGGCTGTGATGGATGATTAGGCCGTTTCGTTCGTTTTCACGAAGAAGGATTTGAAAGTCTTCTTTAAGCTTTTGCCACTGCTGGGTAAGTGGTTCCTGATGATCATCGGGTAGGCTTGATAGTAATAGAGTCAAACCCTGTTCGGACGCTTCTTGTTTTTGCGTGGACAGAAAACGCAACCGAGTATTCACTTGTTTCGAAAAGGTATTAAGTAACCTTTTTTTATGCGATGCACTGCTTTCAATGGTTTTAATGTCATGATGGCTTAAGGCCACGGATTCTTGTTTCAGAACCTGCTTTAACTGATCGACCGTAGATTGCTCTTGGCTTAGTATTTCAGCCAACTTAGCGACCAATGTATCAGACATAAAAAATCCTTTTTTAGTTGAGCAGCCCATCGTATTTGATCATTTTTCCAGCTAGGCGTTCATAATCAATTTTGTATTCGTTATTCGCCAGTGCACCCTTAATGCGCTCAACTGCGGCATCGTCTATATCTGGTAATTTGGCCACTTCGGCTTCAATTTGCCTAATGGATTTACTCTGGTGACTGATTTTAACATCAGAGCTATTGGTGCTTTCTGCTTTAGGGGTGGGCCCAGAGCCTGCACCAGATACCTTGTCGGTATTACGGGCTTGCCCGCCACCACCGATACCGGTAGTGATTTTGTTTATGTTCATTTTAGTTACCTTCCACGCAAATTAGACTTCCTCGTAGACCTATAACGGCAGAGCTTCACCAGTCTTGAGGTTTTTTCGTCATTTTTTTCATATTATTTCAAAATTAGGCTAAATAAGCCCTAAAACTGCACTTCCACAAGGCCTACCGCCACGACGGTGGCTTTAATAATTCGCTGCGACCGATTGTTCTTAACTCGTATCTGGCGCCCTTCGCGGCCATCGTTTAAGGCTTCTCCGGGCATTTTGACGCTCATGGCCCCCTTTGAGGCGCTAATAATCACTTCATCTCCTTTGCGAATCATAAGCGCGGGTAAAATGATGTGGCTATTGAGCACGGTTAACCCCTGTAAAGAACGTTTAGTTTGTTTGCCAATGACTTGCTCTTTCTTTAAGTAATAACCATTGCGTAAACCTGCCAGATTTTGCATCTGATAATCAAGGTGGCTTTCTTTTAAAGACAGGCCCTTAGGAATCGGTTGGTTTAATACCACCACCTGAGTCATTAGGTTGATATCTACTGGAACATTTAGTGCCCATTGCTTGCCGGTTTTACAGGCCACTTTGACATGATTACGGCCAAGTTTAAGTGGTTGTGGTGGCGTTAACGTTAAGGGGTCTGAACAGAGAGAAAGGTTGAGTCTAGAATCGAGGTAACTGATATTAATATGGGGTTGAAAGTCCAGTAGGTTCATATTTTGGGCCATTAACTCCACTTCTTGGCCCAGTTGAGTTTGAAGCGTCTCTTGCAATTGTTCGTGCCAGCTTTGTGCGTGACTAAAGCTAGAAGCTTGTAAAATGAGTAAAACGATAAAAACTCTGTTAATCACTTAAATTTGTCCTATTCTCAATTAGAGAAATAACTAATTTTCAGATGCGATGCCATGAAAATGGCGATTTTGTTCGTGTCTTTGAGCTTTAATACACACTTGCAAAGGGTATGCCGTAAGTGTTGGTAGCTGTTTGAATTTGGGCAATCCAAAATGGATTAATATTTTCTTTAAATGCCTAAGTAATGGAGTGGTTGTATGGCAGGGTTAATGGAGACCGTTGACCAACGAACGCAGTTGGTGGGTGAAAACCGACTCGAACTTTTGCTGTTTCGTTTGAATGGTCCGCAGGTGTACGGCATTAATGTGTTTAAAGTAAAAGAAGTTTTACAGTGCCCACAGTTAACAATATTTCCTAAAAGCCATCATGTGGTGGTAGGTGTGGCACATATTCGAACAGGTACTATTCCTATTATGGATATGGGGCTGGCCACCGGTAGCATTCCTGTGGGAGAACCGAAAGAATGCTTTGTTATCATTACTGAATACAACATGGCCACTCAGGGCTTTTTAGTTACTGGAGTGGAACGTATTGTGAATATGAATTGGGAAGAAATTCATCCGCCACCAAAGGGCACGGGGCGTGAACACTATTTAACGGCTGTCACCGAGGTGGAAGGCAGTTTAGTGGAAATTATTGATGTTGAGAAAATTCTAGCGGAAGTGTCTCCTAGTAAAGAAGATATTTCTGAGGATATTTTAGAAACTGCACGGGCCGATGCTCCTGATGAAAAACCTAAAGTGCTTATCGCAGACGATTCTAAAATTGCCCGCAAGCAAGTGGCTAAATGCTTAGAGGCATTGGGCGTTGAAGTGACAGCCATGTGCGATGGTCGCGAAGCGCTAGAGCACCTACAGGAAATGGCCAGTTCAGGAACGAACCCTTCTGAGTATTACGCCATGATGATTTCAGATATTGAAATGCCTGAAATGGACGGCTATACCCTAACCACCACCGTGCGCTCTGACCCAAATCTTAGGGGAATGCATATTATTTTACACACTTCACTAAGCGGGGTGTTTAATCAAAATATGGTTCAAAAAGTTGGGGCAGATGACTTTATTGCAAAATTTAACCCTGATGTTTTGGCCTCTAAAGTGGCTGAGAGAATTCAAGTTGTAAAAACGCAGTAACCTTCATTGTTTAGAAAACGTAAAGTATTTGCTTTTCAAAGGGTATGCCGACCCTTTTTTATTAATGAAAAATAGAATGTAAGGTGTGGTTGAATGGATATCAGTAAGTCAGACTTTACGTTGTTTCGAGAATTTTTAGAGCGAGTTTGCGGAATACTGTTAGGAGACAATAAAGAGTACCTTGTGGCCAGTCGCTTGCGGGGGATCATGAAGGATAAAAATTTACCCACCATCACCGAGTTAGTTAAGAAGATAGAAGTTGATACGAAGCTGTGTGAAGAGGTGGTAGATGCCATGACCACCAATGAAACCCTGTGGTTTAGAGATGCCCACCCTTTTAAAATACTTCAAAACAAATTACTACCCGAAATATGCGCTAAACAAAAAAGTGTAGATATTTGGTGTGCAGCCTCTTCCACGGGGCAAGAACCTTATTCGATAAGTATGATTATTGAGGAATTTAAACGCGGTAACCCTGGAAAATTAACGTCTGAAAAAGTCATGGCCACCGATATTTCAAGTTCTGTTTTAGATGCAGCTCGAAAAGGAGAGTATGATCAACTGGCGCTAGGGCGAGGCATGCCAGAAGATTTATTAAGTCGCTATTTTGGTAAAAGTGAAAATGGCTGGAAGGTAAATTCTAATGTGGCTACCCGAGTGCAATTTAGAATGCTAAATCTGCTTCATTCTTATTCGTTGTTAGGGCGTTACGACATTGTATTTTGCCGTAATGTTCTTATTTATTTTTCAAGTGATCTTAAAAAAGACATTCTTACTCGCATTCATGGTGCATTAAAGCCCGGCGGGTATTTGTTTTTAGGAGCCAGTGAAGCACTAAGTGGCCTGTCAGATAAATTTGAAATGGTGCAATGCTCCCCTGGCATAATATACCGCAGAAAAGATTAACCCTTATAAATTAAGGGGGAAGCCCCAGCACACATTGTGGGCGCTGCACTGTATGCTTGGGGTCACGCAGAGAAAGTAATCAATTAATAGAGATTTCCTTAAGCCTTCTTTAATTATAAGGCTTAGTTTATCATTTTTTTGTTAGCGAAATGTCTGTGCAAAAATCCCCTCTCTTTTGTTTCATTTTAATAAGCCTTTAACACTTCTAACGAAGCATTGAAGTATCACCCGCTTTTTGTCCTTAACGGCAATGATTGCCGCAATTTTTCTGGTCTACCTTCTTGTAACTCTTTGAATTGTATGGAAATACTGTTTTGGCATGGGCGTTGCTCTATTAATATCAATTGTAATTTAATAGAAATCGAAGCACAGGTGGCAACATGTCAGCATTGGGATTCAAAAATTCATTGGGCATTCATGAAAATACTCTGCAGCTAAGGGCCGCTCGTGCTGAGGTGTTGGCTAATAACCTTGCTAATTCCGACACCCCTCATTTTAAAGCGCGTGATTTTGATTTTAATTCGGTACTTGAAGGTGAGAGCAAGCGTTCCCTTGCCATGAATGTGACCAATGAAAGTCATCAACATGGCAATGTAAATACCGAAACAGAGCTTCAATTTCGTAACCCTTACCAGCCCGCTATTGATGGCAATACTGTAGACAGTCAAATGGAACAATCTTTTTATACCGAAAATGCTTTGCGTTACAACGCATCTTTCCAGTTTTTAACCGGAAAATTTAAAGGCTTAACCGGTGCTATCAAAGGTCAGTAATAAATTTACTCATTGAGTCGTTGGAGAATGATATGTCACTTACGAATGTATTTAATATTGCCGGTACTGGCATGAATGCCCAGTCTATTCGACTTAACACGACCGCCAGTAATATTGCCAATGCCGAAACCGTGGGGTCCAGCGAAGGAGACACTTATAAAGCACGTAAGCCTTGGTTCAGCGTTTTAGAAAAACAGTGGAATGACGTGGATCGTTTAAATCGTAAACTAGATGTGCGTAGCCAAATGGGAGACGGTGTCAAAATAGATGGCATTGTTGAAAGTGAAGCCCCTCTTAAAAAGCGTTTTGAACCTAATCACCCCATGGCTGATGAAGAAGGTTATGTTTTATACCCCAATGTAAATATAGTGGAAGAAATGACCGACATGATGTCTTCATCACGAAGCTATCAAATGAATGTAGAAGTCATGAAAACCGCCAAACAAATGCTGCAACGTACTCTTACATTAGGGCAGTAAGTCATTATGTTAAAAGAATGTATTTATAAAAATAGAAGTATAAAACGAGGGGGCCATCATGGCTGAAGTCAATAATGTTGGCACTGCACAAACAGCACTGGGTCAATATTCGTCCGATAACCTTGCTGTAGAAAAAGACAACGAGCTGGGTAAAAACGAGTTCATGGAACTGCTGGTTGCACAAATGAACAACCAGAATCCTTTAGAGCCACAAGACAACACCGAATTTATTGCTCAGTTAGCTCAGTTCAGTCAGGTAGAGGGCACTGAGAATTTAAATTCAACCGTCAGTGATATGGCCGGGGATTTACGCTCCAGCCAAGCCTTACAAGCATCTTCCATGGTGGGGCAATCTGTCATCGTACCCGGCAATGAAGCGGGCTATTTACAAACGGGTGATTTAATCGCAGGGTTTGCTGAGTTGCCAGTGACCACTACAAATTTATCGGTGCAAATTCAAACCGCTTCAGGACAATCTTTAGAAACCATTCATTTAGGGCATCATGGGCAAGGGCCTGTTTCATTAAGATGGGATGGCGCCAATTTAGAAATGGACGGTGAAATTATTGAATTAGATCGCAGTCTTTTGAATCGAAAAGATTACTTAGTGGATGAAGAAGGAGAAGTATTAACAGACAGTGCGGGCAATCCGGTGCCATCGCCATATCCCCCAGGTGGATACAAATTTGTCATGAGCGCTTCTATTGATGGAAAAAATGAAACGCTAGATACAGCCATGAGTGGCAAGGTGGATAGCGTCACTATAGGAAGTAATTCTTCCGTGACTTTAAACTTGGCCGGTGGAACAAAAGCCGCACTAAGTGAAGTGAAACAAATTTTAGATTAATTTTAATTACCCTAGTAACGGGTTGAACACACTAAACATGAATGCCATTAAAAATTTAACCTAATTACAGTTACTTTTTTAAGGCGTGAGGAGCAGGAAATGGCGTTTAATATTGGCTTAAGTGGTATTCGTGCTGCTGCAACGGATTTGGAAGTAACTGGTAATAATGTGGCCAATGCCAGTACCACGGGTTTCAAACAAAGCCGAGCAGAATTTGCTGATGTATTTACCACCACCATTTTAGGAACAGGCACCACCCCTGTGGGTAGTGGCGTGTTAGTGGATAATGTTCGTCAAGAATTTAGCCAAGGCAATATAAGTGGAACCGGCAATGCGTTAGACATGGCCGTTGATGGCACAGGTTTTTTTATTTTAAATGATCAGGGTACCGAATCTTACACTCGCGCTGGTGTATTTGGTTTAGATAAAGATGGCTTCGTGGTGGCCAATAGTGGTGCCCGTGTTCAAGGATATGAAGCCAATGATACCGGCGTGGTTAATGGGGTATTAGGGGATTTGCAAATTGTTATTGGGAACCAACCCCCTGCGTTAACCTCCAGAGTGTCTTCAATTTTAAATCTGGATGCTTCTGAATTAGTGAAGCAAGAATTGGGTCAGCGTTTAGTGTCAAATGGCTTAGCCATAGCCAATCCTGATTCCGGCATCGCCGCTGATACCAGCTCTACTTTTGCCACAGTGAACCAGCCTACAACGGCTGGTACCCGAACCGACCATACCTTTGACGGAGTGGGTTCCATCGATTGGGGAACCGATGCTCAATTCACCACCCCCAATGCTACACTGGCCATGGGCATAGATTTAGACCCACTTGATGGCACCGGTATCCAAACCATTGCCATTCCAGCAGTGGCAGCTGCTGCCAGTCAAACTCAAATGATTACAGATGTATTAAGTGCCATACAATTAGAGCTTGATACTGCTTTTGGAATTAATGAATTTGAAGCCACGACAGATCCAGTTGACTATGCCAACGCATTACCTGGCACTGTGTCCTTTTCATTGGAAAGAGTGGGCTTTGATGCAACAGCAGGTATAGGTTTTGGTATTTCAAGTCCCACCGGTGATTGGACTAATGTCATTGGTACACTTGCCTCTGCTACTGTCACCACCGCAGCGGCGGGTGCTAATTTATTTGTAGGTTCCAACCCGTTAACGGCTGACTTAAGAAGTATTCCTGGTACTCCTACCACCACTCGAACGGTGGCGACTCCACCATTGTCCATGACTGACTTCATAGCAGGTGGCGCAGCTGTATTAACCGGTACAGCATCAGGACCTTTTGATTTAAGTGGCGCGAATACCATTACAGTGCAAGTACAAGTGACCGATAATTTAGGCACCACCAGTACCACGAATGTCGTGTTGGATAACACCACAGGCGGTACAGCCGCCGCGACAACATTAGCCGAAGTAGAGGCCGCTTTTACCGCAGCATTAGGGGCGGATGTGGTCGCCACTCAACCACCTTTAACTTTCACCGGCACAGGGGGCAATGAGAATGGCGGTACCATTGCGTTAGTGCCCACAGTAGAAACCGGCATCACATTATCTACACTGGGTTTTAGTAGCAGTAATCGCCTTAACATCGGCACGGCAGATATTACGCCTAATAATATTTTCAACATTCAAGTGACGGGCCCTACAACAGCGGATGATTCTGCTGCTTGGAATATTACAGTTCCTGCAAACAGCTATGCCACTCTTGATGATTTGGCAGCGGCTGTACAAACTGAAATAGATTTATTAATTGGTGCAACCGGCATTGCCGGTAGGGTTCAAGTGGAAGGCGTAGGCGGACAACTTTTATTTACTAACACTGAAGTAGGCGCTGGCTACGCCACTGTATTAACGCAGCACTCTACTTATTTGCCGACGGCCGATGCTGCTTCATCCTATTCATCGTTGGGCTTCAATAATATGTTTAGCATCACAGGCACCGACGACATAGACAAAACCAATTCATTTAGAATTAACTTAACGGTGCCAGCACCAGATACCGATGGTCGGTCTGGCACCACCACCATTACTTTAGATGAAGATTTTAGATCAGTGCAGCAAGTGGCAGCTTCTATTAACCGCCAAATAAGTTCATTAGATTCAGAAGCTTTTATTGGTGTACGCGCAGAGGCTATCGAGATTGAGCCTAATGTGGTCCCCCCTGAATACAAGCTACAGTTTGTGGCAACCGAAAGCGGTGAAGCCAGCATTATTACCATCACTGAATTTATCGCATCAGGAGCCGACGTAACGGTAGATGAATTGTATGGCCTTATTCAAGTTGACGAAGATGATAATAGTTTGCTGACTTTGGGCATTGAAGGGGTGACCAATGAATACCCTGAAACACAAGTAACTTTAACCGATCCCGACGGAATTGAAACAGTATTAACCATTCCACAGGACAGCGAGGCTAATGCCACGGCCAGCATTTTTAATCGCCAGCCAGGTATAACGGCATCGGCCTCGACCACCGCTACAGTTACCCAATCTGGTTACAACAGCCCGGGTAACAATTTAAAGTTAACGGTAAATGGTCAAGCACTCACGTCTACTAGTTTGGAGGACCTGGCAGAAGAAATTAATAGCTATTTTTCTACCACCCTTCCAGGCTTTGATGCGCAAATAGATGACGGTGGTGATCTGGTTATTAATAACACCATAGGTCGAGATATATTAATTGAAATCACCTCACCTACCGTAACCGATAGCATTGTGGTTACCGGCTCAGCTAACGCTGGACCTGTGGTATTAGGGGGCACAGCAACCGCGGATTCAGCCGTGGCAGTGGGGGGCACAATAGAATTTATTTTAAATGAAGATTATTCCCTTTCTAGCCCCGTGCCTGCTATATCGGGCATTTTTGGCGCTTTAAGCGCCGATGAATTTGAAGACTTTGTCATTAATAGTTTTGATCCTGATAACCAAGGCACTTACAACCATGCCACGTCTACCACTATCTATGATAGCTTAGGCAACAGTCATATTATGACGCAATTCTTCGTAAAAGAGCCTTCTGATCCTACTCGCCCAACGGAAGAAAATATTTGGGCCATGTATGTGCGAATTGATGGGCAAGATGTGGGGGACCCTGATTCAACTTTAACCTTTCCTGAAAACTTAGCACCCACTTCGGCACGTTTTGAATTATTTTTTAATTCCGATGGCTCATTAGATGAACTTACCAGTGGTGAGTTTTATGTGACTAACTGGGACCCCATAGATGAAAGTGGTGAAGCCACAGGGTCTTTAAGCTCGGTAAATATTTTAGAAGGGGGCTTGCCGTTAACAGAACCTGCCACCAGTTCAAATTTTCAAATATTTCTGGATGGCTCCACGCAATTTGCCAGTGCGTTTAGTGTTACCGAGGTGTCTCAGAACGGGTTTACCACAGGGCGGTTAACAGGTTTAGAAATTGATAGCGATGGACTCATGTTTGCCCGATTTACCAATGGGCAAGCGCAAGTACTGGGTCAGGTAGCCCTGGCCAGTTTTAAAAATCCAGAAGGGTTAAACCCATTAGGGGCTACTTCTTGGGGGGAAACGTTTGAATCTGGTGGGGCAACGGTGGGTTCGCCGCGAACGGGTACCTTTGGCAATTTAAGATCATCAGCGCTTGAAGATTCCAATGTAGATTTATCTGAAGAGTTGGTGGGGCTTATTATTGCTCAGCGAAATTTCCAAGCCAGCGCCAAAACCATAGAAACATCCGACACCGTAACCCAGACCATTATCCAGCTTTAATAAAAAGCATGTTTAATGTAAATAAAGCGGCAAGCATGGTAAAGCTTGCCGCTTTATTTACGCTTATTTTTATGTTCTTTGTTCTTATTGGCCGTAACTCACCTAACGAATATAAATACTTGTTCATTTCCTTTGTTTAATGCCCATTGGCACTCACCTTGCAACTTTGTAAATAGATCAAATTAAGTTTATTAAGCCAAGGAGTCTTTCATGGATCATGCACTGTATATCGCCATGTCGGGTGCCAAACACAATGCATTGGGTGTTGCAGCCTCATCAAACAACCTAGCCAATGTGAGCACCACAGGTTTTCGTCAAGATTTTGAACAAGCGCGCTCTATGCCTGTGTTTGGTGATTTTTATCCAACCCGTGCTTATGCCATGGAAGAGCGCCCAGCCAGTGACTTTAATCCAGGCACATTAATTCATACCGATCGTGATTTAGATTTAGCCATTGAGAATGAAGGCTGGTTTGCCGTGCAGGACGACAGTGGCGAAGAAGCTTATACCCGCCGGGGGGATTTACGAGTAGACAGTGTAGGACGTCTTTTAAATGGTGAAGGTAAACAACTTATTGGCAATGGTGGCCCGATTGTTTTACCGCCATTTGAAAAAATTGAGATTGCAAAAGACGGAACGGTTTCAGTGGTGGCGTTAGGAGAAGAGCCAGCTGTAGTTGCCAACGTGAGCCAATTAAAGCTGGTGAAACCAGATTTATCTGAAATGGAAAAAGGCGTGGATGGGTTATTTCATATGCGTGGCGCTCAACCAGGGGATGTCCAGCCATTTGATGCGGCTGTGGTATTAGAAGTGGGGCATTTAGAGCACAGTAATGTGAATTCCGTTCAAGCCCTTACCGATATGTTGTCTTTACAAAGACAGTATGAGATGCAGGTGAAAATGATGAAAACCGTTGATGAAAATGCTCAAACTACCGCTTCCATTATGGATATCCAATAATGACGAATCAAATTCAATTAATTAAAGGCAGTTAATATTATGATGAATGCATTGTGGGTAAGTAAAACGGGCTTGAATGCCCAAGATCATGGCCTATCTGTTATTTCAAATAACTTAGCAAACGTAGCCACCACTGGCTTTAAAAAAGATCGTGCTGTTTTTGAAGATTTAATTTATCAAATTCAACGCCAACCTGGTGCCTTGTCTAGCCAAGACAGTCGCTTGCCTTCCGGTTTGCAAATCGGAACCGGTGTAAAAGTGGCAGGTACTCAAAAGATTTTCACAACAGGAGGCTTGCAAGAAACCTCGCAACCACTTGATTTAGCCATTAATGGGCGAGGCTTTTTTCAAATAGCCATGCCTGATGGTACAGTTTCTTTTACACGGGATGGAACGTTTCATATGGATGCTGAAGGTCAGTTGGTGAATGCCACAGGCTTTCTATTGGAACCGGCCATTACCATTCCCGATCAAACCAACACTTTAACCATTAGCCGTGATGGCATTGTCAGCACCACTATTTTTGGCGAAACCGAACCCACTGAAATTGGCCAAATTGATGTGGTGGATTTTATAAATCCAGCAGGTTTGCAGGCAATAGGGGGGAATTTATTTTTAGAAACCGCATCCAGTGGTGCACCACAAGTTGGAGTGGCAGGAGAAGGGGGTTATGGGGCAATGGAGCAAGGGTTTTTAGAAAACTCTAACGTCAATGTTGTAGAGGAAATGGTGCAAATGATCACGGTACAGCGAGCTTATGAAATGAATTCGAAAGTGGTTTCTTCGGCCGATCAAATGCTGCAGTACTTAGCACAGAACACCTAATAAAAAGTAAAGTAACAGTTAAGTTTTACAGGGGGAATTATGAAAGTCATCAGCATCAGTTTATTAATATTATTACTTAATGCTTGCAGTTCGATTATGCCCATGGCCGAAAAACCCGATGACCCTAAGTATGCCCCCGTGCCTGCACAATCATTAAAGCCGCCACCAGTAACGAATGGATCGCTCTTTCAAGATCATTATGCCATTTCACTTTATAGCGACCAACGGGCGAGGCGCATAGGTGATGTCATTACGGTGGTATTGCAAGAGCAAACCAATGCGCAAAAATCCAATTCTACTAATACTCAAAAAGACACCGAAATCACCATGGGAGCAGGGCCCACGTCTCTATTCGGCTCAAATGTTTCTTTTTTACAGGCAGGTGTTGTAGATGAACGATCTTTTACTGGCAAAGGAGATAGCGGGCAGAGTAACAGTTTACAAGGGCAAATAACCGTCACCATTAGCGATGTCTTACCCAATGGTATATTAGAAGTACGAGGTGAAAAATGGTTGAGTTTAAATGAAGGTGATGAATTTATTCGCGTGCAAGGGTTAATACGCCCACAGGATATTAGTGCCGATAATACGGTTCAATCCACTAAACTTGCCGATGCACGCATCAGTTATGGTGGCACGGGATCAGTGGCAAATGCCAGTAAACCCGGTTGGATGAGTAACTTTTTTAGCAGTCCTTGGTGGCCGTTTTAAACTTATAGCAATACTTGCTTGAGTGATATAGCCAATCGTTTCTTTACAGGGTGAATGAATATGTTCATAAAGAGATTATCATGAAGTTTATACGTTTATTGTTTACATTTTTATTGGTGATCTCTCAGTTGAGCTATGCTCAACGCATAAAGGACATTACCACGGTGGCAGGGGTGCGCTCTAATCAATTAGTGGGGTATGGCCTTGTGGTGGGTTTAGATGGCACTGGCGATAAAGCCCCCTTCACCAATCAGACTTTCATAAACATGATGAATGAATTTGGTATTACCATCCCCCCTGGTACGGATCCCAAATTAAAAAATGTGGCGGCGGTATCTTTAACCGCCAAACTGCCGCCGTTTGCAAAACCTGGTCAACACATTGATGTGACCACGTCTTCCATTGGCAATGCAAAAAGTTTACGAGGGGGAACATTATTATTTGCTCCCTTGCGTGGGGCCGATGGGCAAATTTATGCGGTGGCCCAAGGGAACCTTGTGGTGGGAGGATTTGGCGCCGAAGGGGCCGATGGCTCTAAAATAACGGTAAACGTTCCAAGCGTAGGGCGAATTCCAAATGGCGCCACAGTAGAGCGAGCAGTAGCCAATGCCTTTTCCCGCGGAGACAGCTTAACGCTTAATTTAAACAGTCCAGATTTTACCACAGCCAAACGATTATCCGACAGAATTAATGGTTTGCTTGGGCCAGAAACTGCTTATTCTGTTGATGCAACATCGGTAAGAGTGAGCGCCCCCAGAGACCCCAATCAACGAGTGGCCTTTTTATCATTGATAGAAAATCTTGTGATTACCCCAGGGGAGGCTACCGCGAAAGTCATCATAAATAGTCGCACCGGTACCATTGTCATTGGTAAGCACGTGGTCATCGATGCGGTTGCGGTAACACACGGTAGTTTAACGGTCACGGTCAAAGAGAATTTAGAAGTGAATCAACCGGGTGCTTTTGCAAATGGAGAAACCGCCATTGTGCCTAAAACGGAAGTGAATATTGATGAAGAAAATAACCGCATGTTTGTGTTTGCCCCTGGTGTGTCCCTTGATGAAATTGTAAAAGCGGTTAATGAAGTAGGTGCGGCCCCCGGTGACTTAATGGCCATATTGGAAGCGTTAAAACAGGCTGGTGCGTTAAACGCTGAATTAATTGTAATTTAGGTACATATTGTTCATGACTATTCAGGAAGAAAAGCAGAAATGTTTTGCAACCATTGAACAATACAATAATGCCCTAAGCACCTGTGTTGAACAAAATAACATAACGGCCTTACAGGAAACTTATCAAATAAGAGATAAACTTATTCATGATTTTTTCAATAAATACGCATCCGAGTTATCTGAAGGTGACCGGATTTTTTTCGAAAAGTTAAAAGCTTTTGATGCTGAATTAGCCATAGAGATGAAAAAGGAAAAGAACACCATTCTAGGTGATCTTTCATCTAGAAAAAAAATGCAGTCTGGAATCAATAACTACCAAAGAATTTCTAAAGATAAATAGCGGCTTATATGCCCCTTTTGTGTTCTACCTAGCGGTTAACTTTAGCCGCCCTGTCTTGCCCATCTCATTGTTTTATAAGAAAAAAACGTATTGGCATGAGTCATGCTTTTCTTGAAGTAGATAAAGGAAAAGCCATGAACAGTATTGACAGTGCTTATAACTACAATGATCTATCTGGTTTAAACGCCATTACCAAGCAGGGAGAGACTGATAAGTCAGGGGCTCTTAAAGAAGTGGCTCGTCAGTATGAGTCTATGTTTGTTGGCATGATGCTAAAAAGTATGCGTGAAGCTAACGCAGCCTTTGAAGAAGATAACCCTTTGTTCAGTAATGAGTCTAAATTTTATCGTGATATGTTTGACGATCAACTAGTGCTTTCATTAAGCAAAGGGAAAGGCATGGGGTTGGCGGATACCCTGTATCGCCAGTTAAAAGAACAATTTGATAATAAAGAATCTAGCGAAAATTCAGAAGCACCTCTAAATGAAAAAATTTATACCTTAGATCATAAAGAGCGCGTTAATCCCTTTATTCTCGAGCCTAATATTAACAACAACGTACGCTCTAAAATTGAACGTCATTCAAGTGTTACTGCGATAACCGATACTGCTACTGATACCGAAAAATCGCTTAAACCAATTATGCCCATTCAGCTTGAAGCGCAGGCTCTAGAGGCCAATAAAGTCATAGTTAATAAAACCATTATTGATCAAACCCCCGATGAACATGAGCGCAAAGGGCTGGTAGTTAAAGCCTCTGATTTTCATTCACCCCAAGAATTCGTGAATACGTTATGGCCCATCGCACAAAAAGTAGGAGACAAAATGGGGGTTGAACCTAAAGCCATAATTGCGCAAGCGGCGTTAGAAACGGGTTGGGGGAAATATATTATTCATCAATCTAATGGTGAAAATAGTCATAACCTCTTTGGTATTAAGGCTGACAATCGCTGGGGTGGTGAAATTGCGAAAGTGAGCACACTAGAATATCGAAATGGATTGGCTAAAAAAGAAGTGGCTCCTTTTAGAGTTTACGATTCTTATGAGTCCAGTTTAAAAGATTACAGCCAGTTTGTGAAAGACAGTGAACGATATAAAAATGCTGTAAGCAATGGCTATAGCGTTAAAGGATACAGCGAAGGTCTTCAGAAGGGGGGTTATGCAACCGACCCAAATTATGCCAAGAAGATTCAAAGAATTGCCAGTGGCGATGTTTTAAATGATGCCATTGCTGACATTAAACGAGGTTAATCATGGCCGACCTTCTTAATATAGGTATATCTGGGTTAAAGGTTCATCAAACGGCCCTGACTGTTACTGGACATAATATTACCAATGTTAATACAGAAGGATATTCTCGTCAGGATTTAGATGTTATATCCCAGTCACCACAATTTTTAGGGGGGTTGTGGATCGGTAGTGGCGCTGAAGTTCAAGATGTAAAGCGAGTTTATGATCAATTTTTAGTAGACCAATTAAGAATAGACACCTCCACATATACAGAGCTCGATGCACTGACATTAAACGCAGGCCAAATAGACAGCCTCATGGCAGACCCCGGTACAGGGTTGCAGCCAGGCTTAGAACGTTTCTTTGGATCTTTACAGGCCGCAATCGATGATCCTAGTTCTATTCCCGCTCGTCAGGTGGTTATCAGTGAATCTCAAGGTTTGGTAGACCGCTTTCAAACAATTGATAAACGATTAACTGATCATAACACTACTTTAAATGGTCAAATGGAAGCCATAGTGGGCAATATAAATGCGCTAGGTGAGGCAATTGCAGAATTAAATGAGCAGATATTATTTGCATCTTCTTCAGCGCAGGGAAATAAACCCAATGATTTATTAGACAAACGAGACCTAGCCTTAAAGGAATTATCAGAGCTGGTGGGCACCACAGTGGTTGAGCAAGATGGCAATTCAATAAACGTCTCCATTGGCAGTGGTCAGTCATTGGTGGTGGGAACCACCATTCAAAAAATAGAAGTGACCAATGGCGGTGGCGACCCGCAGCGAAAAAGTATTATGTTAACGCAAAACGGTGTGGAGCTAGATATTACCCGTGAGATTTCCGGTGGACAATTAAGTGGCCTATTAGACTTTAGAGAACAAGTTCTAGACCCAGCTATTAATCAACTAGGTAGAATTTCTATTGGTTTACAAGAGTTTATAAATGAACAACATGTAAAGGGCATCGATATAGACGGTCAACCGGGCGAAGTCTTTTTTAAAGACTATAACGCCGCCGATATTGCCCAGCGCAGAACAGTGGGAAATGATAATAACGCCAAGCCGGACGACAGACAATTAGCGGTTTACATAACCGATTCAGCATCACTTACCGATAGCGATTACAGGGTAGAGTTTACAGGGCCTAATGATGTGACATTTAAAGTGATTCGCATTGATGATGGCGCTGAAGTACTGAAGAGCTCAATTTCAACTGATTATCCTGATACTTTTGAAATTGATGGTTTTTCGTTAAGTTTTGAAGCGGGCAATTATAAAGCCGGAGATGAATTTTACTTAATGCCCACCCGCAGTGGCGCGAAAGAAATCGAACTTAATTTAGAGCTTCCACAACAGTTAGCTTTAGCTGTACCGGTCATGACCAATGCATCCATAGGGAACACAGGCTCAGGGGAAATTTCTAGCGGTGAAGTGTTTGATATCACTACATCAGCTTTTGAAATCCCAGGTCAACTAGAGCCTCCACTATTGATTAAATTTACCAGTGCCACCACTTATGATGTGTTGGATAATTCAGATCCCGCACACCCTATTCCCATGTTTCCATCTTTAATGAATCAGCAATATATTCCGGGCATTACCAATAATTTATTGCCCACTGATTCCACCACTCAGGCGGTAACCAGCTTAGGAGGTTATGTTCCTCAATCGGCCACTTATCAAGATTGGCGACTGGCCCCTATTACTGTGGGAAATGGTTTATTTCCGGCTCGGATAACCATAAGTGAACCGGATCCCATAACCGGTAATACCCTTGATCGCCCTGAGTTTTTTATTCCTGCTGATCAGCCAGCCAGCGAGACCGCCAGATTACTTTCGTTAGAAAGTGGTATGACCGCAACCGCCAGAACAACCGTTGAGCTCACCGATTTTGTGGCAGGTGTGTACTTAACTAATTCACCATTTCCTGATGAGCCTGTGATACTGAGCTTAAATGGCATAGAGCTTACTGACGTGCTGCCAATAGATCAGCTTAAATATGACACCCCTTATCCTGATGTGGTACCTGAACCATTAACGCCTGACTTTATTGCCGATCGTATCAATGCCAATTTTGATTTTCGTGATCAAGGCATTATGGCCAGAAGCGATGGGGACAGTGTGCAGATCATTGCGATTAATGGAGAAGACCTAGCGTTTGAAATTGATGGTGAGCTTGGTGATGGTTTTAAATACTCTAATGGAAATGACATTTACCTAAAGCCCACAGGAGAATCGTTACCGACTCCATTATCTGAATTTGAAGGCTACGACTTTTCAGTTGGAGGCCCCTTTAATTTTGAATTTGATATCCCAGGGCAAGATACCTTTTCCATTCAATTAACAGGTACTCATGCTACTGGCGCAGAAGTGCTTGATGAAATAAGAACTAAAATTGAAGAAACCACTTACTCTTATAATGGTGATCTTGATGTTGAAATTGATGCTAAAGGTAATATTCTATTTCAACCACGCTTAGAGGTTTTTGGTAATGGTGACTGGGGCAGCTACAAAGTCACCATGGGGGGGGAGATTAAAGTTATTTTAGATGAAGGCCTAACGCTGTCGTCTGACCCAAATTTAAGTAACTTATTTGAAGAGGAGCCAAACCATGACCCAGTGTATTTAGGCTATGAAGTGACCATGACAGGAATTCCCAGCGAAGGGGATGAATTTGAAGTCTTATTCAACGAAGATGCAGTAACCGATAACCGAAATGGTAATCTTCTGTCAAACATTCAAAACGTTGAAATAATCGAAGATGACATGACCCTAAGTGAGGGTTATGGGCGCATGGTAGAAGAGGTGGGTTCGATTACTGCTCGTGCGCAAATTAATGCAGAAAGCGCTAAAACTTTATTAGATTTTAGTGAAGCCAGTGTGCAATCGGTAAGTGGGGTCAATCTTGATGAAGAAGCCGCCAAACTAATTCAATACGAATTAGGGTATAACGCAGCCGCACAAGTTATCAGTGTTGCTAGAGATTTATTTTCTACCTTAATTGGTATTTTTAGATAGGAGATGGCAATGCGTATTTCCAGTATGCAGCAGTTCCATTCAGGTGTTAATGGCATCTTAAATAACCAAGAAGTGGTTAATAACACGCAGCAACAAATATCCAGTGGCAAAAGTATATTAACCCCAGCTGATGATCCAATTGCCTCGACACGTATTTTGCAATTACAACAGGACATCGCTTTAAGAGAACAATATGCGGCTAATTTAATAGCCGCTAAAAATCATCAAAATCATGAAGAGGTAACTCTAGAGGGAGTCATAGATAACCTTCAAAAAATTAGAGAACTGACCATTCAAGCAGGTAATGGAGCGACAACAAAAGATGATCGAGGTTTTATCGCAGCTGAGATTGAAGAGCGCTTAAAAAGCGTAGTGGATATTCTTAATACCAAGGATGCCAGTAATGTATATATCTTTTCTGGCTTTAAAGGGGAGAACAAACCATTTGTTGAAAGACCAGGAGGAGGATACAGCTTCGAAGGAGATCAAGGCGAAAGGTCGTTACAAATTAGTGCAAATGCGACCGTTCAGGTAAACGACTCAGGGGAAGATTTATTTGTAGATATCCCCTCGGTAAACAATACATTTTTTACATTGGATAATCCAAACAATATAGGAACAGGGGTTATCAATGTAGGCTATATTCAAGATCAAGAAGAGTTTGATGCGGTATACCCAGAAGATTTCTATATTGAATTTAATTCCGATAGTGCCGTAACACCACAAGGTACTAATTACACTGTGAGAAGAGCATCAGATGATCGGGCAGTAGATGGCTTAAGTACTATTGCTTATTCAATTGGCAGTGACATAAATTTTGCAGGTACCAGCGTTAAAGTATCAGGACAACCGGAGCCAGGTGACACATTTTTAATTGAAAGCAGTGAGAAGCAGTCTATAACTGATACCGTTCAAATGCTAATTGAAGGGCTAAGGGGCTTTGATGATAGTGTCGCGGGTGGTGCTCAAATCAATGAATTGGTTGCGAATACGCTAACGAATATTGATAGCTCTATTACCACTATATCCACTACCAGAAGTGAAATTGGTGCAAGATTAAACTCCATTGAATCAGTGGATAACTTTCAACAAGATTTGGAACTCGTCAGCCAACAAGCGCTTTCCACGTTGCAAGATTTAGATTTTGCAGAAGCAGTAAGCCGCTTATCTCTTGAAAGTTTTCTATTAGAAGCCTCTCAACAAACCTACTCTAAAATTAGCAGTTTAAGCTTATTTAACCATCTATAACGTACACGATTTACATATGGTCTGTTAATTGCTCAGCTTTATTAGAGCTCTGAAATATTGACGATGTGAGGTCGTTATCATGTTTGATGGTAAAAGTGTTTTGATTACCGGTGGCACTGGTTCTTTCGGTCATAAATATACCGAGACCTTATTAAGCCGTTACAAGCCAAAGAAAGTAATTATCTATTCACGGGACGAGCTAAAGCAGTATGAAATGTGGGTCAAAGCTACAAATGCAAGGAATAACGGACGATCATTACAAGGTTATGAATGTTCGCGCCCTCTAAGTTGTAATGACTTTAATTATTTTCTAGTTGATGGTGCTTATATTGAAAGAAGATTTAAATCAAACGAAGAAAATCCATCCAAAGATTACTTATGTAATCGCTCACTAAAATGGCCAATCTTACTAGGCGAAGTTCACATAAGTCGCCTTCATTTTGAGGTAAAACCATGATCCCTTATGGCAAACAAACAATAGATGAAAATGATATTAAGGAAGTATCTTTAGCAGCAAGAAGTGCATTTATTACCCAAGGTCCTAGGGTTGAGGGCTTTGAGAAAGAGCTGAGCTTATATGTTGGCAGTGAATATGGTGTTGCAGTTAATAGTGGTACATCGGCACTACATATTTCATGTTTAGCCCTAGGTGCAGGTGTAGGGGATTATATCTGGACATCTCCAATGTCATTTATAGCAAGTTCCAATTGCGCCTTATATTGTGGTTCTAGAATTGATTTTGTTGATATCAATAAAGAATCGGGATTAATGAGTGTAGAAGCACTTGAAGCCAAATTAATGAAGTCAAAAAAAATGGGATGCTTACCAAAAATTGTAATCCCGGTTCATTATGCTGGCCAGCCATGTGATATGAAGCGTATTTATGAACTATCATGCAAATTTGGATTTAAAGTTATCGAAGACGCAAGCCATGCACTAGGTGCTGAATACGAACCATATAGCAAAATTGGAAATTGCAAATATTGTGATGTTACTGTCTTTAGCTTTCACCCGGTAAAAATGATTACAACAGGGGAAGGAGGGATGGCAGTTACAAATGACAAGGTTATTTCTACTCATATGAAAAGATTAAGAAGTCATGGGGTAGTAAAGACACCAAATATGGATCCTTGGTATTATGAGCAGGTTGAGATGGGCTTTAACTATAGAATGACAGATATATCAGCATCTTTAGGTTCATCACAATTGTCAAAAATAGAAGCATTTGTTGATCAAAGAAGTAACATTGCAAAAAGGTATGACAACGAAATATTAAATAAAAATATAAAATCAATATTCAGAAATACTACAGGAAGATCAAGCTACCATTTATACCCGATATTGACCAATGGAAGTAGAGATAGAAGAGAGCTATACAATCTTTTTCACGAAAATGACGTAAAAGTACAAGTGCATTATATACCTATATATAAGCAACCTTACTATAGGCGAATGCAATTTGAATTATATCCAAATTGTGAGTATTTTTATGACAGAATAATATCAATACCAATATTTCCTACATTGGAGTCAAGAGATCAAAAGTATGTAATTGATATTTTGAATAATTTTTAGCTTTATAAAGTTTATAAATTAAAGCGTGAATCTATTTTGGATGAGCATTTTATTCATCTTGTAGAAATAATCTTTGCAACCTCTTGAATATTATATTGCGATGTAAATAATTAATACAATTTATAATAGAAAAACTCAATTGGATCAACAAGCGGTTGTTAATGCACTGACAAAGGTGTTGTTATGAATGTGGCTATAATACCTGCCCGAGGAGGCAGTAAACGTATTCCTAGAAAAAATATTAAACTATTTAAAGGCAAACCTATGATCAGTTACTCTATTGAGGCGGCTATTAAAAGCGGTTGCTTTGATAGGGTGATTGTTTCAACTGATGATGCTGAAATTTCTAAAATAGCCATTGAATTGGGAGCCGAAGCACCTTTTTTAAGGCCTGCTAATTTCTCTGATGATCACACTGCTACAGTTCCTGTGATTAAGCATGCGATTGAATATTTGAATGCCAGTGGTAGCCATGTTGATTTAGCATGCTGTATTTATGCCACTGCACCGTTTGTTAAAGTTGAAGACTTAAAGCATGCCTTTGAAAAAATATCTAATTCAAATAGCCATTATTGTTTAAGTGTGACCACTTTTCCATATCCTATTCAAAGGGCTATTAGAATTGAGCCATCAGGTAATATTGCCATGATTCAACCTGAAAACTATGATGTCAGAAGCCAAGATCTAGAAGAAGTTTATCATGATGCAGGACAATTCTATTTTGGTACTGCACAGGCTTGGCTAGAAGGAAAACCAATATTAACGAACCAATCTTTACCGCTTATTATTCCAAGGTGTAGAGTGCAAGATATCGATACACAAGAGGATTGGCATCAGGCTGAGCTAATGTTCGAAGCTATTAATCGCTAGTCATTATGAACAGTCCTTATGTTGCTTTTAGGGTGGATGGCGGCGCTGAACTAGGTATCGGTCACATTATGCGTTGCCTAACATTGGCTGATCGAGCCAATAAAATGGGTTTTAAAATTCTGTTTATCTGTGCTTCTCTTGAGAGCTCACTTAAAAATAAAATTACAAATAAAGGCTTTAAGCTGAGTGTTATTGAAAGTGATATGGAAAAAGATGCAAAGCACTGTTTAGAAATTATAGATGATTACCTTATAAAATTATTAATCGTTGACCATTATAAAATTTCTAATGAGTGGGAAAGGCAGTTAAAGAAATCAGTGGATGAAATGGTAGTAATAGATGATCTAGCCGATCGTCCCCATGACTGCGATTTCTTAATTGACAGCGCATACGGTAGAACAAAGAGTGAATACGAAAAACTGGTAAATAGTGAATGCCAGCTATTGTTGTCAAGTGACTATACAATATTAAGACCCGACTTTATTGGCTCAAGGCCCCAGGCCTTCAATAAGCGTCGAGAAACTCATCATATAAAAAAGGTTCTAATTAACTTTGGCGGCACAGATATTCTGGATCTTTCAATATTGTCAATGGAGCAATTATTAGGTAATGGATTTACAGGTTCCATAGACATATTGATAAGTTCTTCCTACACGAAATTAGCTGACCTAAAAAATACGTGCAAAAGTTTGACTAATGTTACTTTACATATAGATTCAAACCAAGTAGCCGAAATTATGCTGCAGGCTGATTTAGCCATAGGCAGTTTAGGCACCTCAACATGGGAAAGGTGCTGCTTGGGTTTGCCTTGTATTAGTGTGGTGGTTGCAGATAATCAATCTTATATTGCGCAACAACTGGCTGAATATGGCGCCATAGAATTAACGAGTATTCAAAAAATGGAGCAAACCATTGTTAACTATATGGATGTATCCCATATGAGATATTGGAAAATACAAAGTGAAAAATCCTTCACTCTTTGCGATGGTAATGGTGCTGACCGAATTTTAAGTAAGCTTTTCTCAAATGAATGTGATTCAAATAACGTATTATTAGCTCCCGCATCTACTTTAGACGAGGAGTTATTATTCTCTTGGCAAACAGAAGCGGGAAACCGAAAGTTTAGTCGTATATCCAAAATTCCTAGCCGTATAGAACACAATGCTTGGTTTGAAGCGTCTCTTGCGAACTCTAAAAGAAGAATGTGGCTAGTATTGTATCAAGGGGTAAAATGCGGTTACGTAAGGCTAGACGATTTAGGAGAATCAGAGGAAGTCTCTGTGCTGATCGGTAAGGACCATCAGGGTTTAGGTGTTGCGTTTAAATCCATTAATATTTTAAAGCGCTTAAGTTTATATAATAATATTAAAGCTGAAGTAGCTAAAGAGAATCTTGCATCAATTCGTCTATTTAAGAGCCTTGATTTTATCCAGTTAAGTCCAATTCAGTATCGATGGGAGAAGTCATGAAATACGTTACTATTAATCATCGAAAAATTGGCGCTGACTTCCCGCCATATATTGTTGCAGAAGTTTCAGCAAATCATAATGGAGAAATAGATAAAGCAAAATCTATTATGTTGGCTGCAAAAGCCAGCGGTGCAGATGCTGTTAAGCTTCAAACCTATACACCAGACACTCTAACGATTGATTGTGACAAACCTGACTTTTTAATTGACGAAGGATTATGGTCAGGTAATACGCTATATAATTTATATAAACAAGCATACACACCATTTGAATGGCACAAGGATCTTTTTGACTACGCTAGAAAAATTGAAATCACTTGTTTTAGCTCTCCATTTGACAAAACGGCTGTTGACCTTCTTGAAAATTTAAATGCTCCAGCCTACAAAATTGCTTCTTTTGAAGCCATTGATTTACCCCTCATAAAATATGTGGCTCAAACGGGTAAGCCTATGATTATCTCAACTGGGATGGCAAGCCTGCTTGAAATAGAAGAAGCCTTTGATACTGCATGCTCTAATGGTTGTAATGAGATTATTCTTTTACATTGTATTAGTGCTTATCCTGCTCCTATTGAAGAATCTAATTTAAAGACAATCAAGGACATGGCAGATAGATTTTTAACCGTCACAGGACTATCAGACCACACGCTGGGGACAACGGCATCTATATCTGCCGTGGCCTTGGGGGCAAGTTTTATTGAAAAACATTTTACCTTGTCTCGCCAAGATAAAGGCCCTGATTCAGTATTTTCCTTGGAACCTAATGAGCTAAAAAGTTTATGTGTGAAAAGCAAAGATGCTTGGCTTGCGCTTGGTCACTCAAGCTATGATCGTAAAGAATCGGAAAAAAGTAACACTAGGTTTAGGCGCTCCTTATATTTTGTTCAAGATGCTGTAAAAGGCACAATTTTAGATGAAAAAACCGTGCGCAGTATTCGTCCTGGTTTTGGTCTCGCGCCAAAGCATCACCCTGATATTATAGGGCGAAAACTAAAGGCGGATGTAGAGCGTGGCACTCCTGTTTCTTGGGAGCTATTAGAAGAAAAATGAAAAAAAAGTACAATGTGTTACTTCTTGGGCTGGGCAATATCGCCATGGGTTATGATTTAGCCCGCGATGATGTGTGCTGGACTCATTTAAAAGCCATTTCAATGCACATTAACTTTACCCTTATTTCGGCCATTGATCCTGATGTAAAAAAAAGAGCGGTATTTGAAAATAGCACAGGATTAAGCGCTTATTCAACGCTACAAGAATTCTTTTGTAGTAAACACCCTGATATAGACCTAGTGGTCATTGCCACCCCAACCAGTCAGCACTTAAAGAACTATCGTGAAGTTAAAGAGCTTAATCCAAGTTTGGTTGTCATGGAAAAACCTTTGGCAAACTCAATTGAGAAGCTTGATATTTTAAAGTCAGAAATGATAAATGGGCCAAATATTATTGTTAATTTATTCAGACTTTATCAGCATGGCTTAAATAAAAAATTAGCTGAATTAAATCTGTCAGGATATTGCAACATACAGGTGCGCTATAGCCAGACATTGTTACATAATGGTATTCATTTTATTACGTTAATTGAGTCTCATTTTGGAAGATGTTTATCTTCTAAGAAAGTACTTATAGATGGCGAAGCGTGTTTTATATTAGCGTTTAAAAATGCAAGTGCGGTATTTCAAAAATCCTCACCAGATTTAGATGATAATAGCATGACGGTACAATCGTCATTGGGGACGTTTTATTATCTTAATGGAGGGCGTATTACATTTTTTATTGACTCAGTGCATATAAAGACTGAATTTGATCAACACGAATTTAATTTTCATATGCTTAATGTGTATGATCAATGTTTCAAGTTTTTCGAAAGTAAAAGTGATGAAAGCCTTAGTTTGGCAATTTCAGGTCAGAGTACCTTGTTAAAATGTGAGGAACAGGATGCTTAGTCTTTCACGGTACAATCCTATTGGCGAAGAAGAAAAAAAAGCCGCCATGCGAGTATTAGATTCAGGAAGTTTGTCTGCTTTCATAGGAGCATGGGGCGATGACTTTCATGGTGGGCAAGAAATAAATGCATTTGAGCGTGAGCTTGAAAGCTACTTTAATGTTAAACATGCTGTGACATTTAATTCTCTTACTTCAGGGCTAATAGCGGCTATTGGGGCTATTGGTATAGAGCCTGGTGATGAGGTGATCGTTTCGCCATGGACCATGAGTGCAACGGCCACGGCCATAGTGATATGGGGTGGCATTCCTATATTTGTTGATATAGAGAAAGAATTTTACGGGTTAGATCCAGATAAAGTTAAGCAAGCGATTACTCCAAATACCAAAGCTATTGTAGTGAGCGATATTTTTGGACATGGTGCTCAGTTAGACAAGCTAAAAGGTATATCGCAGGAGTACGAGTTAAAGTTAATAGAAGACGTTGCACAAGCCCCTGGTATAAAATTTAAAAATGAGTTTTGTGGGAAGTGGGGAGACATCGGTGGCTTTAGTTTAAATTATCACAAACACATACACACAGGAGAAGGCGGCTTTTGCATTACCGATGATGCCAATTTGGCATTAAGAATGAAAATGATCCGTAACCATGCCGAGGCCAGCGTTGTTAATAGCCCAATTAAAGATTTAAAAAATATGGTGGGTTTTAATTTTAGAATGGGAGAGATTGAAGCCGCCATAGGGCGGGAGCAACTTAAAAAGCTGCCTAAATTATTGAAAGTAAACCAAGAAAAGGCCAGTTGGTTTTATAAACGATTACAAAATGTAAATGGTATAACATTGCCTAAGGTTGAAGGTGATAGTTCCCATGCTTATTACGTTTTTCCAATTCAGCTTAGTTTTTCAAAAGATAATGGCTTTTTAGCATTATTGGAAAATCAACAACTACCCGGTTTAGTGGCCCGTTATGTAAATGTGCATAGGTTGCCCATGTTTCAACATAAGGTGGCTTTTGGCGGCGGCTATCCTTGGAGCATGGCCCATAGGGAAATAGATTATACCGTGGGTATATGCCCAGTTGCTGAAAGCCTTAATGATCACTACTTTATTGGTTTGCTCATTAGTATGTATGATATGAATGAAAATGAAGTCAGTCAGTTATGTGACATTTTTGAAAATGCTTTGCAAGCCAGCTTAAATGAAGCCTAGAATTCTTCTGTGCAGTCATGACGCAGGGGGGGCTAATCTATTACTGGCTTGGGCATTAGAGCACCCAAATAACAGCTACATTGCGCTATTAAGCGGCCCTGCTGTTGGTATATATAGCGCAAGTAATTTAATTTTTAATTCCATTGATAGCATCGAAAGTATCCCCAGAAATATAAGTCAGTTTATTTGCAGCACAGGCTGGCAAACTGATTTTGAAAAAATATTAATTGAGCATTGTGTGAGTAATAACAAGAAGGTGGCAGTTTATTTGGATCACTGGGTGAACTATAGGGCACGATTTGTTTTTAAAAACCATCTATTAGTACCTGATCAAATTTGGGTTGTAGATGAAGAGGCTCTTATAGTGGCGACCAAAGAAATGCCTGAGGTACATAAAATAAAGGTAATTGGTAATTATTACGAAGAGACGATTATTAATAACATTAAAAATAATAGCCCACCTTCAAAAAATTCAGCCTCCATATTATTGTGTTTAGAACCTATTAGGGAAAATATTGATGTAGTGGCTCTATGGGACGACCTAGTTAATTTCCTACAATTTAAATGTAATGGCTGTCAGTTTATAATTAGACCTCATCCCAGTGGTGAATTAGATGGCAGTGAATACCTAAAAGACAAGTTAGCAAGTTTTGCAAATGTGAGAATGAGTCGATGCACGCTAGAAGCTGATTTAGCCTGCTGCCGAACGGTAATTGGCTATCAATCTTCTATCTTTTCTATCGCCCATAAGCTTAACAAAGAGGTTATTAGTTACTTTCCTGCACAAGCAATGAAGCCCTTGCTACCTCATGCTTATATTAATTACATTCCATCGAACTCTTCATTAAAGGAAAGCTTGCCTTAATTGCAGCAAGATTGTCCTTGCTCATGGGTTTCCAAGACATAGCATCACCTTCATTCTGATTCACAAAACTGAGTTTCCCTGAATTCAATCCTTTTAGTGCTTTGGGTAAAAGCTCACAGGCTGATTGATACAGATGACAGCGCAAGTCTTCATAACAACTAAACAGGCTCTTATCGTACGTTTCTACAGTTAATATAGGGCCAGCATCATATTCTTTGTTCATTAAGTGCACAGAGTTAGCAATCTCATCACAATTGTAAATACTCCACTCTACGCTGCTACAGCCTCTATACTTGGGGAGTCTTCCCGGGTGTATGTTAATAACCCCCACAGCAGTTGATGCTAAAAGCTCATGGCCTAGTTTTCTGGGGGTGCCTGCATTCACTAAGCAATCAAGTTGTAGGTGCTTAATAAGCTTAATGCACTCCTGAGCATTGTGGTTTTTCACGAAATAAAAGGCCGGCCTATTCATGCTCGCTGAATGGATAAATGCATCTTCGTTTTCAATTGTTTTGAACCTTCCTAATGTGCGCTCATTAATAATACTAAGGTCCTTTTCACTTAATGCTTTTAAGTCGCAAATAATTCTTATTTCAGAAAAACCTTCCTTATGAAGTGCCAGTAAGTAATGAGGCAGCATAGGGTGATTTAAAGTACTAAGAAGTCCGATTTTCATTTTCTTAAAGTCCATGACTATTTTTCATATTGACTTAAAACAGCACAAAATGTGCCGCTATTTTTTATAAAAGCGGTAGCTTCTATCCGACATTAATGACTCCTAGATTAATCACTTAATAATCAAAGACTTACAAGGTTAATTAGGTGGTATAAATCTTGCGGACTGATGTATATCAAAGTTAGAGAATTAAGCATTAAAGTATTCCCTAACAATGCCGATTTAAGTGTCATTAAAACAATATTGATAGAGGCTATTATGTTGCAAAAAAAAGAACCATTCTGGGATACTTTAATGCCTGGCTCGTATAAAAATATGGAGCAAGAGTTTGATGAAGGCTACAAATACAGGTTGCTGCATGAAATCGCCGTTAAGCAATCTGCTATTTCAGATGTAAGATGCCAACAAATGGGTGGTGGTAAACACAGGGGATATTTTCAATCACTTGATGAAAATGGGGTGAATGATGCGTTTAATTTATTGGCTTCAAACCCTAAACTTGAGTTTGGTGATGATGTATTAGAGTTATTTAACAAAGTCATTACACCTGAAATTGAAGAAGAGCTAAAAGCGTATTTTAATTCTAACTTCGCCATTATGTTTTATTCATCTAGAAACATTACCCTGCAAAGTAGAGAAACCAATCCTTCTATAAAATGGCATTGTGATGGAGCCCCCACAAATTCAGCCATGTTAATGTGTTATCTAAATAGTGAAGAAGATCATGAATCGTCTACCTTATTTATGGATGAAGAACCCACTAGAAAGTTAAAAGAAATAGGGTATATTTACAGTCAAGTTATTCATCGCCACGAAGAGATTGATGACCTTTTAGATTATTATGGTATTGAAAAAAATATTCATAGGCATGACTTTAAAGCAGGTGAAAGCATCATATTTGGCGCCTCACAGGTTGCACACCGAGCTGAAATCCCTAAAATTGAAGGGGCTCGCACAACTCTAGACTTTTGCATTATTCCTTCTCCTGTACCTTGGAGAGAAGCCATTGAGAAGGGCTTTATCCCTGCTAACCAATGCGTGCACTATAAAGGGCAAGTACAGCGGTTGTTAGCTGCTGTTAATACCACTGAAAATACTGAAGTAAAAGAGCAGGTTACTATTGATGCTGATATGAAAGAAAAAAATGTCGAATCGTTAGCAACCCAAGGAAGTGTGATCCAAATTCCAAGCGGTGGAAACATCACGTCAAAAGAATCACTGGAAATGCATATTAATTCCATATTCACTGATAAAACTTACTCCAGTAATCTTTTCAAGCAAGTCACTAACAATAAAGTTAACTATGAAACACTAACGGTAAATGAACTTTTAACGCTTCTTAAAAAATCATTCCATGATGGCTTAAACTGGGGAGCAGGGTTCAATAGCCTTGACTTAAAAAATTTAAAGGATTTATTAGAGTTTGAAGATAAATATATTCGTTCGGTAAGTTGCTTCTCACCTAAAAATAAACCTAATCCTAATGCCATTATGTGGCCGATTCCCAATCATCCTAAGCATCCTAATTCTAAGTTCGACATGTTGCCTTATGCTGTTGAAAATAAAATAATGGATAAATCAACCCCCATTGGGTCAGCAGGATCATGCTTTGCAATGGAGATTGCCAAAGTTTTACAATCTGAAGAGTTCAATTATGTAGTAACTGAACTGGGTGAGAATCCTCAAGAAGAAGCGATCATTGATGGTTATGAGTTAGGCAGTGGTAATGCTCTTTATAGCGCAAATTTTGGTATTCTTTTTAATACCCCAAGTTTGAAACAATTGGCTCAAAAAGCCTTTGGTGAAAAGGAATTTACAAAATACTTGGTGCAGGCTGAGCATGGATTGTTTATGGACCCATACAGAGAAAATGTTTACTTTAAGTCAAAAGAAAATTTCTTAAGAGACTACCCAAAACATATTGAAGCGATTAAACAAACATTATTGCAAAGCGAAGTATTTATATTTACGGCGGGTTTGAATGAATGCTGGGAGTTGTTTGACGGTACAGTTGTCTCTAGAAACCCCAGAAATAGCTTATATCACTTAATTGAACATAAAGTATTAACCGTTCAAGAAAATATAGATAATATTCTATCCTTTTTTCATACGGTGAAGCGTTATAACCCTAAATTTAAGCTGGTTTTAACCTTATCACCAGTGCCTTTGTTGGCCACAGGTAGAGGGGAGACCCACCATATAATAGAAGCGAATACTCATTCAAAAGCAGTGCTAAGAGTAGCCTTAGAAGAGGTAGTGAAGTCCCATGAGGATATTTATTACTTGCCTAGCTATGAACTAGTGACGGAGTGTATGCCTAATGCTTGGAAGGAAGATCACCGCCATGTAACAGCTGAGACTGTTAGTAAAGTGATTGGTATGTTTAAAAATATGTATGTGAACTAGTAGTGACTTACGAAAAAGGCCGATCACTCGGCCTTTCTCTATTATTCTGGCTCTGAAGTAGAGGTCCATGTCCATGGGTCTGCATTAACGTTGAATTTTTTATGAACTACCTTTGAAAAGTGTGTATATAAACCTTCAATAATCATTTGTGTTTCTTGTTTCCACTCCTTTATCCATTTATTTCGCAACTCTTCATCTTCTATTGAAAGAGCATGAGAAAAGCCAATGTATAATAAGTGCCAAATGCTTCCTCTTATAAAAAAGTAGAAAGAAGGTAATCCAGGCTTTATTTTCAATTCTAAAAATCGTGATATCTGGTTGATAGTACAAGCTACTGAATAAAAGGTGTCGTCTGATTTATTTAATTCAGAAATGATATGGTTTCCTAGTTCCTTTAAATTGTGTTCAAGTACCTCTACGCGTGATTCAATGGTTTTGCGATCTATTTTGGTGTTGTTATTAGTAAATTCATGTTTTATAAACTCATGTTTATTATGCTCAGTGCTTCGATTTTCCAACCTGCCATTAAGGTCGCTTTCATTTAGCCAGATAGTACTGTCTAACTTGGCGCCATCAGAGCAATTAAATATGGTGGAGGTTTTACTGAAAACAATAGCGCAGTTTTCAATGGTTCGTTTAGCCGTATATAAAATGGGCTTGGTTTTTAGCGTATCACCATGTACACCATCAATATTGACTACAGCTTCTTTTTCTACATCGGATCCTAGTAAAAGGTCCTTGTCTTTTGTTGTGTAGTAAATAGCACCTTTGGCATGATGATTAGCGGTATCCTTATACCCCATATCAATACCAAATAGGTATATCTCTTTAAAGCCCCAATGAAGAAATAATGCTAATGCGCCATTAGAGCAAGTGGGTGTGCCTCTATTTACTGCAGAATCTTTATCACCAAACAGAAAATTTGTAGCGCTTTCACCTTTAAAGTAAAGTGTTTTATAGCTAAATAAATTAAAAACCCGTGGCGGAATTTGCGTGGGACCAATTATAGGTATGGTTTTTAACCATTCATCATCTTTCAGTGCTTTTAAGTGCGTCAGGGTCACCAGGTGAGACTCTAATTCAAAGTGGATATCAGGTTTAATACCGTAGTGATACAAGGAGTGAATGGCGGTACCACAAGAAACGACAATGGCTTTTCCTTTATGCTTTTTAAGTTGCTCTATTCTTTCTGATAATGATGGTCCACCCCCAATAATGAACACCGGAATATCAATAAATTCTGGCTTATTGGGCTGTATAATTCGATGGTCAGCATTTAAATTGTGCAGGCAGTTATTAAGCTGGTATATTTCATCGTCGTAATGACCCCAAACTGTCGCGAAGGCAGTGGTATCTTCATTGATTTTTTTGGTTAATCTTCGATAAATATCTTCATTTCTGTGATTAATAAAGAGGGTACTAATAGGGTACAAAGGGCAATGCATGGACAGATAGTGGAACTCAAGCGCCATAAGCTTTTGGTCATTTTCAACTGGACCAATAATAAAGTGAATATTTTTATTTTTATCTTTAACAAATGTTTGGCAAATTTCTTTCCAATTAATAGTGTAAAGAGAGGCGGCAAATAATTCTTCATTATTTTCAACAATCAAGCAGTTAATTACCACATGGCTGCTTAAAAACTCTCTAATATGGTAACCTGCTCCCACCCCATGAAATGCCATTAAGGGATAAAAATCCGGCATTATATAACCATCATAATTTTCTCTTTTTATGGGGGATTTTTCTAAAAGTTTTGTACAAGATTGGTGGAAGTATCTTGGTAGAATATAATTATCAAAAGGGGCTCTAAGGGTTATAAAATGTTTACCTTCAGAGTATTTTTCATAAAATTGTGCCAATTCCTCTTTAGCATAGGAAATTGGCATATCATTATAGATTGACTTACCATTTTGGAATATATCGAATTGGCTTAACTTTGTGTTAAAACTTACGTTATAGTTTTTTAGTCTAAAATCTTTAAATCTTTCATAAATTTTGATATGGAACTCTTTGAAAAACTTTAGATTTTCAGACCTTTGTATATCTGCTTTTTTAATCAAGTTGACCTGATTTTCAGTTAAGTCCGCTACGCTTTCGCTCATTATGATGACTTCCCATTGACAATCTTCATGGCGCTGCATTTAACATGCCATAGAATTGAAGGCTCTCGAGTCCCCTAAACTCTCCTAATTAGTAATTAAATACAAAAAAATATTAAAGAGACTAAAAAGTTGGCCGTTATAAATTGCGTGAAGATAAATTATTCCGCAGCAGTCGATGAATTGCAGTCGGGACTTAAGGAGAAGCTAAATGCCACAAATTATTAATACCAATATTGCGTCTCTCACGGCGCAACGGAACTTGAATAAGTCTCAAACTGCGAATCAACAGGCTCTGGAGCGTTTGTCTTCTGGTTTGCGGATTAACAGCGCTAAGGATGATGCGGCGGGTTTAGCGATCTCCACACGTTTTAGCTCACAAATTCGAGGCTTAAATGTTGCGATTCGAAACGCGGGTGATGGTATATCCCTAGCGCAAACCGCAGAGGGTGCCTTGGGCACCATGAATGACAACTTACAGCGTATTCGTGAACTGTCAGTACAGTCTGCTAACGCCACCAACTCAGATGTGGATAGAGAGGCACTTCAGGCCGAGGTTGATCAGCTGATTGCTGAGGTAACCCGTACCGCTGATGAAACCGATTTTAACGGTCGTAAATTACTAGACGGCTCTTTTGAAGCCACCTTTCAAATAGGGGCAAATGCTGGTCAGTCAATTGATATTTCCATCGCTCAATTAACTGCAGATAAACTAGGTGCAGGTACTGAATCAGGTATTTCTGCACTAGGTACCGACTCTGCGTTGGCCAATGGTGACTTGGTTATAAACGGCACAGGAATTAATGCTTCTTCAGCCACAGATGATACAGCCTCCACTAATGGCGCTGATCGCTCCGCGATTTCAAAAGCAGCTGCTATTAATGAGTTTTCAGATACCACAGGTGTTGTGGCAGATGTTAACAGTAATACCGCATCAGGTACCGCTCAAACCGCAACGGCTACAAATGGTGCCATTACTCTTAATAACGTGAGAATTGATGTCACCACTGGTGGTGTGGACGCAGCAGCCGATAGAGCATCTGTATTACAAGCCATTAACGCAGTATCCAGTCAAACAGGTGTCACTGCCGTGGATACGGGCGATACTGCAACAGGTATTAACCTAGTGGCGGATGATGGCCGTAACATTGATATCATTTACAATAAGTTTGATGAAAATGGCGATACCTATGCTAACGGTGTTACAGCCGCAGCAACGGGTTTAGCATCAGGTGGCTCTAGTACCGCAGGTGCTGTCTCTCAGTCCGCTGTAATTTCCGGTACGGGTACTATTAGTAACTTTGCATTAACCAGTTTAGCGGGCTCATTTAACCTCGCTATAGACGGTGAAGAAGCCATTACAGTTACCCTGTCTGGTACAGCCGGTGCGACGGCAGATGAAATCGTCACCAATCTTCAAAATGCCATCGATTCAGCTTTATCAACGGCTAATTTAGATGTAGGTGTGACGGTGTCGGTCAGCACCAATGGTGCTATTTCTCTTACCTCTAATTCAAGTGGACCTAGTTCATCCTTAGTACTTGATACTGTGGTAGGCACGGCTAACGCTAACGGTGTTGAGATTACTAATATCTTAGGTCTTGGTTCAGGTGGTACAACTAACACTACCTTATCAACTTCTGATTTTGATTCGGTTTATTTTTCTGCAACAGGCAGTGATGGTGTTGAGAATGAAAAGGCCAATTACGCAGGTGGCGTGGGCTTATTGGAAAACGATGGCACAGTGAGAACCATTGCGGTTACCACCATTACTTCAGCTGACGTTAACTTTGCAATTGAAGTAGACGGTGGCGTTGCAGTGAATGTAAGCCTAGCTGCACTGGGTAATGGTGCCGCTTTTGCAACCGTATCGGACACTGATACATATGCCAATTCATTAGAAACTGAAATTAATGCGCAATTATTAGCGGCCGGACAAACCGGGACCGTTACGGTAAGCATTGATGATGGATTCAGACTTAATATTACTTCTAATCAAGAAGGAACTGAATCAACTTTACGTATTTCAGGAACCAATGCAGGGGCCTCTTTTGTAGGTATTGAAAACTCTAGCAGTGGTGTATCTGCAACTGATCCTGCAGCAGTCGGTTTAAATGGCATTGAAAACGCCTCACAAACTTATGAAGGCTCTATTACGCTTCGTTCTGTGAATGGTGATGATATTGTTATTAACTCGGGCAGTGGCTCACTTGACAGTTCAGGGTTGGAATCGGGTAATTTCCAGGCGGGTCAGGCCTATGCTTCCTCTCAGTCTCGCAGTGTTTCAGGGGCCATTGCTACCCAAGGCCAAGTGGTGGGTGAGCGAGTCTCAACCGGTGGCTTAGATGATGCTTTCGTTGCTGCTTTTGATGATGGTGCAGGTACAGAATATACCACTCAATCATTTAGCGTCGAGGTAGACGGTGGTGATGTGGTTTCTGTTGCCTTTGGTGTGACAGCCACTACTGGTGATCTTGATAGTCTTGATGATTACCTCTCTAAACTTGAGTCTGAAATTAACTCGGCTCTAACAGCTGATGGTCAATCAGGTACGGTGTCGGTTTCTGTTAATACTGATAACCAACTGGTAATTCAATCCAACAGCTTTGGTGAGAACTCCAGTGTTGAAATCTCAGCTGTTGTGACGACTACTGGTGGTAATGCTGCAACTTCTTTAGGAGTATTCAACAACCTAAATGGTTTTGGAGCAGATGGTGCCACGGCAAACTCCAGTACTTTAACTGGTGTGGGTTCAACTAGTACCACTGCAGCATTGGGGTTAGGTCAAACTTTCTCAACTGCACTTCTGGATACCAACCCCGGGAGAATTATTGCTGAAACGGTACGGATCAGTGTTGATGGTGGAGAAACCATTGATGTCGACATAGCAGGTGCCACGGTAAGTGATGCGGATGCCGCTATCAATTACGTAGAAACAGCCATCAATGATGCGCTTACAGCAGCCGGTCAAAGTGGCTCTGTGGATATTGGTATCAACTCTGAAGGCTTCGTCACTATTACGTCTAATACCAGTGGTTCAGGCTCAAGTGTTGAAGTTCTAGCGACTTCCACCACAGATGAAACCTTCTCATCAATGGCCGGTTTGTTGGCTTACCACAAATCAGATACGGCAGTGGATGGACCTAGTACGCCAGACGGACTGGACTCTGGTGACCTTGTATTGAATGGGGTAGCCATAGAGGCAGCACTTGCTAGTGATGACACCGCGTCCAGTACAGCAGCGTTATCGAGTAGTAAACAAGCCAGTGGTATTGCCATGGCAGAGGCAATCAATAGAGCAACTGATCAAACAGGGGTTACCGCAACGGTGAACACCACCGTGCTAGACGGTGGCTCCCAAACGGCAGTGTCTACTTCTGATACGCCTCAGCAAGGAACCATCATTATAAATGGCGTTGAGACCGCCACCTTAACCACTAATGGTCAAAATGGCGGGGCTGATGATAGAACCAATGCCATTGACGCCATTAATGCGATTACGGGCCAGACGGGTGTAATCGCCATTGATAATGGTGAGGGCATTACCCTTGAGGCCTCGGATGGCCGAAATATCAGTGTGGTTATTGATACTAAAGCCAAAGCCGCCACGGATTCATCTGGCTCATTAGCAGCGCTACAAGGTGCCTCAATTGGTCTTAATGTGGCTCAGGCTGATATATCAGGTGGGGCGACCTTCGCCGCTACCGCTCAAACCGCTTATAGCTCTGTGACACTCAGTGCTGCGGGTGAAATTGATATTGATGCTGGCCAAAATGGCTCATCAGCACTTGAAGCCTTAGGCCTACGAACAGGCTCCTATGGTGCCAGTGAGGCAGGTGTCTTTATTGCTGACATTGATATCACTACGGTAGCTGGCGCAGAAGCCGCGCTTAAATCGGTAGATAACGCAATAGGGGCGGTAGCAAGTCAAAGGGCAACCTTGGGTGCGATACAAAACAGAATGGACTCCACCGTGAGTAACCTGTCTATCACATCCAATAACTTGTCGGCTGCAAACTCGCGAATTCAGGATGCTGATTTCGCGGCAGAAACCGCCGAACTATCAAGAACCCAGGTACTGCAACAAGCGGGTATCTCGATCTTGGCTCAGGCGAATGCTGCACCACAGCAAGTGCTATCTCTACTCGGATAAGCTAGTTAACGGAGCCTCAAATTGAGGCTCCACTTTCTACGAAGTTTTTAGAGATTAGCTTAAACGAGGTGAAATATGAGTGAATTTAAAGCAGATATGGGCAGAAATGAATCTCTGACTCGCACTCCGCTAAACGCTGCACCTCCAACATCGGTGCAGAAAAACGGAGATGAAAAGCAGAGCGTTAATGCCAGCGGCAAAGTATTGCCGGATAGCAATGTCGTTAAAGTAGCAATGGAGGCCGACCCAAAAGAAGTGGAAAGCGCCGTTGCTAAACTTAATGACCATGTTCAAAACACATCCAGAACACTGAACTTCCAAGTGGACGATGAAAGCGGTAAAACGGTGATCAAAGTTTACGATCGGGAATCTGAAAAGCTCATTAGACAAATACCTAATGAGATGGTGTTAGAACTGGCCAGAAGACTAAATGAAGAGGAGCCATCATTGTTGTTTAAAGCTCAAGTGTAAGCGTAATCACCTTAATGTGATGCGTAACACCCAAGTTTTGTTAAGCCTTATGCTTGTTTAGTCTATTACTAAATTAAAGCAAACCCCATTACGGCCGTTAAAGGAAGTAATGGGGTTTTTTATTATTAAGCGGTTAACGAAAACCCCAGCAAAAAAGTTATAAAAAATATTTGAATTATAAATACAGTCGCAAAGGGAACATGCGAACAGTGAGCCTGCCGCATTGCCTTGTTAGCAATCTACTTAGCGGCATAGCAGTTGCTTTATATTTAATTTGTTCAGTTCTTTCATGCGGAGGCATACATGGCCAGCATACAAACATTAGGCTTAGGCTCAAATGTCTTAACCAGTGAATTGGTTGAGCAAATTATAGCGGCCGATCGTGAAGGCACTGAAAAGCTAATTAATTCACGAACTGAAATAACAGAAGCAAAAATTTCAGCGTTTGGTGAGATCAATAGCAAGATGTCGGCCTTCCAAGATATCGTGGCCGATTTAACAGATACTGATGTGATTAGTGGCACCGTGTCTAGCTCTAGTGATGAAACAATTCTAACCGCTACAGCGGGCAGTTCAGCCGTTCCAGGCACTTATACCATTGAGGTGCAGGCAATCGCTCAAGCACACTCATTGGCAACTCAGTCATATGCAGATTCCACATCCATTGTGAGCACCAGTGGTGGAGTATTGGAGTTTACATTTGGCACCACCACTTATACTGGTGGTGGTGCTTACGATACGTTTACTGAAAATGCCGATAAAACCGGCGCCACCGTAACCATTGCTGCCAACGCCAGCTTATCGGATGTACGAGATGCCATAAATAATGCAGCGTTAGATGTAAGTGCTGCCATTGTGTTTGATGGTGCCGGCTATAAGTTAAGCATCGTCAGTGATGACTCCGGTCTTGATAATAGTATCGAAATAGTGGCCCGTGCTACGGCTAATGGGGCTTTATCAACCGATGGTCTTGAAGCCTTGGGTTACAATGCTGACCAAGCCACCGCTGCCAATATGACAGAGTCGCAAGAGGGGCAAGATGCGGTTCTCACCTTTAATGGCTTGTCAGTAACGCGTGAATCAAATGCCATAACCGACTTGGTCTCAGGCACCACTTTAAATTTGCAGTCGGCCAATGTAGGCCAAGACGTTACTGTCACCATCGGAGCCGATTTAGAAACGTTCACAACAAAAATTGATGAACTGGTGACGGCTTATAATGAATTAGCTGAAAGCGTTGATTTTTACACCGCCTATGATGCTGAAAAACAAGAAGCTGGTTTGTTAACTGGTGATATTAGCGTTAGAAGCGCCATGCTAGGTGTAAACAACATTATGGCCAGTGCGGTAAGTGGCATAAGTGGAAAAGAGTTTGAGTCTTTTTCCGAACTGGGTATTGAGCGAGATCAGAATAATGATTTCAAATTAAAATTCAGTGTCTCTAAGTTTCTTGCAGCAATGGCAGAAGACAGAGAAACGGTTATTAATATTTTTGGGGTGAGTGGTGCCACATCTGACTCCCTCATTGAATACAGCAATGATTCTATTAATACCAAAGCGGGTGAGTACGATATTAATATCACCACTTTAGCCAGCAAAGGGGCGTTTGAAGGAGCAATAGTATCTACCTTAGATTTTTCTTCAGCAGTGGTCATTGACGATGCCAATGATGGCTACACCATTAATGTCGATGGCAATTCAGGCACTTTTACCCTGGCTCAAGGAAGCTACACTACTGGCGATTCGTTAGCGGCAGAAATTCAGTCTAAAATTAACGGCACATCTGACTTGTCATCTAAGGGGTCAAAAGTATCGGTAACTTATGATTCAACAAATTACCGATTTGATATTATCTCTAATAAATACGGTTCCTCATCACAAGTGTCGTTCACCAGTGTGGACACCAATTCGGCCAATTCTTTAGGCATTAACGAGTTAGGCATAGGTACTTTTGATGGATCTGATCTCTCTGCACTTAGCTCATCTTACTTAGTGGGGTTAGGGGCCAGTACCGTTCCCGCAGATGCCAGTGTCGCCACCACCGATGGAATTAATTTTAATTTAACCAATGCCACCTTTTCACTAAAAGTCGATGGCGGTGCAGCCGTGGCAGTGACTGTAAATGAAGATGCATCAGGCAGTGATTTAAATGGTGACAGTGTATTTGGTGATCGTGATGACATTTTGCAAGCAGTACAAAATGCCATAGATGCAACGGCGCTTTCCGGTGATGTCACGGCATCTTTTGATAATAACAATAAACTAGTCTTCACCACAGCAGCTGTAGGCAGCGCAAAATCAATTGAAATTTTTGCTGTAGGCGCCAGTGCCACAGATACTTTATTGGGGTTGAATGATGATGACGGTGTGCAAACCAATGGCAGAGATGCTGGCTTAACCCTTGCTGCAAGTGATGCAACTTTTGATTTCACTCTAGATGGCACTGCCACTGCGACAACGATTGAAGTGGCAGCTGGAACGTATACAACTGGGAATGATATTGCTACAGCCGTGGAAACGGCCATTAACACGGCTTTAGGAATAGATGCCAATTTTGCTGGAAAAGTAGTAGGTGCTTCAAGCGATGTGGGTAGCCGCGATATTTCAACAAATATAGATTTCTCTACTATTAACTCGGGCTTTGTTTTAAATGTAAACGGAACGTCAAAAGAAGTGATTGTGAATACCGATTCAGGTGACAATATTGTTGATGTGCAGACGGCACTAGATGCATCGTTTGGCGGCGGTGTGGTAACGGCTTCTTTGTCGGGGACAGGTTTAGTATTCACAACTGATACCACAGGTCACACTGAGTATTTGCAAACCACCAGTGATGGCCGAGGCTCCCAAACAACAGCGGGAGCAGTGATAGGCGGAGGTGTTGATTTTAGCGGTGCTAATAATGCCACCTTTGATTTAACTGTCGACGGCGTCACCATGAGCGTTGATGTTAATACTGATGCAAGTGCTGGCGATGAAGATGATACCCTTACTGCCATTCAAACAGCCATTGATACTGCGCTTGAAGCTTCAGGGCAGTTTCAAGCAGGCGATGTAGTGGCCAAGCTAGATAGTAGTAGCAAGTTGATTTTGGAAACGGCTGCTAAGAATGGCGTTAAAACGGCCAATACATTTGGTTCAAGTGCTTCTATTCAAATTTCAAATATAGCAGGCACGACTGCCGCCAATATGGGGCTGATTGCTGAAACCAAAACAGATGGCTATGACGCATTTGGCATTAGCGATGATGTAAAATTTGGCTACGACGTTACTGCAAATGTAGATTACGTTAACGATAGTGATAATGGCACGGGCCATTTAGAGATCACCATCGGCGGTAATGCCACTACCCTCGAATTTACCGCCGCTAGCAGTATATCGTTATCGGCATTAGGCATTCACTTACCAGATGGTTCTGAAACAACGGTAGTCACTGGCACGGATGTGGAAGGCACTATCAATGGGGTGGTCGCTAATGGTTCTGGGCAATATTTGGCGGCACAAAGTGGTAATACAGAGGCTTCAAATGGGTACTATGTGGCGAATCAGTCCTCAATTATCAGTGCTGCAGTGGTGGTTGATGGCACAAATGATACCTTCACAATGAACCTCAATGGGGTTGAAGCTGAAGTTACAATTGCTCAGGGAACTTACGCCACAGGAGATGCATTGGCAGCTGCTGTTGAATCGGGCGTTAATTCTACCAGTGCATTTTCAAGTGCCAGTTATAGTGTAAAAGCTGAGTACACCAGTGATGCGGCTTCTTCATTATTCGGAAAAATTGGCCTTATCTCTAATATTACAGGGTCAACTTCACAAGTAACCATGACAACGTTGTCAGCTGCCGCCATTACAGCTTATGGTTTTGAAGCAGGTCAGGCCGATGGTGAGGTGGGCAGTAATGCCGCTGGTGAAGTGGATGGGGCCAGTGGTATTCGAGTAAAAGTGTTAGGGGGCGCCACGGGCGACAGAGGTACAGTCAATTATATCTCTGGGCTGGCGGATCAACTTGATAACTTGCTTGAAACCTATCTTAAAACCAATACCGGTACACTGAATCTAAAAGTAGATGGTTTAAATGAAGATCTAGCTGATTTGGCTGAACAACAAGAAGAACTGGATATTAGAATGGCGGCTCAAGAAACACTTTTAAGAGCAAAATTTTTAGCAGCCGATAGTATTATTGCTAGCATTAAATCCACTGAAACATTTTTAACTCAGCAGTTTGAGGCGTATGCCGCTGCAGGTAAATAACTAACAGATAAGGTTAAGCCTTAAAATAATTTGGGAAATGTAAAAAAGCTCAATAATAAATTATTGAGCTTTTTTTGTGGAGAAAATACAAAGAGTACTAAACTAATAAAACTTTTTAGTTTGCGTGCATTTAAACCTTAACGGTTAAGTTTCAATTTAGGCTGGTATTGGCAGTAGAATTGAAACATGTTTGAAAATGTACTTGGATAAGCCTCTTCAAACTCATCCCATTGTTTTAAATTAAGTAAGTCGGATTTTTTACCATGGAAGGACTTAAAATCAGTTTTAACTTTATGACTAAGATTGCTAAATCCCAACCAGTTTAATTGAAATTCATTGCATAAGCTTCTAATGGTTAGTGGAGTGAAGTGTTTTTCATATTCATGAAACAACAAATCAATAGTACCACTTAAGCTGTAAAAATCGTCTGAATGGGTAATGCTAGTTTGATTTTTAATGGCATTACTCTTCATTATTGCATGACGAATTACTTTGATATCTTGCTCGCTTTGGGCAATATTATCTATATTGTACATCTCTCTTATTTGATTGACGCTTTCTCTACTTCTGGCGCTATATAATGAAATTTTTATAAGGCCATTGGGTTTTAAATTTAGTAATAAATTGGAAAGGGCTTTTTTGTAATAGCGGATATGATGCAATACACCAGAGCATTCAATAATGCTAAATTTTTCCTCTAATACTGGTAATTTCGTAATGTCGGCCAATTTAAATTGTATGTTATTAATTTCAAATTCTTGGGCTTTATGTTTTGCATACGCTAGGCTATTTTGGCTTATATCAATAGCCAGTACATCTACATTGTCGAAATATTTAGCCACATTTAAGGCATGCCGACCGGTACCGCAACCGGCGATTAAAATCTTAAGGTCTTTTTCGTATAAATAATTAGGCAGGTCTGCAAATTCGAATTCATGGCGTAAGGCTGTGCCGTAATTAACATTTTTTTTGTAGTCTAATGTTTCCCATCTTGGATAGGGGTGTTTTTCATATTGATTCTTAACTTTATTTTCTTTAGACGTAGGAATACTGGTTAAGCTGTCAAATTCATAGTGGCTAATTTTAAAATACTTGTCATGGCATACTTTAAGTTCATAAGTTTCATCTGGCCAAGAGGTATCGTCAAAGTTCATGAGCGCATCAAATTCACTTAACCCGTGCCATGTTTCATACATACTAAGTAATAACAGTGCACCGGATACGTCCAGTGCTTTGCAACCAAATTTTGTGAGTGATTGGTCTATAATGGATTTTAACGCTGACACCATGTCAATTTCGGCATCGGTGTTCGGTAAGATATATTCATTTCGTAAACCATAAAAAGATATGGCCTGGCAAAGTGCAATATGATCACGGCTGAGTTGCCCTTGTTGAGTGCTATGGGTTAATAACTCGTGACGTAATGCCATGACTAACTTCTCAATTAATTCACTTTTAATCAGCGTTTTGTGAAGTGCTGAAATAAACAGAGTACTATTGGCAATGCCATTAAAATCTGTAGCACTTCCTTGGGAATTTAGGTGAAATTTATACTCTAAAAGACTGCACACTAAGCTTCCTAGCTGATTAAGGTTAACCTTATCCCACTTTAAATAACTAATGAGGTCTTGCTCTAATTCAGGGTCGTAGAAATCGGCTTTAATTTGGCTGGCAAGACTGACTACTTGAGATCGAATATGTAAATCATTTCCCTGAGTTTTAGCCAACTCTCTATATTGCCAAAATGCTTCGATGATATTTCCATCTTGCGCAAGTGTATAAGCTAGACTGACTTCGGCTCTGGTTTCTTTGGGAGCAAATTTAATGGCGTTTTTAAACGCTTGTTTTGCGTTCTCAAGATCTTGTTGTGCTAAATAAATATGACCAGCACTGTACCAATACCCTCCATTCTCAGGTGACTCAGCTAAAGCGAGAAAAATGGCTTGTTGGGCTGACTGTAAATGACCAGTCTCTAATTCAACTCTAGCCAAAAGGTTTAAGCTATCGCCATCTGTCGGGGTTAGCTCAATGGCCTTTTTTATATCACTTTTTGCTTGAGCCAGAAGCGAGCGGTTGTTTTGCAGGGAAGCTGTTTCAGATTGAGTTTTATGAAAAGCATCGTAAGCAAGTTTATAATTAACTTTTGCTTCGTGGGATTTTTTATTACTGACCGGTTTTAGTTGATTCCTGCCTTGTAGTGCAGCCATACATCCCCCAACAAAATTAAACGAGTATTTGATTTTAATTATTGGGAATACGCACTTCTTATGCCAATACCTGAAATCCTAGGGAAATCAAAGGTCTATATGAAGTTGAAATTTTAAGAGGAACAAGATTGCCGGAATAATGTACAAATTTAGGAAGGTAAACCACCGAAAAAACTAAAGTAACTTTAAATTCCGTCGTTAACTTAATAGAAGCGATATTAATGCAAGGCGTCCAGTAGGAGATAGGCATGTACACAAAAGGTGCCAAGGGATACAGTCAAGTTAGTTTACAAACGGAAGTGATGGAAGCGGATCCCCATAAACTCATTCAGCTCTTATTGGAAGGGTCGTTAACCCGCCTGTCTTTAGCAAAAAATTTCATTTCACAAGGTGATATTGAGCAAAAAAATGAAAAATTAGGCCAGGTGATTGAAATTATAGGGAGCCTTCAAGAAAGTTTAGATCATGACAGAGGGGGGGAAATCAGTCTTAACTTAGAACGGCTATATGATTATATGGCCCGACGAATATTTGATGCCAACCGTTTAAATGATGTAGACATAATAAACGAAGTAATGGGCCTGTTGCTGGAAGTTAAAGCCGGTTGGGAAGGTATTCGTGCAAGCTATGAAGACTTAAAAAGCCAAGGAAAAGTGGCCACAGAAAACATTAAAAGCTCTCTTTCTGTTTAATAATCCTACCAATCAATATTTTACGTTTATCATCATAATAACCTAGCTAAATAGGCTGGGTTATTAGCAAAATATCAAGTCTTTAAACACTTAGTTACAAAATAATATAAAAAACTGTTTACAGTTCACATTTTTTTTGTCAAGAATAAAGCATGGCATACTGAAATTAAAAATTATTAAGTAAAAACGTGCCAAAAAGTATATAAAAATAAAAAAAACAGAATAAACTCGTCATTTAATTGACCGATATAGAGATGGATACTTAACTATATTTTAGTGGTCAATTAAATGGCAATTTGATAGCAATTTCTGCTGTTGTAAAATGGGCTAAGGAAGCATCATGTGGCGTGAGATTAAGGTTCTTCTAGTGGATGATGATGAGCAGCGAAAACACGACATGCGTGTGCTGCTTGATTTTCTCGGGGAAGGATCGTATCCAAGCGATTCCCACTCTTGGAAAGAGGTGGCCAGTGGGTTAGATGACCCCATGGAAATTGTCGCTTTGATTCTCGGAAGTTCCCAAAAACAATCTTTAAGTGATATTTTAAATGACATAAATGAGTGGGATAAAGGCATGCCCATTATCTATGTGGGTGATGAAGAGCTTCCTGACGACATTCCTGATGATTTACGCCGAGCCATGATCGGCCATGTCTCTATGCCACCTAGCTACAACAAATTATTAGATAACCTTCATCGTGCACAAATTTATCGAGAGCATTATGCTCACAACCGAGTTCGTGGTGAGCGTCGTCAAGTGCAGCTATTCCGCTCTTTAGTGGGCACCAGTCGCCAAATACAATACGTACGAGAACTCATGCATCAGGTGGCCGACAAAGATGTCACCGTGTTAATCACCGGGGAAAGTGGCACAGGCAAAGAGGTAGTAGCCCGTAATCTTCATTACCACAGTGCCAGACGCGATGGTCCGTTTGTACCTGTTAACTGTGGTGCTATTCCTCATGAGTTAATTGAAAGTGAATTGTTTGGCCATGAAAAAGGCGCTTTCACAGGGGCAATCAATACACGTTTGGGTCGTTTTGAAATGGCTGAAGGTGGCACCTTATTTTTAGATGAAATAGGTGATCTTCCTCTTGCTATGCAAGTAAAAATGTTAAGAGTGTTACAAGAGCGCAATTATGAACGAGTCGGTGGTACTAAAACCATTAAAACCAATGTTCGAATCATTGCCGCCACCCATAAAGATCTTGAAAAAATGGTCAGTGAAGAAACTTTTCGCGAAGACTTATATTACCGTTTAAATGTATTTCCTTTGGAAGTGCCTCCGTTACGAGACCGACGTGAAGATATTCCACTACTGTTAAACGAATTAATATCACGCATGGAAAATGAAAAACGCGGCTCCATTCGCTTTAATAGCGCAGCGATCATGTCTCTATGTCGCCATGAATGGCACGGTAACGTGCGTGAAATAGCCAATTTAGTGGAGCGTTTAGCGATATTGCATCCATACGGCGTGGTGGGTGTGCCTGAACTGCCACTAAAGTTCAGGCATGTGGATGAAGGGGATGATGCAGATGCCAATCTTCCTGAAGCAGTCACCTTACCCAGTGAGCCTGGCTTAGTGGGCTTAGATACTCCAGCACTATTACCGGTTAATGGCATAGACCTTAAAGATTACCTAACCCACTTAGAACGTTCTCTTATTCAGCAGGCCTTAGACGATGCATGCGGTGTTGTAGCAAGAGCGGCTGAAAAATTAAAAATTCGCAGAACTACCTTGGTTGAGAAAATGCGTAAATACGGTTTACAACGTAAAGAAAAAGAACCCATGGAAGAGGAGGAACTGTAGTTAAATTGGATGAACAAGCAGTAAGGCTGCAAGTCGTTCTGTCTCCTGGCTAGCTAGCCCACTTTAACGCTCCTTCGGGAGCGTTTTTTATATGTACAGGATGTACGGTATGACGCGATGCCATGGATGGCAAGGAGCGGCGTGTAGCGATAATCAAAGGCGTAGATTTCCCTAAGTACCCTCTTACACCTTTAATAGCCAGTCAGGTTCCCATGTTAATTATCATTTAAACTTCATTTACCTGCAGTTAATTGATTTTAGTTGCTTACTATTCCTCTAATAATAATTCTTAGCTCAATCTTTATTCTTCAATAGCCAATCAATACCACCTTTTATACTCAAATATTTTATAAGAAAGCTGGGCATGGTATTTGCCAATACACACATAAGAACATTTTTTAGCCAGTAAATTGGCTTATTATTTTTTGTTAGGTGTGGAAGATATGGCGTCTTTATTAGGAAGTGTTGCAGATAGCTTGCCTAAAGAGAATTTGCGTCAAGCATTTGAACTCTTTAATGAAATGTCACAGCAACTAAGTGAAAGTTATAGCAACCTTGAAAGTCAGGTTCAGGTTTTATCTGGTGAGCTAGCAGAAGTCAGTGCCGCCCGAATAAAGGAACTGAAAGAAAAAGAACAACTGGCTGATCGTCTTCATAGTTTATTGCATTTATTGCCTGGTGGCGTCGTGGTATTAGATGGTAAAGGGAGAGTGCAAGAATGTAACTTGGCGGCCAAAAATTTTTTCCAAAATCAAGACGTTATCGGCCTGCCGTGGCGCAATATTATCAGTAGTAATTTTTGTCCTAAAGAAGACGATGGCCATGAAGTGTCTTTAAAAAGTGGTTTGCGCCTTAGCATTCAAACCTCCAGTTTAGAAAATGAACCTGGGCAAATTGTGTTAATGACCGATCAAACCGAAACACGCATGTTGCAAGATAAGTTAGCAAGAAATCAACGATTAACCGCCATGGGAAAAATGGTGGCAAGTTTAGCTCATCAAGTACGCACTCCGTTATCGGGTGCGACGCTTTATGCTCAGCATCTGGCAAGCAGTGAGTTAGATGATGATATGCGCGTTACGTTCTCAAAAAAATTAAGCCGACAATTAAAAAATATTGAAGCACAAGTGCGAGACATGCTTATCTTTGCTCGGGGCAGTGCGCCATTGAATCAATTGATCGATATTCTTGAATTGGCGAATTTATTAGGTGAAAGCAAGGCAATTTTGCAAAAACAATACCAAGCCGATATTAGTATTATAAAGGATATTGAAACCGCATCATCGAATAACTTAGAGAAAATCCAATGTCATCAGGAAAGCCTCATTGGGGCCATTCAAAATCTTTTGGCCAATGGCATAGAGGCCGCTGAAGATATTAATGAGCTTGCCAAAATCAAAGTGGTTTTGTCTATTCAGGATAAAAATTTAACCATCACCATTTCTGACAATGGCCCAGGTTTATCCGAAACCGTAAAAGAGAAAATAACAGAACCTTTTTACACCACTAAAAGCAATGGAACCGGACTAGGATTATCTGTCGTGAAAGCGGTGGTACGGGCTCACCATGGGCGTCTTGGTTTTTATAACCAAGTGCAAGGAGGGGCATGCTTTGTATTGACCGTGCCTTTGAAAAATTCAGTTAATACCGTTTCTTCTAAGGAGATGATCGATGAATGAGTTTCAAATGTTAGTAGTAGAGGATGATGCTCAGCTAAGAGAAGCCATTAGTGATACCTTGAAGCTTCAAAAAATTAAATGCTTTGAAGTGGCCAGTGCTGAAGCGGCCATGGTGTTTTTAAGGAAACAGCATGTCAGTATGATTTTATCTGATATTACTATGGGGGCATTGTCGGGTTTTGATTTACTAAAACATGTGAAAGACAATTATCCCACTATTCCTATGGTGCTCATGACGGCTTTTGGTGAAGTGGAAAAAGCCGTTCAGGCCATTCAAAAAGGCGCCATGGATTATTTAGTGAAACCATTTGATGTGGATGTCTTAATGGAATCCATAAATCAATTTCGCAATCAATCCCATTCGAATGCCAGTGTTAATGATCCGGTAGCCGAAGACGCCAGCACGCGCGCACTTTTTAAATTAGCGAAACAAGTATCCAGCAGTGATGCCACCGTTTTGATTAGCGGTGAAAGTGGAACGGGTAAAGAAGTGTTAGCTCGCTACATTCATCAGCATAGCCCTAGAAAAGATCATCCATTTGTGGCGATTAATTGTGCTGCCATTCCTGAAAACATGTTAGAAGCAACCCTTTTTGGTTATGAAAAAGGCGCTTTCACCGGTGCGTATAACAGCATGCCTGGCAAGTTTGAACAGGCTCAGGGAGGCACATTATTATTAGATGAAATCAGTGAGATGGATATTTCACTGCAAGCCAAATTACTAAGGGTGTTGCAAGAACACGAAGTGGAAAGACTGGGTGGGCGAAAAACCATTGCATTAAATGTCCGAGTACTGGCCACGACCAATCGCGACTTATTAAGCTATGTAAACGAAAAGAAATTCAGAGAAGATTTATACTACCGTTTGAGCGTCTTTCCTCTTCATTGGAAAACGTTGGCACAAAGGCCAAGAGATATTTTACCCATGGCCGAGCGTTTATTATTAAAGCATTGTAAAAAGCAGTCTAAATCAGCGCTTATTTTTGATATTGAAGCCCAAAATAAACTTATCCAGCACACTTGGCCCGGTAATGTGCGTGAATTAGATAACGTCATTCAACGAGCTCTCATTATACAAACAGGCCATCAAATATGTGCCGATGATATTGTGCTTAATATGATGACGGGCTCGAGTCCTATCGCTAATAAAATGCCATCGCCAGTGGCGACTCCCAGTGTTGATGAGATTCAAAATCACAGTGCAAATTTCAGCTCGGAAACCCGAGATATAGCGCCTATGCCAATAGAAACTTCAGTACATAATCAAGCTAGCCAACAATGTGCAGATGCGTTAGGAGACAACTTAAAACAACGAGAATATGTATTAATTCTTGATGCGTTAAAAAATGAAAAAAATAAGAAAAGGGCCGCTGAAAAATTAGGCATTAGCCCTCGTACTTTAAGGTATAAAATGGCGCGCATGCGTGAACAAGGAATCGGCGTACAGAGTGATTCTTTGGCTTCTTAATGGTGCTGTATTTGGTTGGCCTATGTTATGCAATAAAACAGATAAGGGAAGAAAAGATGTCAGGAAGACGTCTTTAAGAAAATAAGAGCACGGAAGTATTTGTTAGAATGGAATTCTTAGGGAAGTTTTAACAATATTAATGGATTAATATTGTTAAAACTTCGGCAGGAAGCCGATCAAGGACGATTTTTCCACTTACTTCTGTCTAATATATTAACAATAAAAATCAAATATTAAGGGGCGTGTCATGGTTGATAGAGCAGATATTAATAGCGTGCTCTCGCAGTTACGCCAAGTGCGTCAACAGATTCAAGCGCCACAAGATAATCAAAAAGATGTTCCTGGCGTTAATCACCTTAATAGTGAGGTAGATAAAGTACAAAAATCTTCACAAAATTACCCAGATATTAAAGCCGACCCTAATGTACCTAATTTTCAAGCCATGTTTAGTAATGCCATTAATAATGTAAATGAAACACAGATGCACAGTGCTAGCC
>OJDR01000056.1_pt1 | contig 50319 bp, 44 predicted proteins | sample 1593081 | NCBI WGS metagenome assembly OJDR01 (sample SAMN05416873, study PRJEB24817) | seawater metagenome | isolation source: Sea water | place: Canada:Atlantic | collected 2013-11
TATTGTTGAGGCGTTAGATTTTGCTATTTTGCCGCGTAGCGGCTTCGTTCAACAAGGTCTTCAACAATCAGGTCATCTTCAATGGCGTAGGTATATTGAAAGTTACTTAAGGAGTCAACGCGACTTGAAAAAGGAATTTGCCATGCGGCATTGGTTAGCCATTCTACGCTGTCTAAGGTTTTCTGGTTGAACACTTCACCGTCTTTTGGAGTGATTAAAATCACCACGTTATCGGCTTTTACAAAGGTTTTTTGTATGGCTGAAAAATCAAGATACTGAGGGTTATCATCTGAAAACCAAACTTCATAATCCGTGGCAAATGATAAGAACCGAGCACCACTGGCAAGGGTGAACACCATTAGCAAAGATAAAGCGGCCAATAGCCAACGCCACTTTACTAGGTTAGTTGCAATATTTTTGGTCATATTTTTCTCTTGTTTGAGGACTTTGATGAGCTTATGGGCGAATAAAGGTACGTATTAGTCATCTTTAACGAGTACGCTTTAAAGCATTTTTCTTAAAGTCACTTTCTTTTAGTCCCACTTTAAAGGCATAGTTACTCCACTGTAATTCAGTGCTTTTGCCGTTTTGATGGTTCACCATGCTCATAGTATCTGCACGCCAGTATTGATTTAGGTACTGCTGGTAATTGGTGTAGGTAAGGGTTTTTAAAAGCATATTCTTACGGTCGTAAAAATCGATTTTTTGAATACGGTATTCAGCTTTATCTACCCATACAACGCGACGTGTATAACCCGAGTTTTTGTCAACCGGGTCTTGCTCTACCACAAAGGTATCTTGGCCATTTAAAAGTTCATCTTTTAAATAGGTATAGCTGTATTTAGGCACTTCAAATGAACTAATGTCTTCAAAAGCAAATTCAGACCCCATGAATGGACCCGATTTATTGCTAGAAGAAATTCGTTTAATGCGTTTTAGGGCTGGTAAATACAGCCATTGATCATCTGATTTAACTGGGTGGGAATAACTTAGGAAGCTGGTGCCCTTAACATCTTTAGGCATGTTAAAGTTGGTTAAACTTTTATCTCCATCGTTCAGTTGTTCTAAGGTTTTAATTTTTACCTCGCGAATACTGGATTGGCCTTGTTGGTTTTTAAGCACCATTAACATGTCAGCGCTGTTATCCACCCAGCCTCTGTCACGTTGTTTAATTTGTTGAGAAATTTCCAAACCTTTTTCTTGGGCGGTTAGTGCGAAGCTTGATACTGCGCTTAGACTTATGGTTAGGGCAGCCACTGCTCTCTTAAAGGGAAACATGTTGAACTCCAATGTGTTAGGTGTGAGTTGCTGTAAAAAGTAACTTGTATAGGTAAACTTTAGTGAATGAACAGCTAGCGTTTTTGATATAACTTGCTGTCATTAGCTAGCCTCACGCAACACATTGTTGCGCTAAGTCACCAACTTGTTATGGGAAAAAGAAATCGGTTAATTACTTGTGTCACTTACCTAAGCTCATCACCGCGCTACAAAGGCTTTAAATTGCTCAGTCAGTTAAGGACAGCATTTCTCCTAGCGGGTGTATATTTGCCATGCGCACCCAAGGAGAAAAGGCGGTTTATTTCTTTTTGATAACGGGCTGTTACGGTAGGAAACCCATTACTCCAAGCACCACCCCACCTCATAAGTGGGCCAAAATAAGGGCCCAGCCTACTTATTTGTCACATCAATAGTTCCATCACTTTACTGAGCTGCCCTAAATCACTTGAGGGTAATTTCCCAGTCTTTTAAGCCAGGTAATAAAGAATGGCCCCTTATTCGGCAAGGGTGATTGCACCGTCTTTCAACAGGGGATTTTTGATTGGGGTTCATTTTAGTGAATTCATCTGTCATTTGATCGCCCCGCAGATAAATCCGGTGAGCCTGATACTCAAGGTCCAGCGCTTCCAGGGCGATGGATATTTTTAAGTCGTCAGGCCTAGCATCTGTGTATAAGTCGATCATTTTGGTGCCTAATGAAGCTCGGTGGTCATGGCTGTTGTGAGTACCAAAAACCATTATGAGCGGTAGCAGAAATGCTTCAAAGATAGCGAATATACTTTTAGTCGTGCTAAAAATGCGCCCCTACGTAATGCTCTGGCTTAAGGTAATTTGCTAAAGGCACTGTGTGATAGCAAGGGCTGTTCGATAAGGGTGTGACAGCGTTACTTGTAGGGGGCTATTAACGCTTTTACATTCATTGGCAATCGCCTTTTATAAAACAGCAAAAAATATCAAACCTAAATGATTCATGAGCACTAAGATGCGCTTTATAAATGAATCAATGGTTGAGTAACATGAAAACTCCCACCCATGTGGCCATTAACTACTTACTGTTTTCTAAGTTGGGTGTAGATGAAAAGTATCGTAAATATTTTTTGTTAGGCGCAGCCTTACCAGACATTCCCATTTGCTTAGTATTTGCCTGCATTTTTCTATTCACAGGTGATGTAGATGAAACCGTAAAAGCCTTCAGGGCTTTGTATGAAGGCAATGAGGTGATGATTGGATTGCATAATATTTTTCATTCACCTGTTTCACTTGGGCTTCTATTGGTGGTGTCTGAGTGTGTCGGGCCATATCAGCAGGCTATGAAAATATTTATCGCAGGCTGTTTTACCCATAGCCTTATAGATATTTACACCCATGTAGACGATGGGCCCTTAATGTTTTGGCCCTTTGATCTAGAGAGTCGTTTCACAAGTCGAATAAGTCATTGGGATCCCAATTATGGCGGGCAATGGGTGTTGATAACCGAAGTTTGTATTTTATGCATTACCGCCTTTTGGATTTACTACCAAAAATATGTGCGCCCGGTATGGGGCATGTACTAAAAAATGTAAAAACAAAAAATTTAGCAAATCCAAGAGTTTTGTTTAGTTAGATTAATTATCACTTTTCATCACTCACAAAATCACTAACCAAAGACCCATAACAACATGAAAGAATCAAAAATATTACAAGTCATTTTATTTTTAGCCGGTCTGCTAATTTTAGTCGTAGGCAGCGCTACGCTATTTTTCCCGTTGGAGTTTTCAGCCAAGCACGGTGTGAACCTTGCTCAAGATGTTAGCCTATTTAACGATATCCGTGGTCTAGGAGGGTTAATGTTGGCCAGTGGTTTAATTATTATTTCAGGGGCATTTATAAAAAAAATGAGCTTTACTGCCAGTGTGGTGGGCAGTGTGATGTATTTAACCTTTGCCATGGCAAGAATTATTTCCATTGTATTAGATGGTCTACCAGCTGAAGGGTTGGTAAAAGCCACAGTGGTAGAGACAGTGGTAGGTTTAGTGGTGTTAGCGGCCTTCATTAAGTATCGAGAACTGGAAAATCAGTAACAATGTGATGCTTGTATAGGGTGCCCTTAAGTTAATCACTTAATTCCCTACTCTTAATGCCTCACTGTGCCAGCCGATGATGTGGATAGCGCCGAGAAGCTGTAAAACCTAAGGGGCAACGATATGTTGTTAAGCTTATACTGTGCCCTTATTGAAGCTTGCATTGAAAGGTTAAAACTAAGGACAAGGTTACTGGTGGTTTCCTTGTTGATACTCTCGAATTAAATTAACAGTGGATGCGGAAATAGCATCTTGCATAATCTCAAACTTCTTACTAATTAAGGCAGGTGTAGTTTCAGCGCTTAAAACACGATCAATGCGGTTTTTAATGCCTTCACCATTTAACATTTGAGTTAAGGTTAAGTTTTCAGGCTTGTTATGCTTTTCAGTTTCTTTTTGCAGTGTCGCATAGGTAAAAGGAATATCACTATTGCCTGTTACCTTCAGGGTTTTCCAAATGCTATTTTTATTGCCTTTTTCATAGAGCGCAAAATTAATGTTAGCTTCAAAAAACTTGGTAGTGAGATGATGGCTAATGACTTCTTTTCGAGCGGGGGTGGAAATAGACATGATGGCAATGGCATCCACATTCAGGGCGCTAATAAGCTTCTCGCGCTCTTCAAAGTTTAAACGATTAGCCTCTGCTTGACGAAGTTGGCTGTCTTCCACTAAGCCCCCTTTTAATAGCCGAGACTTATATTGGTGGTAAAAACGCTGATAAACGAAATTGTTAGCCAATTTGGCATTTTCAGTTACTTGCCAGTTTAGTTCTTTAACAAAGCTATCTTTCACTTGGTTTTGAACTGTTCGGGCTAATTGGTCTGAATTTTGAGTTTGAGAAATGCTTTGTGGGCTTAAATCCACATCAAAGCCCACAAAAGCCACTGATTGAACTTGATCAATGGCCTTGGGGTTCATGCTAGAGCAGGCTGAAATCATAACGAGACTGAAACAAGCCATTACTTTTAGATAGGTCATGTTCATATTGGCATCCTTGTCAATTTTCAGGGCATCCTAACAGAGGACTAAAAATAGTCAAAACTTAATGATGGCGGCTAATGTAACCCGCTACCCCCTTGTATTGGCTTTAAAATCGCAATGCCTCATTCACTTCTGTTCTAACAAAGGGAGCTACACGCCTTATTCAATTGATTTTCATAGACACCCCCCTAGATTTTGAAATTAAGACTACAATATAGAAAGTTTGAAACGAGCCTAATTTGCTGTTTTACATTTAAATACTTTTAACTAGCAGCCTAATTAAACAGATGATAAAAGCCTGTTTCTTTGTAGAGGCCACCATGAAAGTCGTTATTTTTATATTTTTTTGTCAATTATTCAGCGCCATAGTGAATGCGAACCCTTTTACCATGGGCGGAGATATAGACCCGCCACTAAAATGGCTGGATGAAAGCGATCAGCCTGTGGGTATTGAGGTGGAATTGCTCAGTACCATCTATAAACAAATGCCAGACTTAGTGCCTGAATTTAAATTTATTATTTTTAAGTCATCACCCCGATCTAAACAGGCTTTAAAAGATGGTACTTTAGATCAGTACATTACTATGTCTCATAAGAAAAAAAGAATGGAATACCTGCTTTACCCTGCGCAGTCTCATCTAAATATCAAATGGGTCTTCTTTACCACCCATCAATTTTTATTGAAGCAGCAAGAGCAAGGTTCGCCAGTGGTGTTTAATGATTATCAAGATTTAACGAAATATAAAATCGGTGCCACCCAGGATTACGCTTATTCAGACGAATTTTGGAAACTAGCCAATAATGGCACCTTAAATGTAGAGGTTATGCAGAAAAATAAACTCAATATTAAAAAGCTGTTGGCAGGGCGTATAGACTTATTCCCTAGCTATCAGTTCAAAATGCAGTGGAATGCGCAACAAGGCGGCTATGACCATCTTATTAGCTACCTACCAAAAGCCATTCGTGACAAACAATATTTTAACCCTTTCTCTAAAGCCTCCCGGTATCCAAACGTGTTAAATGGAAAAATCATCCGCCGTTATGATGAAGTGCTACGTGCATTGAAGAAAAAAGGTGTGATTAAAAAAATATTAAAAAAATACGGCGTTGATTAGCGGGCAAAAATCACCTAACCATCATTAGGTATGTTCATACATACAATTCATAAAATTAATTCCTTTCTTGAGCCCTTACCTGCCATGACCTACAAAACATGGCCAGATGGGCAGCTATTGAATTTTTAAGAGCATCTCTTAAAAAATATAAAGCAATTTTATTCTTAGAGTAATTTTTAAAATATGTCTATTGCACTTAAGTGATGTAGGTCGCTTTTTTGTGTTAATTAAGGACTTTTTTGGAGGGCGCCTTTTTAGGCTGTTTAAGATTTTTAATTATTTAAAGGTCAGCAATACAGCAAAAATAGTGTGAATTCAGGAGAAAGAGTTTTGAATAATAATATCTGTTTACATTAACTCACTTAAAAACGTGAGTAGAGTCACAAACTTTCAAGGGGTTACAAAATTAAACCTAGTACCATCGTCTGGTGAGGCATTTATAGTGTAAAGTTCGCGCACTTTTTAGGAGGAGCTAACGATGATGAAAAAGTTTAGTGCTTCGGCTGTGATGATCGGACTGTTGGGGTCTGCATCTATAGCCAATGCCGTTGATGATGATTTAAATATTTACGGGTTTTTAAGTGTCGGTGCTACCGTACTTGATAACGAAGATAGTGATAAAGAAAGCGTTACACTAGACGGCTTCAATGATGACGCGGGTAACTTTAAGCAAGACACCGTTTTTGGTCTTCAAATCACCAAACAAATCAATGACAAAACCTCTGCTACGGGCCAGCTGGTCTCTCGCGGTAACAGTAACTATGAAACAGAGTCAGCTTGGGCATTTGTTTCCTATGCCGTAGACAGTGACACTGATGTGCGTATGGGTCGCTTACGTATTCCATTCTTCTACTATTCAGAATTCTTAGAAGTAGGGTATGCCTATAACTGGGTACGTACTCCATCTGATGTATACAGTATTCCATTCTCATCTTTTGATGGTATAGACATTACTCACCGTTTCTCTGCTGGCAAATTTGATGGCAGCATCAAAGCCAACTATGGTCGTTTCAGTGAAGAAATTGATGTATTTGGTCATGACTATGGTGCCGACTTACAAAATGTTTTAGGTGCTGCATTAACATTAAACCGTGGTGATTTTGGTTTTCGTGTAGCGGTACAGCAAGCGGATCTTACCTTTGATATTGAAGTAGACGAAGGTGTTCAAGCGGCTACTGCGGATGTGCTTATAGCTCAAAACTCAGCAGAAAATGCGATTAATCAAGCAGCGCTTGATATTGCTTTAACTGATTTAGCAACTGCAGCAGCAGCATTAGATGTGGCCACGGAAGATGTTCGTGATCTGGATATGGCTTTATCATCTGTTGCTGCATATGGTTCGTTAAATCCAGAAAGCGGAGACCTAGTCAATGAGTTTGATCTAGATGATAAAAAAGCCACTTTCTACAATACCGCTTTTACTTATAACAATGGTGATTATGGTCTAGTAGTTGAAGCCGTAAGCATTGAATACGAGTCAGGTCTATTGTTGGATACGAGTTCTTACCTTGTTTCAGGTTCAAAACGCTTCGGTGATACGACTTACCATGCAACTTACTCTACTTCTAAAGACGATCTTGATTCTGGTACCGTAGGTCAGGGTCAGGCGTTACTAGGACAAGAAGGCGAAGACATTAGTGTGATTTTAGGTGCTCGTTATGACTACGCACCAGGCACGGCCATCAAGTTTGAAATTGAACAGCATGATGAAAAAATCCATGAAGCTAAACCTGGCAACACTGCCATGTTATATAGCGTCGCTGTCGATATGATTTTCTAAGGGGCGATATTAAATGAAATATACTAAAATTATTGCCAGTACCATTTTACTTGCCACGATAGCGGTTTCAGCAAATGCTGAAATTGCTGTGATTGTTAGTCGTGATAATCAAAATGCGAAAATGGATCAAGACAGCATTGCTCGAATTTTCTTAGGGAAATCTTCTAGTTTTCCAAATGATGCCGACGCCACTGCGGTAGATATGAAGAAAGGAAGTGATGAGCACAACGAATTTACAGAGTCTTTTCTAGATAAAACCCCTAATCAGCTAGCCACTTACTGGTCTCGCTTAATTTTCACTGGTAGAGCACGCCCTAATAAGGAAGTGTCTTCTGCTGCGGAAATGAAGAAAATCATTGCTAAGAATGCCAATATGATTGGTTATATAGACGCAAGTGATGTAGACAACAGTGTACGAGTAGTTGCTAAGCAATAAAAATACACACATTGGTGCATTGCACTTAGTTAGTATTTAAAAGAAATCCAGAGCCCTGTAGGGCTTTGGTTTTTCTTTTTGTACGTGAGCTAATCACGATTAATTATAGGATGGGAGAGTAAAAGACATCATGAAAATAAAACATTTATGGGAGAAACTCGCTTTCCTTTCGTTACTGACTGGGTTTAGCTTTTTATCGCTAGCTGGCGACTTAAAAATTAATGGCATCGCAAGCTATCAAGAGCTTAATAAAGAATACTATGTGGGTGCTTTACTGTTAGAAGATTCTTTGAACAGCGTAGAAGAAATAACCGCTTACAAAGAACGTAAACAAATGAAATTACTGGTGACGGCCTCCCGTTGGTCGGTTCGCCTATGGCAACAGCAATGGCAAAATAACATCGCCATTAACAATGACATTATTAGTAATGATCCTAAGCTTCAGCAAGATTTAGCTTTTTTTACAAGCTTCTTAAAGGATAAATTAATCAAGGGTGACGAATTAGTTATTGATTACACCCCTGGCCGAGGGACCCGTATAAAGCTAAATAATTATCCGGTGATAAAAACTAAAAATGATAAAATATTCAATTATCTATTGAACACTTGGATAGGAAAACTGCCACCTTCACGTGAATTTAAAAGCCGAATTGTTAAGTTGGCGCTTGATGCTAACACTAGAGAAATGGTTTCACGGATAGATGGTAATGTTTTATCTGAACAGCGAATTAAGGTTATAAGCCAATGGTATGAAGAGCCTAAGAAAGAATTGGTTATCGCTAAGAAAACTAAGTCTGAAACGGTTAAAAAAAGCACTGATTTGGCCAAGCAAAAGAAAAAAGAAGAAAAAAAGAAAAGTCATAAAAAACTAGAAATGGCTAAAATTGAAAAGCAAAAATCATTGGCTAAAAAGAAGCAAATAGCCAAAGAAAAAAAAGAGCGCTTAAAACGAGAAAAGCGGGCAGAAAAAAAACGAGCAGAGCGTGAAAAGGCTGAAAAAGCCGCCAGAGCAGCTAAATTGAAATTGGCTAAAGTTCAAAAAAATAAGGAAGCTCAACTAGCCCAATATTACTTCAGAGATCTATACCAATGGCAACTTCGCCAAGCCATTCAAGGAGAAGTAACTTACCCTGCTTGGGCTAAGCAGTTTGCACAAGAAGGGTTAGTGGAAGCGAAATTTACCATAAACCGTAAAGGCAAAGTAACGTCGGTAAGTTTATTGGATGAGGACGTACCAAAAATGCTGGGTGCCGAGGTGGATAAAGCCATTCGTAAAGCCGGTTTAAAAACGTTACCGCCTAAAGAATTAAAAGGGAGTGATTGGTCTTTTACGGTCACATATGAGTTTAATTTAAAAGATAAAACTCAGGAAAAATTGAAGACTCCTCAGAAGCCTAAGCATATGAGGGTTTTAGGTGGCGAGAGTGACACGAAAGTAGTGAGTGAATATATGAATAAGGTAAGAGAAAAAGTCATCACTGCGCTTAAATACCCTTCGGAAGCGGTTTTACTTAAAAAGCGTGGTAAAGCCTCTATTTTTGTGACCCTTGATCGACAAGGGAATGTTCTAAAAGTCTTTGAAAACTTCAAAGCTAAGCATGCCATTTTAACTAAGGCGCTATTCAACGCGGTTAATCGTGCTAAGCCTTTACCCGTGATGCCTGCGGGTATTGCTAAAGACAAAATTACCGTGGATATTACCTATAAATTTTCTCGTTAATAGCCGTGCCCTAAATCTATACCAGTGGTGAATGAAATTTCATTCGCCACTGGGTGCTAAATAATAACAATATCGTTACAAGCATTACACTCGCTCTTAGGAGCGAGCTTCTTTTTTAGTTCCCTTTCTGCGCTTTTAGCATAGCTTCTTTTTTACCCTAAACATCCATAAGTCATCGCTTGCTTGTATAGCCTAAAATTGCAAAGAACGGATTGAAGAGTCGAGCACTTATTCAAATAGGTGTGCATCCAGCATTAAGACACAGTGGCCTAGGGAGTTTGTTCACTTTTATTACTTGCCAAACTTCATTTTACAAAATATAGTTAGTTAGCCTAACTAAATAAGTGTGAGACATGGTCAGTCAAAATCAATATCTAGAAGCGTTTAATCGGCTAATTTTGCCCACTATTAGTAAAGTTCAGCGACTGCTTTCACCCTCTTTGGAGAAAGCGGTTAGTGCACAGGGTTTAACATTGGCAGAGTTTCGCATCGTTGGCGTATTAATGGGAGAGGCGCAAGGGTACAGCCAAAAAGAGTTGGCTCAGCAATTGGGTATTAGCTCAGCTTCCATGTCGGTATCCATTAGCAGTCTTGAACAAAAGCAATGGATTCAAAGAATAGCCGATCAAAATGATCAACGGGTTAAACGTATTAAGGTTTCACCCAAGGCTAATTTTGATGACATTGCAGGGCTTATTTATCAACTGGAAGCTAGCGCCACTAAAGGAATCACCAAAAAAGATTTGCACACTACTCAAAAAGTGTTGCTGAAAATAATAGAAAACATTTCAAACTAAATAAGAGGCTATGCTAATGACAATATTAATAATTGGAATCATTGTTTTCTTTGGGATACATCTTATTCCAATATTTGCACTCAAAGAACGTTTGATTGATAAATGTGGAAGACTGCCCTACATGGGTGTGTTTTCAGTGGTGGCAGGGTTGGGTTTAGCTTTCATTATATACGGTAAAGCGAGTGCGCCGTTTGTGGCCATTTGGCAGCCCATGATAGGAAGCCATTGGGTCCCTGTTATATTAATGTTACCTGCCAGTATTTTAATTTCTTGGGCGTATGTGCCGGGCAATATGAAAAATACTTTACAACACCCTATGTTAATGGGCGTGGCGTTATTTTCTGTGGCACACTTATTTGCCAATGGCGATTTAGCCAGCCTGTTACTATTTGGCTCATTTCTTATTTACTCTTTAATGACCATGCTGAGGTTGTCTAAAAAATCAAATTCCAATGATACAAAACTTAAAGGCAGCAAGCTTAAAATGAATCGCTGGGATGGCATGGCCATCGTGGCTGGTAGTCTCGTTTATGTTTTAGTATTTTTATACCATTCTAAAATTGCAGGGGTTGCCATTCCATTAGCAGCGATTTAGCTGAATTGTAGAATGGGACAGACTTTAAAACTCAGTTAACCCCTTAAAGCCATTAGCCTATTTAATGACCAAGTTTCAATGCTAAAAAGCGCTCAATATGTAAATTGAGACATGCCCACAAGTAAACTGGCCTATGTGTAAATATAATTATTAGTAGTATAGGTCACATAATTATAAGTTTTCACAATTTGTAATTTAGAGGCCGTTATGTGACTCAAATAATGGATCAAACATAACCCACTATTTTAAGTGAAAACAGGTCTGGGTAAATTTTAATGAGGAGTAGTAATGGGTTTTTTTGATAAAGTTAAGGCCATGAAAAACACGCTCACCGGTGGCGCAGCCAAGGTGTATATTGAATGTGATGAAATATCCTTCACCGAACCGTTTAAGGTAACGATACGCGCTGATATCGATAGCTCTAACCTGATAGTAGACCGCATTTACCTGAAAATTGAAGGAAATGAGGAGATTGAAGTTCCAGACGTGGATGTGGCGTACGACAGTAATGGGCAAGAGCATCGACGTTTAGAAACCGTCACCTCTGCTAACACAACCGTTAGCTTTGACATTACAGTTGCTTATAAACAAGAACTTGAGGCGAACCAAAGTTATGAGTGGGAGGTTGAGGTTGAATTGCCAGAGGACGCGCCCAGTGTTTACCATGGCCACTTTTGTCAGCACACCTATAGCGCATTCGCTGGCCTAGAATGCTTTGGTAATGACCCTGATTCAGGCTGGTTAGAGTTACCAGGTTAAAAGAGAGTTTGGTGATGGTTCGAACATGGCGTATAGATAACCTGTGACACCAGCAACCGTTTTATGGATAGTAGGGAGCTTATGGTCTTAAAGCTTCCTACTTGACTAAATTTTAAATCGTAATGACGTTAGCGGCCGGTTTATCATTCTGTGATGCACTATCTTCTTCAGTTTTTTTCCATGAGTCTTGCAAAGCACTAAAGGCACCGCTAACACGGGTTTTTATATCTTTAAAAGTATCGCTGCTGGATGCTTTTAATTCAGTCATCCAACTGGCTACTTGCTCTCTATTTTTATGTAAAGTCTCTAAGCTGTTTTGAGCTTCGCTTCTGGTATTGCTGTCCATATCTTGCCATTTACTTTGTATTTTATCTTCTAATACTTGAATGCGTTTATCTAATCGAGATAATGCGCTGTCTACTTTTTCAATGGCGCTTTCTTTGTTTTCAGAACTGAATTCCTTAACGGCTGTTATGGCGGTATCTATTTGTTGGCCAATACTGGGCTCTGGTGTTTCTTCATGGGCGCTAACGCTGTGTAATGCGCCCATTAATACAATGGATAAACCAATTTTATGAGTGATTTTCATGTACGTACCTATTAATTAACCACACGTAGAAGTGTTTTCTTAATGTGCGTTTTGACAAGGGAAAGTTAAAACAGAATACCAGATTAAGCTTAGAGTCTTAAGGGGGTATTAAATTCCATGGGGTGGGGGATATTCACTACGGTATTTATGTATTGGCTGTTTAGCGGGCAGTCAAACCACCCGCTTTTATTTAGGATTGCCAAAGGCCTTCTGAGCGTTACGAGCGACGGATGAATAGCGGTATCATGAAGAGCAAAAACCAAATGCTGCCAGAGCCTGAGTTTGTACTATCAGATGTTGCAGGTACTTCAGGTACTGGTTCGGGATTATTTATCCTAGTCGGCCCTTCAATGACAGGCCAGCTATCGGTTTCACCATCGCCATTTCTATCGGCAAAATCCCCTATGGTTAATGAAATAATGGGGGCTTGGGTATTATTGCCAAAACGCCATAAGGGCTGTTGATTCAAATTAAGTGGCTCGCTAAATTGATCGAATATTAATCCATTGCAGTTTGTAAATTGGCTTGCACACTGTAAGTCTGTTAGCTCAAAGTGTTGGCTAATGCCTAAGTTATAGTTCTGGCTAAACATGTCTTCTCTTAGGGTTAAATCTGACGCCCAGTACGTATCACTGATTCTTGGATCGTAGGCACTGCCCACTAAAGCGCCTATAAAGTGCCTTTGTTCAATATCTATTGGCAATTTAACAAGGCTGATCACTTTAGATATTTCATCCTTATCAATTACGCCCACTAAACTGCCACCACGGGCATATTTTGTTGTCCCTAAGCCTGGGGTGACGCTACCGGATAATAAAATATTTTTCATGGTGGTTAATTCTGAGCTGCCAATAAGGCCGCCAACTGAACTGTGGCCATTGATGTTAACCACACTGAACACCGACTCTATTTCAGCGTTATCTATTTGACCTACTAGCCCCCCTAAAACATTATAACCATGAATGCTGGCTTGAATGGCGGCTTCGTTTATTTTATCTGCGTGACTAACGCCCACTAAGCCCCCTAAAAAGTTATAACCACTCACATTAGTTTTAATCACCAATTGCTGATAAACACTCTCATCGCTGCTACCAACCAAGCCTCCTAAGCGATTGGCTTCACAATTGTATAAGCAATCTATTTCATTATTTATGCCTTCTATTACCACGTCAGCAAAAAGGTGATCAAACTGAGATTTCCAAGCGTAACCCAAAATAGCGCCCGTATCGGACCATGCCTTTATATGCCCTGTTAATGAAAAGTCATGAAAGTGAGCTAATTCACTGTAGGCAAATAAACCCACAAAGCGCTCACCTGGACGATTGATATTCAGGTTATGTAATGTGAAGCCATTACCATGAAACTCGCCCACAAACTTTACAAAAAAACTGCCAATACTTTGCCAGCCTTTGCCTTCATTCCAATAGGCGTCACCCGCATCGAATTGCTCATTTAAATTGGTGTCAAAATTTAAATCATTGATTAACTCATAACCTGCACAACCATCTTCAGGGCACCCATCGTTTGAGCCGTATAAAGCATCTCCATGGAGCTCAAGTGATATAAAGCCATCGGCTTCTCCTGAATAATTCATCTGTGTGACGTTGTTACGAATTTCATTTAAATCTTGTAAGTCTTGAATTTCAATTAGACCATCGTTATCAATGTCGTAATCAATTCTGGGGGCGGCATTGATTAAGCTGCTCGCTGTTATTAGCAGTACTAAGGCGCTGCTCAATATTGGCTGGTTCATGAAAAATATCCTTAATGCAACATGATATATGAATGCTAGTAACGAAATGGTTCGTGTAATGGTGTTAAATTTTAGCAAACAACCTTGGCAGAAAATGAATAATGCTTCTTTGAAATGCACTGTCCTATTTATAGGATAATCATGGGGGGTAAGTGACTTTTGGAGGCTTTTTATGGGGTTTTTAAGGCTGAAACTTATGAATTACTCACGTGATAGAGTGGTCGATTAGCTGCAAGCGATATGTCGCGTTTAGTGGCAGCTATATACAGTTTTATAGTCTCCATTTTTTACGCCTTTTAATGCATTGAAGGCAATCAATTAGAAGGCACCGTTACTAACAGTCATAATAGAAACTAAAATACTGTTTTAATAAATTATAAAAGGTGACAAAAAATAGGCGAAAAGCGCTTTTAATATTCAGTTTATCCTTTTTGTTTAACTATTAAATTATGAATTCGTGCCAATATTTAACAAATTTTAAATGTCCAGAAAAAGGCCAGTTATAACATTGTTGCCTATTTGCCATGAGGATAGTTTCAAAATTCACCCATCATTATCTGCACTTAATGTGCGGCTATTGTTCGTGAGCTTTGTTTTTAAATCTATCTGAATTAGGTAAATAAAATGAAAATAATAAAAAGAAATATTTCTCGGGCAGTGTCCTTAGCTGGAGTGTTAGTCCCCTTATTGATTTGCCAGCCTGCTATGGCAGCTTCTTATTTTTGTTGGGACTATGAAGTAAGTGAAACGGGCACCAAAGGAACAAGAGGTTATGACTACCAAGAGTCAGGCGCCCCAAGTTATACCGCCACATCAGGCACATTCGATACCATTACTTACAATGTAGATGGTTTTCCAAAATGTTTAGGGGGCAACTCCAATTCGAAATTTAAAAGCTTATTGTCTAAGTTAGAGTCATCAGATTTTAATATTGTATTGATGCAGGAAATGTTTACTAAAGATAAGCACAGTTTTTTACGGGACGAAGACAGAATCTCTAAAGGGGCTTATCCGTATCGTTCTAAGCATTGGCGTGGTGGTTCATTGTCATTTGGCGATGGATTGGTGCGTCTATCAGATTTTCCATTTGATATGGACAATCGTGACGACAATGATTACTCGTTAAAAACATTTGAGTCAGAAGAATACGATGATTGTAATAATGATTTTATCGGTGGCAGTGTTGATTGCTTAACGGAAAAAGGCTTTACCGTGGCGGTTCACGAAATTACAAATGATTTTAGCGTACACGTTTACAATACGCACATGGAGGCAGGTTCAAAAAGCGCTGATGTAAAAGTGAAGCAAAAGCAGTTTGACCAACTGGCAGATTTTATTAACGCTTATTCAAACGGTGTCAGTGTAGTTTTAGGAGGCGATTTTAACGCCAAGTGGGAAGATAATAGTTCAAAAGAAGAGTATCAGCAGGTATGGGAAAATTTCCTTGCCACTACCGGCTTAAGGCTGGCTTGTCAGGACTTCACCGGTTCAAGTGATGACTCAATTGAAAACTGTGCCTATGACTATAAAGCCGATACCGATCAAATCTTGTATCGTGATAGTAATAGCCAGTATGAATTGTCCCTTGAATCTTATGAGATTTTAGATTTTGACGGTGTCAGTGATCACGAGCCAAATCGTGCTGTGTTTGAATGGTCTAAAAGATAGTTAATTTGGCATTGATGGACAGTTATGGTCCTATAAATCCCCTTAAGTCCGTGTTAAATGTACAGGGCAGTATATTTAACACACCCTTAAGAAGGAGTTATTAACATGACACCATCATGGCAACGAAGATTAGCCTACGTGTGCAGTATTGCTGGTCTTTCATTTATTCTTACAGCTTGTGATAACACGGATGTCGCTCAAGTAGCTGATTCCCCTAAAGAAATGCAAAGTGACGGCTCATATAGTGTCACGGTGCCACTAGGGGACACTCAAACTCTTACCACGCTTTATAATTATCCTAACGGACAACCTCAAACTCAAAGTTTGGCGCAAACTATCGAACATTACTTAAATCAGCGTTTAAGCCGAGATTTAATTTCACAGCCCAGTGTCAGTGTCACAGTCAGTGGCAGTGATTACAAGGCGGTGATCAGTGGTGATTCTAAAATGGTGGATGACTATTCATTACAGCTCACAACATTTTTAAGTAATGGCCAACTGGCAGCTAAAGCCGTACAAGACTTAAAAGCGGCTGGTAAGTGGGATGACAAAGACTGGCGTTTCTTTTTGCCTCTTGGGTTATCTATTGTGAATCAACGTTCGGTTCAATTACTGCACTTTCCACCTGATTATTCTTTACCAGAGCAAGATTACTTAAACTCAAAAACCAGCCAACGTTGGGAGCAATTATTAACCCTTAATAATGTGCCCCAGCAAGATGTGACTCTATATGAAAGCATTTTAGATGTGGCCCCCATCGCTGCACCAGCCAGTGCTGGCAGTACTCTAAGTGCCACCTACAGTTACTTTGAGCCTTATGTACTGAAAATGCTGCCACTGTTATTAGATTTAGACGAAGGCGCCAGTGAAGCATTGCCTATCGTGGCTTATGGTGGGCCAGTACGTGACTGGGTCTCAAGCCACTATAAAATTACTGGGTTTGGTGTGAACACCTTTACCCAAATTCCAGTGAGTGAAGGAACCAGCACAGTGAATGCTCCCATTCTTGGGGCCAATCACCCTAGCTATATTTGGTATGCCAAAGATCAGGGCCGCGATTATGCGTTAGAGGTCATGGAGCAAGATCTTATTTCCGCCTGTTGGCAAGCCAGTATGGGCAGTAACCCTAAACAAGCCGGACAAACTGTGCTGGATACTTGTACGGCTGGGTGGAATGCTCAACCCATGGTGGTGTGTGTGAACATGGAAATTCAGGCATATTCAAAAACCGAGGCTGAAGCGAAGGCTATTTGTGCCACGGAAAATAAATCAGACACTGTGGTAGGAAGTTAGAGGCTAATAATAGAAGTGATACTTATTGAGGCGGGCTTACCACAGGTAAACCCGTTTTATTATTTAAAGGCTTTTTTTAGATTTGCATAACAATTCATTAAGCAATTTTTCATTTTGAAGTTGGGCGGCTTCAATTTCGCTGTCTTTATCCACTGCGTTTTTTTCCACATCACGAATTTTTTCTTTCAATAAGCGGTATTCTTGTTCCCAATATCCATTCATGCTGCCTGGTTGGGTGGGGGTTGTTAGCAGTGGTACTTCTACTTCATCGTCTTTTAAAGCATTAAGCAGGATTTCATTTTCAATTTTAACTTCGTGAACATCGCCCTTTAATTTCTCGCTCACTCTTAATTGGGCTTTCAGAGCTTTTTTAAGGATTTTCACTTCCTTAGCCAGCTTTAGATTTTCTGCGACGAGATCTTCTTGAACGGCAACCCTTGCCTTATGTGGCTGACTTTTAACTGATGCAATGTTCACGATATTGTTCAACTGAATGATCCCGAAAATAAGTAAACCCTAAGCAAGATATTCACACATGTGGCGAAACTTAGCTTCGCCGTGCATTAGCCCAAAGGCTGTTGCATCTTTTATAGACAGGGTTGAATTTAGGTGGCCATATTAGTGCATGTGTAAATCCCTTCAGTGCGGCTATTCACAACTTGTTTAATGGTTTGTTTTTAACTTTAAGAAATGAGCGGTGTGTCGCTTATGAAATTTACTCGCTTGTGTTTTTTAAAAAATAGTGTGATTGAGTTGGCACTTTAAAAACGTATAAGGCCATATGGATAGGTGTGGGTTGCTTGACCTTAAAGTAACTGGGTGTGAATAATGGTCAAGCAGTGCAGTGCAGTGTAAGGCGCTACTTAATGAAGCGGTAAATGGCTTCGTTGGCATTGTCTTGAAAAGTTTGATTGGCTAAGTCGGAAAAGAGAGTGGATTGATCAATTACTGGGCCCGTTAATACGGGTAATTTACTGGCGTAGAAGACGCCGCTGTCATATATGGTGTCGTTTAAACCGCTAACAAAGCGTTTAGCGCCTATTTCTAAATCATGCATCATGCCCATTAAAGGCATTAACCGCGAACCAATGTGACGGTAGATGAACTTCAGTAGTGGAGGTAAATTATCCATGATATCGGTACCACTGGTGCCTCCTGGACTCATGGTAATAAAACGAATATGTGGATGCTTGCGAGCCTGCGCTGACATCCATAAAGCGGCCATGTATTTTGCAGGGCCGTAGGCCACAATAGGGTCTTTAGTCTTTCCAAAGTAAGACCCATCGCAAATGGATGCAAATTCATCCACAGATGAAGACGCTAGGTTAGGACGTTTCATACCCGCCTTTGTTACTCCTCGGGCGGCCTCTGATCCAGCGTATAATGCCACTTTAGTCAGCTTATTGGCTTTTAGTAATTCGTCTAGTAATACAGCATGACCTAATACATTTGTGGCGAAGGAATTTGTCACACCATCGGCATTTTTTTGGTTAGGAGTTTTGCCTCCCATGCCCCCTGCATTCATGACCACCGCTTCGATGGGTTCGGGTAATGCAGTCACGGCTTGGCGTACCGATACTTGGTCGGTGACATCTATTTTTATGAACTTGAATATATGCCGGCCTGTGGATTTTTCTAAGTCTCGTTTGGCAGTCATGGCTCGCTCTTCATTGCGACAGGCTAAATAAATCACTTTTGTACCACTTAACAAGGCTAATTGCCTTGCGCATTCTTTACCTAGGCCGCCATTGGCTCCTGTGATTAATACACTCTTATTCATTATGTTTTCCATGCTTAATTGTGTGTTTAGTATTGGCATGGGTTAAATGGCCCATACCTAAAGACTGTATAGGAAGGCGGGCAATAGGTTTTGATATTTCTTGCTTAGTTATTTAAAAGCTGTGAATGATTATTCATGCTACGTTATTAATAGGTATGCCTTTCAATTTTGGAACAAATACCTTAAGTATTTGGCAGGGATTTAGGGTGAAAAGATATTAACGGCTATATAATTCTTCCTAGTTTCAATGTGTGTTACGGTGATAAAAATTATCGGTTATTAATGGATGCTCTCATGGCTAAACCCGTTAAAAAGGATCGTCTTTTACCCTATTTTTTGGGGTTTATATTAGGTGGCTATTTAGTGTTTTATTGGGCCGCCACTGAAATGGATCTAATGCTAAGGCATATGAACTGGCAGCAAGAAGTCATGCAGATTACCTTGTTTAATCATAGGGTAGAATTTAACGAGTTATCTACTGCGGGTGAAATTAAGGACTTAACGGATAAATATTTTTTTGAGCAGCTAATAGAATTTGAAAGCCCTGTATATCAGTACTGCCAAGAAGAGCTAATATTGTATTTTTTACAGCCTTCTTGTTTGTGAATGTTTAATTGAAGAAAGACGATTAAAATGAATCAAGTGTTACAAAGCAATATTTTTTTAGTAAAAGAACATGTTGGTATTTTTAAAGCAGCCAATAACTTTGACATATTTGATCCTGAAACAGGAGAGATAGTCATGAAGTGTCGAGAGCCTAATTTAGGCTTCTTCACAAAGCTGCTGCGGTTTAGTGATTATAAACGCATGACACCTTTTGACATTCAAATTACCAGTGCTGATGGGGAGCGCATTGTACGCTTGCAAAGAGGCGTTTCATTATTGCTATCGAATGTGGTGGTGAGTGATCAAGACAATAATACCATTGGCTATTTTAAACAAAAATTATTCTCCATTGGGGGGAAGTTTGATGTCTTAAATGAAAGAGAAGAGACCTTGTGTGAATTAGAAGGCAAATGGAGTGGTTGGGATTTTCGTTTTAACCATGCAGGTCAAGAACTGGCCCATGTGAGCAAAAAATGGAACGGCTTAGGCAAGGAGTTATTTACCAGTAGCGATAACTATATGTTGGAGTTAAATCCTAACATGCCACATACAGATAATACCCGAAAGCTTATTATTGCTGCGGTGATGTGCATTGATATGGTATTAAAAGAATAGCAAAAAGAGTTCGTTCTGAAGTGGCTGCCAGTGAGCCGCAGAATGCATATTGTGGCCTTTTTACTATAAGACACGCAAATTCAGTTATAACTGGCCCTCTGCAGCCTGCTGGGGAGGATTAGCTTCCTTGATATAAGTCTGTGCTGAACTAATCTTATTTAGTCCCCCCTGTGGTAATAGTGCCATGACTTGGAAAAATCTCAGCGTTCGCTATAAGATTGCCCTGCCTATTGTCATTGTGGGCACGCTATTATTAATGTTGTCCATCATTCAAATAAGCTCATTGAATACCGTTAATTCAAGCTTTGAGCGGATCTATAATATTTACACCCCAGGCGCCTTACTGGCCCTTAATGCTGACCGCGACTTATATCAGGCTCAGTTAGCAGAACGCACCATTGTCATGGGCTCTGCGGATGAAAAATATTTCGAGCTTCAAGTCCATAATCTTGATCAAGTGACCCAGCGGGTAAATGCCATTTTAGAAATGGACATTGATGCCGGTACTCAGGAGTTGTTAACTCAGCTGTTAACGGCTTTTAATATTTGGCGCCCTAAAAGCATGCAACTTACTCAAGATGTTAAGAGCGGAAATATGGATCTGGCCAGCGCGACACAATTAAGCACTGGTGAGCTGGAGGTAGAATTTCAACACGTGCGGGATTTATTAGATACATTAGGAGAGAATCTTGGGGATAACTCTAAGTTACTATCGGTGAAGCTAGATGACACCAATACCAATGCACTGGCGACTATTAGTGTTATTTCTTTAGTGGCCATACTGGTGACCTTAGCATCAGCCATTCTCTTTCCTAGATTGATCGTCCAACCCATTAATCAGGTGCGGCGTGCTTTAGCTGACATGTCCAAAGGTGAGGCCGATCTTACCAAGCGATTACCCAATGTGGGTAACGATGAAATAGGGCGGCTATCGGACAGTTTCAATGAATTTATGGGAGGGTTGCAAACACTGGTAAAAAGCATTGCGGCCACCGCTCAGCAAACTAAAAATGCGTCGGGCATTGTGGATACATCGGCCACCGACTCAAGCAGCTTGGCCAAAGAGTACGCCCATGAAATGAGCATGATCGCCACCGCCATTAATGAAATGGGACAAGCCATACATGAGGTGTCGGCCAATACCCAAAAAGTGGCGCAAGCTGCTAAAGACTCTGAAACCGATGCCAATCAAGTGTCAGGTCAATTTAATCAAGCCATGGGTGAGATTCAGAGCCTAGCGGGCAGCGTGAATGATTCAAGCGAGGTCATTCAAGAGCTGTCTGAAGAAACCAATAATATTGTTTCGGTGTTAGGAGTCATTAAAGGCATTGCCGAACAAACTAATTTACTGGCATTAAACGCCGCAATTGAAGCGGCACGAGCAGGCGAGCAAGGGCGAGGGTTTGCTGTGGTGGCCGATGAAGTACGCTCTTTGGCCAGCAAAACCCAAGAATCCACGGCCAACATAAATGACATGTTGGCAAAATTAAAAAGCGGTGTGGAAAAAGCCGTTAATAGTATGGTAACGGGTAAAGAGAAAGCTGAAAAAACCGTAATTTATGCCGCTAAAAGTGAAGAGTCGGTGAGTAAAATATCTGAAACTCTTGCCAATATCAGTGGCAATATTATTCAAATTGCCAGTGCCATTGAAGAGCAGTCGTCGGTGATTCAAAACCTAAATACTAACATTGAAAATGTTAACAGCCTTAGCCAGAAGTCTTCACAACAGTCTATGGATATTGCCAGTTCTGCTAAGAAGTTAAATGAATTCTCTGATGCTTTGGCAAAAGATGTATCGCGCTTTAGACACTAGGATTAATATAAATATCGTTAAGGCCTCACTACAGCAGGCACTATAAAATGGTTTTAAGAAACGAATGCTTATTGGCGTTTTTACTATTGATTTGGACTGTCTCCTTACAAGCTCAGACTGTGACCTTTGGTTATGAAACTAAAGGAAACCCTCCTTACTATTTCAAACAACAAGATGATAAGAGTAAACATTCAGGGGTAACCTTAGATGTCTTAAAGCTTGTGGCTAAGCGCTTAAACTTTAATGTGGCATTTATTCGCCTGCCTTGGCTGCGGGGGTTGTTAAACTTAAAGCAAAATAAAATAGATGGTATTTTTCACGCCAGCTTTAAACCTAAACGCATAGAATACGGTTTATATCCTATGAAGGATGGGCGTGTGGATACATCTCATATGCTTATGGTTCAGAGGTACCATTTATACACTCACAGAGACTCAAACCTAAATTGGAGCGGTACAAAATTTGAAAATGTGACAGGCCCTATTGGAGCTTTAATTGGTTATGCCATCGTGAGTGATTTAAAAAACTATAATATTGTCACCAAGGAATCCAGTAGCATCAGGTCTTTATTAAATCTTGTGCAAAGCAAGCGCTTAATTGGCCTTGTGAACCTTGAAAACATGACCGACCCATTATTGAAAGGCAGTAGTGACTTAAATGGCATTATCAAGATCTCACCGGCTGTTAAAGAAAAGGCTTATTTTTTAATGCTTTCCCATGGCTTTTATGAACACTCCCCCAAACTGGCCAAAGCCATATGGAATGAAATTAAAGCCATCAAAATGACAGGAAAATACCAACAAATACTAAATTCATATTAAATGAATTGCAGCCACTCAATAAACCAATCCCTCATAACATAAGTTATTCTTATTCATTTAGTTATTCATTTAGTTATTTTTTGTGTGGCTTAAAACTTATTAGGACGCTAATAAGGGGAAAGCCAATCATCAGTGTGGTTAAACTGAAGTACAACTGCGCTGTTGTAGTGGATTGAGGCTGTTATTTTTAATGTGACAGGGGAGGCCTGAAATAAATATAGATTAGTTTTTGTGGCATGGAAAGTGCGATCACCTTATGAAATAACTCACCTTGAGATACTCAATGAAAATAATAAAAATAATGGTTTCTGCTTTAATTTTCAGCTTTTGTTCGCTATCTGTGGCGGGGAAATTAATCTTACTCACTGAAAATTACCCTCCCTTTAATATGAGCATAGAAGAGAAGAATTTTGCCAGAGGCGATAGCATAGATGGAATATCGGCCGATATCGTAAAGGAGCTAATGAGTCGAGCGGACATAGATTACACCATGACTCTGCGTTTTCCCTGGTCCAGAGTATATGGTCTAGCCCAGTCTAAACCCAACTATGGCTTATTCTCTACGGCCTACTTGGATAAGCGAAAAAAAGACTTTAAGTGGGTGGGCCCATTAGTCGGAAACGATTATGTGTTATTTTCACCTGCCGGTAAGAAATTTAAAATTAACAGTTTTAACGATCTTAAAAAGTATCGAATTGGCAGCTATAAAGGGTCAGGGGTTGCACAGATTTTGAAAGAAAAAGGCATAACGGTAATTGAAGCGTATAAAGATAATGGTAACCCAGCTAAGTTGGCCAAGGGCAGTATCGACTTATGGGCCACAGGGGAAGTGACAGGCCGTTATATTGCGTCGATTGAAGGCATAAATAATTTACAAACCGTCTTTAAAGTAAAGGCCATCGAATATTACCTTGCGCTAAACTTAAGCACAGAAGATGCACTGGTGACCAGTTTGCAAAATACCCTGAATCAAATGCGAAAAGAAGGGGTGTTAGATGAAATGAAGGGGAGGTACCAATAACACAGGGGTTAATCAAGGTAGCTAGACACTACCTTGACGTTATAAACCATTAATGAATTCGGACGAACTCTGACCGTCGCGGTTGGATGCTTGAGACCAATGTATCACTTTTTACTCTAGTAGATCTAGTTGATCCACTACTAAATTATTCATGGTTAGGCCAAAACCATATCCTTTAGTTGTGGATTGCAATTGACCCTTAGAACCAAATTTCAGCGAATCTTGAGTCACATCATTTTTTAATAACAAATCGCCAAATGCTCCTTCCTGCGCCCTTAATGAGTCACCGCAAATATTCACCATGGCCAATGCTGCCCGTGTTAATAAACTGGTTTCTCCTACCTGCGCACCAAGGATCACACCGATGCCTTTTTGTTTTGCCATGTCTATAATGGTTTTTGAGCGAATGAGTCCGCCCATTTTTGAAATTCTCACATTAATCACCCAGTTATCAGCTGAGCCTTCAAGCTGGTTAAATTGCTCGTAACGAGTAAAACTTTCATCGAGAATAATCGGCATTTTCAGTGAGCCTGCTAACTTTAAAAGGTCTGAATATTGATTTGCATTTAGAGGTTCCTCAAGGCCAAAAACAGTGTACTGGAATGATTGGCTATGAGTGTATGATAGTAATATTTGGAAGTAACTCATAACCTCTTGAGTCTGTTGCCAAAGGTTGTTGGCATCCCAGCGTAAACGAAAATGAGGCTGAGAAAATGATTCAAAAATAAACAATCGTGCTTGGTCATCCTGAATAATACCCGAGAGCTTAAATTTAAAATCGGTAAATCCAATACTAATATACATTTTTAGCTGATGTTTAAAACTATCCAAACTGCCAGTTCCTAGTATGGCTGAGTATTGGAATATTTTATTCTCAATACTGGGTATGGCCATTAACGATTCAACTGAAGTTTTTTCGGTTTTAGCAAAATAATCTAATAAAGCAAGCTCTAAAGCGCACCAAGCAGCGGGGTTCTTATCGATTAAAACTTGGTTGTTATACACCCAAGTTAAAAGGGATGGGTAGTCTTTAATGCTGTCAATAATGCTTTGCAGGTGCAGCTTATAAAAATCTTTGGCTGTATCGTAATCTTCTCCGGTTACGTAAGTGCGCGGACTGGACTCCCCATACGCTCTGATATGTTTACCATTAGTAATTTGAATCAATATACCATAGGCCTGACTTCGTGAGGCTTGAGCATGTTCAAATTTTACGTTAAATGGAATTTCCATTTTTTTTATGGTGATATTCTTAATAGAGATGGGTTTGACCCTTATTGAATTAGTTGATGTATATTTTATATTCATAGTCTAGGCCTCCTGTAATGTAACTTTGGTAGGTTCAGTTAATGTGCTCTTGGTAAAGTCTTCAAAGGAAAAAGAGTTATCTCTGGCATAGAGTAGGGTCATAAACTTTAATTGACTTTCTCTATTCCCTTGCTTAAGGAGATGATTTTTAAAGTGATTGAAGGTTCCAGTTTGTAAAAATGTAATACGTGTAGGGGGCAAACGACCGCTATCTCTTTTACAGCCGTATTCCAAATTTAGTTCTTTTAGTTCTTTATCCAGTAGTAATGTTACAGCCGTGCTAGATAAATTCTCAGTATCACGTGCTTGTAAAAATAATTGGTATTCTTGCTTTTCTTCATAGGCTAGCATTACATAAAAAATGGTACTGAAATTTAGTTTTCTTTCACATCGCTTAATGGCTTCTATTAATTGTGACTCGTAAAGTTTTTCCCCAGTAATATTGGTGACGCCTTTACCTTTTTGTAAGAACTTAAGGGTGGGGGTTTGTAATAAGTGGCCGTCAACCGTCACTAGATCATTCATGAAATAACGGTAAAGCCCATTACCGTTGGTAATAATGATGTAATATTCTTTACCAACCTCTAGTTGATGCAGCATTAGAAAAGGCAGTGCAGATGTGTCTTGCTGATCGGGTCGCTTATCCCATATGGATCGTTCAACAAATTCATAAAAGGTTTCATTAATACAAGGTAGCCCTTTAGGTGACAATGCAGGTGAATTGTGAGCAGACCTTAGTTTATTTCCTTCAGCTATGCCAGGCGCCAGCGTAATGGTGCCGCGAAATTCACTGGCAAGGTAGCCAACGTCCATCACTTTGGTATGGGGTGGTAGTGAAGGGCGTATGGCATTCAGCGGTATGCCGCAGCTTCCCTGAGTCCAGGTGGCCGTTAAGCTTAGGTTTGGCCAAATGTCATGAAACTCAATGACTTTTTTTTCATTGAATAGCTGTTGCAACTCATTATGACGCTGTGGATTATAGTGGATCTTTTTTTCAATGGCTTGTTTAATATTATCGGGCAAGTTTAATGTCTTTGGTAAATATTTTTCTTTTATATCGGCTAATAGATCATGGCGTCTTTCATTGATAATTTGCAGTAAACGAATAAATGTAGATGGGTTGGCAGCCCCCAGAAAAGTAATGTTTTTATGGGCTAAAGCCAAGCGTAAAATTATATAATACTTAATTTCAAAGTCAGTTATTTCAAATACTTCAGGAGGGAGAACATATTTAGCCTTTGCAATTTTGGGCATGTTTTTTACTAATAAACCTGAAACGGAACCATAAGGATGTCCTGAGTTGGTGTATCCTTCAATAGCAGGGCTGACGATGGCCAATAACATGCCAGAGAATGCCTTTGGACTGCATTGATAATTCATAAATGCGGCTAAGCTTTGACTATTTTTAAGTTGTTTTATAGATTTATTTAAAATGGGAATTTGTTTAGCACTTCCGGTCGTGCCACTAGTTTGAGCATAGATAGCTGGTGACGCACATGTTAGAGCTTGGCAACCAGATTTTTCTTGTTGATGGATATAAGGCTGAAGACTGTCATAATCTTGCACTGGTACACTTTTAACAAAATCTTTGTGGTTAAATATATGATTAAAGTTATGTTGTTTGGCAAAGGTCGTAGTGTGGTTAGTTTGTAGTATAGTGTTTAATAAATTTAGTTGGGTCGATTGAGGCTTATCACAACTGATTTTCATGGGCTTCCAAAGTCTATAGCGAATGCTGTATAGCCATGCATTGAAAATAAGTGAGATTACATGGCCCTTAATATGGTAATACCATAGATAAAGAAAGGTGCCTAAACCATTAAATGGACGAAGCAGCGCAGCCATAAAACTGTCGTGGGATTGTTTTTTTAATCCCACTTTAAAATTTGATAAATTTAAACTGTTGTTTTTTTGTTTTGTTGGTAGGTAAGCTGTTCCGAATAAAAGGTCCCAAAGAATGATGTTATTTCCATAATTGACCATGGATGTTTTTACATCACTGGCATGATGCCAGCGATGCAACTGGCAACTGCTGATTAACCAATTAAGAGGACCATGTTTTAAGTCAATGTTAGAATGCTGAAAGAAACCATTAACGGCATAGAATACAAAGTAAAGAGCAAATACTTCTTCTGATACCCCTAGTAAAATAAAAGGTAGACTATCAAATACATACTGCATCGCTTTTTCTAAAGGGTGAAAGCGGGCAACATTAAGGCTATATAACTTTTCAGGACTATGGTGAATAGAGTGGAAACGCCATAGGAATGGAATTTTATGACAGGCAACATGCAACCAATAGCGTAGAAAATCAGCTCCTAAAATCATGAGGCATACCTGTACAAATAGCGGCGATTCAGTTGGCCAGAGCTGAGAGAATGTTTGCGAACCTAGAGTGTTTTGGCTTAATGCAATGACTACCAATAATGCTAATATTCTTGGCAATAACATTTGAATGAGAGTAAGGAAAATAATGTCGCTCTTAATTTCTCTGAAGCTAGGTTGCCATTCAACATTAAAGGGGATAGCCCTCTCTAATAATAAAATTAATATGAGCGCACCCGCCACTGAAGCACTGGATGCGAAAGTGAGTGGCAAGCCCCACTGTAATAGATTCCAGTAACATAAAAAGGCGAACCCCATAATGACTGGATATGCAGTTTTTTGAATAATCGATTTTATATTAAGCATCTTTATCTCCTATTAAGTAGCAATGGGCTTGGATCAATACAAAACTGGCTAGCACCAGATGAAAAAAGCTGGGAAGCGGGCGTTGGAACCATGAAATGTCAGATACTCCAGCAAGGTGACTACTTGAGAGCTGAAGAGGAGATAAGGAAATAGCCAGACGAATGGACATGACAATAAAATACACGGCCCCGAATATGAGTAATTGTTTTCCTTTCTTGGCGTTGGGGGTAACTTGATTATTGAACACTCTATATGATAAAAAACCGAGCAAGAATAAAATCGCTACTTGAAAAGCCACCAAAACAGGGTAAGCCAGTATTTCACTGTGCCAATGTTCAAAGGCTGGCAGGGGTAATTGAGGGTAATTTAATATAAGAAGCTGTGCACTGACGCGAAATGCAAACAGAGCGCTAAGAAGCCACATAAGTGTTCCGTATAACCTATACGGTGATAAGCTTTGTCTATTCATGATCACACCTGTTTATTTATTAATTGGCGTGAGAATAGAGGTTGAATAAAACAAGACTAAACGACACTATGCTAAGTATTAAAAATCGGTACTATAAGTATCGAATAGCGACACTTTATAATATCGATTATCAAGAATTCATTGTTAAACGGCACTCTGGCTAATACGGCGTGTCAAACTTTAACCAATATTATGGGCGACATCATGAGCGAATCTCATGCACTTATTACCTCGTTAAAGCATTGCCTTAAAGAACGGGGCATTAGCTACCAGTATATTGCTGAGCATTTGTCTATTAGTGAATCTAGTGTTAAACGAACGTTTTCTGAAGAAACATTTACCATGTCGCGTCTGGAACAAATTTGCGCTCTAATAGATATGAGTATTTATGATTTGGCCAAAATGAGTTATGTGCGCAGCGAGGGTCGGCAAAGAGTTTTAAGTCTAGAACAAGAGCAAGTATTGGCTGAAAATGAGAATTTATTCGTTTGTTTTCACTTAGTCATTAATGCTTGGTGTTATGAAGATATTTTGAATCACTATGATTGGTCTACAGCCAGTACAATTAAACTTCTTACTACCTTAGATAAACTGAAACTAATTGAGCTTCTGCCAGGAAATAAGATAAAACCACTAACGGCCAGTATTATTCAGTGGCGAAAAAATGGCCCTGTAAGAAAGGTGTACGAAGGCCGAGTAAGAGAGGAATTTTTAAAACCGGCATTTACGGGGAAAAAAGAATTAATGTCATTTGAAACAATGGAATTTTCACAAGCATCCATCACCATTATTATAGGAAAGATAGTGCAATTACTTAAACAGATAGATGAACTTGCCGAAGCTGATATGAGCCTACCTAATAAATTAAAATCAGGTTGCGGCCTTCTTTTTGCTATTAGACCCTGGGTTTTCTCTGTCGTGAAAAAACACATTCAGCATTGAAAGTAACCATTTTAATTATAAGTACAGCAATTGAAATTTAGGTGTTTAAAAGTATTGTCTTTTATCCAATGGAAAACTTCTTACGATAAGCACTGGGTGATAGGCCAACTCGGTCTTTAAATAAGCGCCTAAAGGAATTACCGTCTTCATAACCCACCGCTTCGGTAATGCGCTCAAACGATTCTTTGCTGCTCTCTAATAGATATTTGGCTTTTTCAATGCGTAAATTTTGCAAATACTGAATAGGCGTCTGTTCGGTGGCTTCTTTAAAGCGGCGAATGAAATTACGCATGCCAATGCCAAATTGGCTCACCACATCTTCCATATTGATGTTTTGTTGTAGGTTTTTCTCAAGGTGAATTTGTACTTTTAGAATGACTGAATCTTGGTGGTTTTTTTTAAAGCTGGTGCTCATGTAAGGGGTTTGATTGCGATCACCTGTGTCGGTTAATAACTTCTTAGCACACTCGGCTGCCAATTGCGGAGAGGTGAATTTTCGAATAATGTGCATTAGTAAATCAACACTGGCCGATGCACCGCCTGAGCACATGGTTAAACCATTATCGGTAACGGTACGCTCTATTTGCAGTTTTACTTTAGGAAATGAGTTTTGAAAGTGCTCGCTAAAAAACCAATGGGTAGTGGCTGTTTGATTATCCAATAAACCTGCTTGAGCCGTCACAAACGCGCCAGTGCACATACTGGCAATACAGGTTTGCTGATCGTGATGAAACTTAAGCCACTTGGATACCTCAGTGAGGTTTGGTAATACACGCATAATATTAAACATGAAACCGGGTACGATGATGAGGTCGGTTTTTTCAACGCTGTTAATGGCTTTATTGGGTGTAAGGCTTAAGCCTCCGGTACAGGTGACGGGGGCGCCATCTAACGACACGGTCTCTAGTGTAAATAGTGGCGCATTAACCACAGCTTTACCGTCCTGTTTGGCCAATTGTTGCGCTGCAAACTGGTGTAAAAAATTAGCACACTCTAAAAACTCCATACATGCCGCCACGCTAATAGCGCTGCATTGCTCAGCCATTAATATGGTTATCTTCATCTTTTCTCCCCAAAGCCCATTATCATTTCAAGTTTTCCCCAGAAATGCAAAATCAGCATGTTATTGTTCATTTTTGCCTATGGTGGACCCATCGGTCAATACTTACCATGACATTACATTCATTGAGTCAGGCCATTAGTCATGAAAAACCTCGTTTTTAAGGTATTTAAAAAACCGTTTTTTGGTCGATTTCAGGTGCCGTGGCGCTGGCCTGAAAATGCCGAACAAAGCCAGTGGAGCCGCATCAATTTGCATAGCCAATCAGGTGCCAATATTTCAGCCTTATTGTCTCGCTGTGAAGGGAAAGCGAAGGGGGCCATTTTGTTGGCTCATCCCATGGGGGCGTCTGCAAAAGGGTTTTGGATTCGCTATGGCCATGCGCAATTATTAAGGGGTGCCGGTTATCATGTAATGGTATTTGATTTAAATGGCTTTGGTGAAAGTTCGTCTACCAATATGGATTACCCGCTAGATGTATTGGCGGCTGGGCAGTACCTGAATAAACTTTTTCCAAAATTAAATGTGGCGGTTATGGGGGCATCCATGGGGGGCTCCATGAGCGTGTGTGCCATGAGCGATATTGATCACCCTTTTAAGGCTGCCGTAATAGAGTCAGCATTTCCAACACTACTGCATTTTTGGAGTCGTTATCCGTTACCTAGCTTGGCGTTAAAGTTGTCTAAGGTTTTTTATCCACCAGGTGAGCGTAAGTTACGCCCAGTATTGGCAGCTGAAAACTTGAAAGGTCAGCCTAGCATGTTACTGATTTATGGAAGTGGTGATGTATTTACGCCCCCTAAGGATGGGCAGCAATTAAATGATGCGTTAAATAAAAAAACTCAAACAGAATTTTGGGTAGCAGAAGGGGCAGAGCATACCCATGCTTATCGACAACAACCTGAGGAATATGCAAAACGTGTGTTAGGTTTTTTAGATAAAGAATTGGCGGCTTAAATCCCTGACTTCTTTTGGGTGAAACCCAATAGGCACCCCATACAAAAACGTCGGTTTTGTGTGGGGTGATTTTATTTGTCAAAAGCGCTTAACTTTGGCTGTGAATAGGCTTAAAGCGCGCTCGGTAAGTGCTGGGCGACATGCCGACCTTGCGTTTAAATAGCTTAGTAAAAGAGCTAATGTCTTCATAACCCACGGCGTGGGTAATTTCATCTATGGTTTTATTCGATTGCACTAAATATTTTGTGGCGGCATCTAAGCGCACTTCTTGTAAATAATTTGAAGGGGTGAGTCCTGCGGAATGTTTAAAACGTCGAATCATGGACCGGTTTGATAGGCCAAACTGTACCGCCAAGCTTTCAATGGATATTTGCGTCATGTAGTGCTTTTCCATCCAATTTTGAATGTTCAGCACTGCTTTATCATTGTGGTATTTTTTGCTGATCAGTGGTGAATAAGAAAGTTGAGTATTGCCTGTGTCAATCACAAAGGCTTTAGCGGTGCCCATGGCCGTTTCGTGATCGCAAAATAATTCAATAATATATAGCCCTAAATCAAACCATGCCATGCCTGCACCATCACATAATATGTTTTCATCATGGGTAATCAGTTGGTCGGCTTTTAATTTTACTTGAGGGTATTTTTCTTTAAATAAATCAACGAAGCCCCAGTGCGTGGTGGCCAGCTTGTTATCTAAAATACCAGCTTCGGCTAAAAAAAAGGATCCGGTGCCATTGCTGCCAATGAGGCTAGAGGTATGATCGAGTTTTTTTAAAAACTCAATTAAGCCTGGGTTTTGTTCTAAGGTTTTTTCTATATCCCCTGCAATAAAGGGCACCAGATAAATATCGCTTTGAATGACATCTTGAATGGCCAAATGAGGCATGATGAAAACGTTATTCAAGGTGTAAATGGGCTTCTTATCCCAACTGGCAATTTGCACTTTAAACTTGGCGTGGGCAGGTTGACCATGTAGCCGATTCCAAGTGACACCCGCTAAGCTGAGTAAATCGTTTATGCCGGTTAAGGCCCCTGCTAGCACATAGTCATAGGCCAATATGGTTACGGTAATCATGCTATTAATCTATCTTTGGCAAATTTCACCCAATGTATGTCATTTTTTACGGTTAGTCTCCCCCTAAAGTACTGGCAGACTAGGGGCAGTGATTAATTTCCCAAAAAGACATCACTAAAAAGTGATGCTGGCGGGCCTTGTGGTTCTGAAGGAGGATAAGCGATATGAGTGAAGTGAAAACCCATTTACGTACCTGTAATATTTGTGAGGCCATGTGCGGCTTAGAAATCAAATATCAGGACAAGCAAATTTTATCCATTAAAGGGGATAAAGAAGACCCCTTTAGCCAAGGCCATATTTGTCCAAAAGCCACGGCGTTACAAGATTTTTACCACGATAAAGAACGCTTAAAAACCCCCATTAAGCGTACCGAAAATGGCTGGGTAGATATTAGTTGGCAAGATGCCTTTGATGAAATAATAGAAAAATTTAAAACCATACAAGAAACTCAGGGAAAAAATGCACTGGGGGTGTATCTGGGTAACCCTAATGCTCACAACTTAGGTAATGCTATGTTCTTGCCTGCCTTCATTAAAAGTTTAGGCACGGTTAACCGGTATAGCTCAGCTTCCACCGATCAAATGCCACACCATGTGGCGTCTAATTATATGTTAGGTGCGGGTATTTTAATTCCAGTACCAGATATTGATCGCACCGATTTCATGTTGATTATTGGTGGCAACCCTGTGGTCTCTAACGGCAGTATGATGACCGCCCCTAATGTACAAGGGCGTATGAAAGCCATTCAAAAGCGTGGTGGTAAAGTGGTGGTGGTGGATCCAAGGCGTACCGAAACCGCTAAAATGGCCGACGAGCATTTGTTTATTCGCCCAGAAAAAGACGCTCTTTTATTGTTAAGTATGATCCATACAGTGTTTGCCAACCAGCAAATTGATTTAGGGCATTTGGAAAATTATGTTGAAGGACTTGATAAAATTGAGTCTCTAGTAAAGAATTTTTCACCACAAGAAATGAGCGACTACATTGGTATTGATGCTAGCGCCATTGAAAAACTGGCCACAGATATGGCCAGCGCAAAATCAGCTGTATGTTATAGCCGAATGGGGGCATCTACTCAAACCTTTGGAGGGTTGTGTCAGTGGCTAACCAATGTGTTTAATATCATTACGGGTAATTTTGATAGTGAAGGGGGCGCCATGTTCCCACAGCCGGCTTTTGATTTATTAAGGCGTACTGAGCGTGGCCAAAAAACCTCTTATGGCCGTTATCAGTCAAGGGTACGTAAACTGCCGTTTTTTAATGGTGAGTTTCCAGTGGCTACATTGGCTGATGAAATTACCACACCAGGGCAAGACCAAATAAAAGCGTTAATTACGGTGGCTGGTAACCCTGTGTTATCGAGTCCCAGTGGTGACAAATTAGCGGTGGCCTTTGAAGAGTTAGACTTTATGGTATCGGTGGATATTTATTTAAATGAAACCACTAAGCATGCCAATATTATTTTACCCGCCACCACAGGTTTAGAAAATTCTCATTACGATATTTTCTTTAATAGTTTTTCGGTTCGTAACAATGCCAAATACTCTGCACCTCTTTTTGAAAAAGAAGACAATCAAAGAGCCGACTGGGAAATACTAAAGGAAATAGCCGCCGGTCTAAGTGGAAGACCCAACGATGGTTTTACCCCCGAATTTGTATTAGATATGGAATTGAAATCGGGCCCCTATGGCAATCAGGGCTTAAGTTTGCAAAAGCTAATTGACAATCCTCATGGTATAGATTTAGGCGCGCTAAAGCCTTGTATAATAGAACGTATTAAAACAAGCGATGGTAAAGTGAACCTAGCTCCCCAGCTTTATTTAGATGACATACCTCGTTTAAAAGATATGTTGTCACAGCCGGCCCGCGATAAAGATTACCCATTTGATTTAATTGGCCGCCGTTTGGCTCGTAGTCACAACACTTGGACACAAAACTCTAAGCGATTAGTCAAAGGTAAAAATCCAGTAACCTTACAGTTAAACCCAAAAGACGCGACAGATTTAGGGGTAGAGAATGGTCAGTTACTGTCTGTGAGCTCAAACGTCGGTGAAATTAAAATAGAAGCATTAATAAACGACGATATTTTACAAGGTGTGGTGAGTATGCCGCAGGGTTGGGGGCATAACCAAAAAGATACAGGCATGTCCATTGCTGCCACACAGCCAGGTGTGAGCATTAACGATTTAACCGATGCCAATCGCGTTGATTTATTAACCGGCAACGCGGCTTTAAATGGCACTAAAGTCAGTATTGAAGTGGCTTAGGTTGGCTCTTATTTTATCGTTAATAATAAATTTCGCTGATCGAATAAGGTCAGAAAAATAATATAAAGGAAAAAAAATGAAGTATTTTTATCCGCTACTGCCCTTTCTTGCGGGTTGGGGATTATTGTTGGCCAGTGACAATTTAGCCACAATTGGTTTAGTGAATGGTTTATTGCAACTGGTGTTATTTGCATTTGTGGTGTGTTTACCCACATGGCGTACTGGGCGTATGTCTTATGTGGATATTGGTTGGCCTTGGGGTTTGACGCTTATTGGTGTCATTACCTATCTGTACAGTGACGGTAATTCAGTGCGCGTAATGGTGATCAGTGCAGTGTATGCCATTATTGGTGCACGCATGGGAATAGGGGCATTACAGTTATTAAAAATGGGACACCTAAAAGAAGAACTTCCTCGTTACAAGTACCAGCAACGACGCTGGGAGCGAGATGGAAAAACCAATACGCCCCTTGCCATGCAAATTGAAGGGATCGTGCAGGGTTTAGCAAACGCATCGTTTTTAGCCATTCCAGCATTTGTTATTGGTTTTAATCCCAGTGAGAGTATTTCAGTGTTTGAAATTGTCGGCTTACTTATTTGGTTGGGCGCTTTCTTAATGGAAAGTGTCAGTGATGCACAAAAACTGAAATTTTTAAGAGCCATGAAAAAAGCCGGTAAGAAAAATCAGGTGTGTAATGTGGGGTTATGGAAATACAGTCGTCACCCAAACTACTTTGCTGAATGGATGGTCTGGAATGCATTGGTGATCGCTTCTATTCCTTCTTGGATTCATATGTTTGAATTTGAATCAATGGCAATATGGGGTTTGTTGGCGGTGGGTATTTTGTTTGCTTCCCGCGCCATGTATGTAACCCTTGTTTTTTACACAGGTGCAGTGCCTGCGGAGTATTACTCGGTATTAAAACGCCCTGAATATAAAGCCTACCAACAAACTACTAATATGTTTTTCCCAGGTCCTAATAAGTAACACCAGAGCAACTATAAAACCGCAGAGGCTGTCTAAATCTCTGCGGATGAGTGACTTTTCGTTGTACTAATAAAGGATTAGTACGATACTCTATTAAGTAACAAAAAAACTTTTACAATTTCACGCTTCAGTAAAAAATAAAACCGCTTAATGGCGCGTTTTTACAATAATAAAAAGACTGGAAATGAACATGTTTAAAAAATACCTTGCATATACCTGTATTGCTCTTGGAATGGGCATGCTATTGGCTTCTAAGTCAGCCAGTGCACAAGAACATGATTCTGCTGTACAGCACTTAGCACAGGCCATTCGTTTTGAAACCATAAGCTACCAACAGACTGAAAAAATAAACCACAGTGCTTTTGATAATTTCAAATCATTTTTAAAGTCCACTTACCCAACCGTATTTTCTAGTCTTTATATTCAAGAAATCTCACAGCACAGTTTACTCATTGAATGGACAGGCACTCATCAACATTTAAAGCCTGTATTATTTGAAGCACATTATGATGTGGTGCCGATAGAAGAGGGTACCCTTCAAGATTGGCAACATCCTCCTTTTGCCGGTGTCATTGAAAGTGGCTATGTGTGGGGGCGTGGCAGTTTGGACGATAAAGTGTCGGTGATTGCTTCACTAGAAGCCATAGAGCAATTATTAAAGCAAGGTTATGCCCCAGAGCGAACTTTATTATTTGCTTTTGGGCATGATGAAGAAATTGGTGGCAAGCAAGGGGCTAAGCAGATAGCCCAGCATTTAGAGCAAAGAGATGTAGAGTTAGAATATGTCATTGGTGAAGGCGGCTTGCTAATTAATGATCATCCTATCTTACCTTCATCTACGGTGGCCATGATTGCGTTAGCCGAAAAAAGCTATTTAACTCTAACGTTAAATGCCAAAGGAGAGGGTGGTCACTCTTCAGCCCCTTCTCAAAATTCAGCGGTGATTCGTTTAGCAAAAGCGGTATCGGCTTTGGATGATAATCCATTTGAAGCAAAACTGGTGTCACCTGTGGCTGAAATGCTTGTGGCGTTTGCGCCTCATGTTGGGATGGTGGAAGGTTTCTTATTTAATAATCAGTGGCTAAGTGAATCATTGTTAGTCTCTAAGCTTAGTGAGAAAACCATGAGCAATCCATTGGTGCGCACCACAACAGCCGTGACCATGTTTAACGCTGGGGTTAAAGAAAACGTAGTGTCACAACAAGCCCAAGCCAAAGTGAATTTCCGCTTATTACCAGGAGACAGTACTGAGCAAGTATTGGAGAAAGTGACAAAAATAATAAATGACACCCATATTGAAGTAGTGGCCGATTCTTGGGGAGACAGTCCCAAGGTGGCCAATATGAATGCAGAAGGTTATCGACGTATACAAGCATCCATTGAAGCTGAATTACCTGGCACAATTGTTACCCCTGGCTTATTAATGGCCACCACAGATACCCGGCATTATTCTCATCTCACTGAAAATATTTATCGTTTTCAACCTTTCACTATGCACATGGATGATAGCAAAACCATTCACAGTACCAATGAGCGAGTGTCGCTGGATGCCGTGGTGAATGCCGTGGCTATTTCTAAGCGGCTAATTACGGCTGTTGCTAAACCCTAACCTGCGGCTTCCAATTAGAGCTTTTCGCTGTCTATTAGTTGGGGATAGAGTACTGCTGACATGATGTTTGCTCAGACCCAGTTGTATTTTTTAGGTTGAGCTCACCAAGTGAGTTGATGCCGCAAACCACCATCATAAATAGGGCAGACTCTTCATATAATGCGTCGCCCCGTTATTAAATAGCGGCCTTTCGATATTTTTATTTCTACATATCCAGTCTAAACTTTAAATGGCTACTGCATAATTTTAAGACTAATTATGAGTAAACAAGTATTTTTTAGTAACCAAATGACTAAATAGGAGCAATATGGGCACTTTAGTGAAAGTGATTGGTTGGCTTCTTTTATTGAGCTGGTCACTAAATTCAATTGCCTTCACATTAAATGGAGTGGCCTCCTATGAACATTTACGTAAAGAGTTTTACATAGCTGCTTTGTACTTAAAGAAAACCAGTAGTGATGCGAGTGTGATACTGGCCAGTAACCAAAGTAAACGAATGGTCTTGAAAGTAACGGCAAGTCGCTGGTCCCCTAGGCGCTGGTCAGCCATGTGGCAAAATGATATTGCCATTAATAATCCATACTCGACAGATGATGAACTTAGTCACCAGTTATTAATATTCTCGGGCTTCTTACAAGACCCTCTAATTAAGGGGGATGAAGTCATTATTGAATACGTTCCCACCATTGGCACTCGTATTTTCATTAATAATGTAAAAGTAATTCAGTCTCCAATATCACAATTATTTAATTATTTGGTTAATGTATGGATTGGTGATTTGCCTCCCAATGGGGGCTTTAAAAACCGAATTTTAACGGTAGCAAGTGATGATGCTCATTTGGAACTGCTTAAAAATATGGAGAGTGTGACTTATGACAAAAGTCGTTCTGAAATAATTCAATCCTGGATTCAATTTACAAAAGACCAAGAAATAGCGCGAGTTAAAGCACTTAAAGACAAAGAAAAGAAAGAGCGGCAAGCTAGGGAGAAAGAAGAAGCACGTGAATTGGCCTTGGCCAAGAAAGAAAATAAAAAACTCGAAGATAAAGCATTGGCTTTAGCGAAAAAGAAATCTAAAGAAAGAGAAAGATTGGCAGCGAAGAAAAAGAAGGAAGCTATTGCCGCTAAAACCTATGCTGCGCCAAAGAAAAAACCTAAAAGGAAGGCTCTTCCAAAGAAGAAAAAAATAGCCAGTAAAAAATCAGACAACACTAAAAAATCGAAAAGTGAAATTCTTGCTGAAAAAAAATACTATCAAAATCTTTACCAGTGGGAATTAACTCGGGAAGTTCGTAAGGCCATTAGTTACCCTGCATGGGCCAAAAAGTTTGGTCAAAGTGGTGAGGTAGTGTTTAACTTTAATGTTAATCGTCAAGGTAAGGTAAGTAACCTTTTGGGAGCCAATGAGGATGTTTCAAAAATTTTGGTAACGGAAGTGAAGAATAACATATTAGCTATTGTGCCATTGATATTGCCCCCCGATGCGCTTACCGGTAACAGTTGGAACTTCTCTTTTAGCTATTTATTTGATCCAGAAATCTCAAACCAAAGCTATGTGAAAAAACCCACTAAACCCAAGTCTTTAAGTGGTAACGGTAAAATCAGTAATGCTCAATACCATAAAACCCTAAGTCAATATTTAGACAAAGTTAGCCTTACTATCAGTAGCGTTATTGAATATCCTTTGTGGTCTAAAGACCTTAAGCAAAAAGGATTAGTTGAAATAGAAATTACTATTGGTGCTGATGGCTTTGTGAAAAGTAGCAATGATATAAAGTTAAGTCGCCATAAAAGACTTAATAAAGCTGTACGTGAGGCCATTAAAAAGTCGCAACCATTGCCACCTATTCCTGATCAGCTAAAGTTGAATTCTGCCACTTTAACCATTAAGCATACCTTTGAATAATGGGTAGCTTTTAGCATTCTTAATATAGGCATAAATGGGGCGTCAATAAAAAAGGGCCATGCAAGTTCGTAAGTCATGGCTTAAGGGAGGGAAAAAATTTAACAATGTAAAAAAACACCCATTATAAAAGCCGTTAAGCAATCTAATGGGTGTTCAAGTGTTTAAGCCATTTAAAATAATAGCTTAAGTATTTTTTACAAAGACTTCATGTATTCAAGTAACGCCGCTTTATCGTCAGAGGATAGTTGAGTGCCGTAACTGTGGCCTTCTTTACCGTTACCACGAATGGTGGTGTCCAGTAAGAAACTACCGCCATCCACATATCCTGCCCCTTCCACGTCGTAATCAGTTGAACCAATTAAGAAACTTGTGGGGCGATTTTCGGGGGCTTCCAATAAATCCTTAAGGGTTCGTACTGACCCGTTGTGTAGGAATGGGCCGGTGAAAGCGATGCCGTTTAGGGGCTTGGCTCGGTAATTGGTGGGCACGAATTGTGGGCGATCAGTATGGCCTGCAATATTTTCTAAGTGCAGGGCCGCCTTGGCATCTTCTAATGATAATTCAGGGTATGCTTGTGCTGCTTGAATGGCAAATGCGATGGTGCCTTCATGATTGCTTACCGCCACCTGAGTACTCACTCCCAGTAACGCTAAAGAACTAAAGGTTTCTGGCACTTGCTCGCCAAAAGTTAGGCCTGTGGCTGGGTCTACGGTATCGGGTGATTTCTGGGCAAGAACGGAACCGAGAATGCCGGTTTTATCTGTACGCATACCGTAATCAACAGCGAAGGCTTCGTCGGTACCCACTTCATAATAGGGTACTCGCACCACTTTAGTGAATTGACGGCCAATTGAATTAGGTTCAGACAATTCATATTCATCAACACCATCGCTAACGTCCATGTGACAGCTTGCACATTGCGCGGCATATACTGTTTTACCTTGAGAGGCTAGGTTCGAATTTAAAGGTGGGAAACTAGCAGGCCATTTAGGAGAGTGAGCACGATTAATCGCCACTTCTAGCTCCACTAAGTTATCCACTTTAGGCGAAGCATCAAACAGAGTGTTCAAACCCAGTTGTTGTCCAACCAGTTCTAAGATGTCAGGAATATTTTCATCCTCATCTAAATTTATTGAACCAAATACACCTAATACTTCACCTGTATTACGAGTCAGTGGGTCAAAGCCAACACAGTTGGTTTGTATGCATTCCAGACTGGTAGCATCCCAAATATAAGGATACGTCACCGGAGCGGTTAGCAAGGGTGCTTCAGATATATCTTGGTTGGTATGACCGAAATGTAATTTATTTAAAATGGCACCGATGGCATCTAAGCGCATTGGACCGTTCTCAATACTAGAATGGGTGGTGGCTACGTAGTCAGACACATATTCAAGTGATTCATCAAGATATCTTTCGGCGGAAAACACATTAACAGGCCATGCGGTTAAATCAATGTTTGACAGAGTGTACTGTGCAAAACGAGTTTTAAAGCGAGCCAGTTTTTCAGGGTCATTTTTGTTTGCCTGCAATGCATTTTGCAGTTTTTCTAAAAATGTAAATAGGTCGGCATTAGCTTGGCCACCCTCTACATAATAGGTACTGTCACCATAGGTTACTTTACCTGTGTGACAAGCCGCACAAGTAAGACCTAAGTAATTTCGTCCATCAAGTTGGCTTTTATCTTTCACAAAGCCAATTGGTAAACCGTATTCGCTGACGTACTGCTCAACACGTTCTCCAGCTCTGCCATCATACACTTCAGTCTCGCTTGAATAAGCAGTGGCTTCTGGATACAGGTATCCGTAATCAGTGAGTGATTCACGTTCAGAAAAAAGTTCTTGTGAGTTTTCTGTTTCAATTGTATTAAACACTTCCCATTTTATTAGATGAGATCCTTGCGGAATGCTGTACCAGTCTTTACGGCAGGTGTTGGTGTTGTTTTCATAACAGCCAGCTTCCCAACTGTTCATCCAATATATTTCATCACTTGCTATGGCAGAAATCGAAATTGCTGCCAAGCACACTAATAGTGCATGTTTTATTTGTTTCGGTGCACCCATGTTATCCCCCATCAGGATTATTTTTTTTACATAAGTATTATTATTTAGTGGATTAAATTCATCCGTTAGCAATGCTATAGGGCAAGTAATTTAATAGGAATAACCGTAAAGCATTAGAAGTGGCGTTCTGAGTGCCACTTTATATTTTAAATTTTAAGTATGTGATCAATGGCTTTCTCGTCAGTACGTTTGTAACACTGTTGATACAGGCCTGTGTTAATAGAGGAGAGCTTTGTGTTTGTAAATTGTTAGGCTAGTGCGTTTGAAAACTAGTTTTCATTGAAGATTAAAAGTAAATCTTCTGAGTCATTATTAGTCACATTTACTCTCATTAAGCTTCTTTTCAATGAATAAATTAGATTAAGGAAACTTCACAATATGACCTCCTGAGTCATTATCACCAGTACTAATAATGGGGTATTCTAATTGTCAATTTCTGCTTTGACGTGGGTTATGGGATGATGACTTTTAAGCTATTGACGGGCAATGATTAGCAAATTTATCAAATAATCATTATCAGACATAACAGCAATTGGGAGATAAGCATGGCTATTGGTGTAACGGCAAAATTACAAGTTCAAGCTGGTAAAAATCAAGAATTTGAAGCAGTTTTTAATCAATTAGTGGCAGCAGTACAGGCCAACGAAGAGGGCTGCCTGCTATACGCATTGCATAAGTCTCGTGAAGATGCGCAAACCTATATTGTATTAGAGCAATATGCCGATGAAGCGGCTCTACAAGCCCATGGCAAGACCGATCATTACCGTCAGTTTGGTAAAGAAATGGCACCTTTTATGGCAGCTGCACCATTGATTGAATTAATGGATAGCATTTAGTTTTAAAAAACCCACTATTTGTGACAAATAACCAATATTTTTTACACAGTCATTATTAAAAGATTTTAAGGTAGTTTTTATGAGTCAATTTCAAGGTAAAACAGCGGTCATCAGTGGCGGTGCAGAAGGCATTGGTTTTAGTGTGGCCCGTGCCATGGGAAAACAGGGCATGAATGTGGTATTAGGCGATATCGATGCTAATCAACTTGAAATTGCCAAAGCAAAATTAGAAAGCGAAGGCATTGCCGTATTAACCGTTAAAATGGACGTAACCGATCTTGCCCAATGGCAAAACGTGGCAGATCAGGCTATTGAGCGTTTTGGCAAAGTGCACATGCTTGTCAATAACGCAGGTGTGGGCAGCAAGCCGGGTACCGTCGAGCAAACAGACGATAAAGATTGGCGTTGGGTGTTAGACGTAAACCTAATGGGGGTGGTTTACGGAACACAAACCATGGTGCCGTTGATGAAGCAACACGGTGAAGGAGGTTGGTTAATTAACGTAGCGTCTATGGCGGGTATGATGGGCGTGCCAATGGCCGGCACATATACAGCCACTAAAGTGGCAGTCGTGGGCATGTCAGAAAGCTGGTATGCGGAATTGAAACCACACAATATTCAAGTATCGGTATTGTGTCCTGCTTTTGTTAAAACTCGTATCAACCTTTCTAGCCGCAATAAGCCCGCTGAACTTAAAGGTGAGAAGGAAAGTGGCGATCATGCGGCTACATCGTCGGCCATAGCTGATCACATGCAAAAAGTCATTGATGCGGGTTTACCACCTGAAATAGTCGGCGAGCGTGTAGTAGAAGCCATTACCCAAAAAGAATTGTATATCTTCACTCACCCAAATTATCGTAAAGCGGTGCAAAAACGTTTTAAAGCCATTGATGATGCTTTTGCTCGTTCGGAAGCAAGTCCGTTATTAGAAAGTGTGCTTAATGAAGAAATTGCTACCTTTTCATAAGTGTAAAGGTGAACGATGAGTTCGCCTGTTATTTTTGTTATACGAAATTAAATAATAAAAGGTAATAAAATGTCGTCTCGTGAATTTGGTGTAGTGGTATACGGCGCAACTGGTTATACCGGTCGTTTAGTATGTGAATATTTAAACAAGCAGTATGGTGTAAATGGCGACGTAAAATGGGCCATGGCCGGGCGTAGTGAAGAGAAGCTTAAACAAGTACGCGACGAAATGGGCATTCCCAAAGACGTGCCATTTGTGATCGCCGATGCGGGTAATCCTGAATCCGTTAAAGCCATGGTTGAAAGTACGCAGGTGGTATTAACCACTGTGGGGCCATACCAGAAATACGGATCAGATCTTGTTCGTGTGTGTAGCGAAACAGGCACAGACTATGTTGATTTATGTGGTGAACCAGCTTGGATGCATGAAATGATTGCAGCCCACGGTGAAACTGCTAAAGCCAGTGGTGCGCGTATTGTTTTCTCTTGTGGTTTTGACTCTGTACCCTTTGATTTGGGTGTACACTTTTTACAAAATGCCGCCATTGAAAAATTGGGCAAGCCACTGTCTCGTATAAAAGGCCGTGTACGTGCCATGAAAGGAACATTTTCAGGTGGTACTTTAGAAAGCTTTCGCTTAACCATGAAGGCTGCCGCTAAGAATCCTGAATTAATTAAAGTATTAACCAATCCGTTTTCATTATCTGAGTCTTTTAACGGGCCTAAACAACCTTCGGGCATGGCGCCTATTTTTGATGAAGACTTAAACAGTTGGTCAGCCCCTTTTGTGATGGCCACCATCAATACGAAAAACATTCACCGTAGTAACTTATTGTTGTCTCATCAGTATGGGGATAACTTTGTTTACGATGAAATGATGTTGACGGGGCCTGGCGATAAAGGCGAAGCCATGGCAAAAGCCGTGGCCGAAGATAAATCTATGGCGAACGATCCAATGCAGCCAGGCGAAGGGCCTTCAAAAGAAGAGCGTGAAACCGGTTTTTATGATGTGTTGTTTGCAGGCTCTAATGACAGTGGCGAGCGTCTAATGGCCAGTGTTAAAGGGGATAAAGACCCAGGCTACGGATCAACTTGTAAAATGATCAGTGAAAGTGCCATTTGTTTATTGAAAAACTTAGATGCCGCCAGTGGTGGTATATGGACACCTGCCTCAGCTTTGGGTGATTTATTAATTGATCGCTTGCAAGAAAATGCCGGATTAACTTTTCAATTAGAAGGCTAAATTTTTTACTTAAGGCGTCTATAAAATAAGGCGCAGGCTACTTTCATTTGTCCCTTTCCCCACAGGTGTATTAACCTACTGGGGATTTTTTTTGCCTGCTATTAATGCTGGAGTATTGTTTTAGAATGGATTATGGGATGCTGAAGGTTATATAGTATAAGAATCGACGAATATAAAATAAAAACAAAATTGAGAAGCAGCATGAATGAAGTAAGTGAAGCGTTAGGCGAGGCCACAATATCTGGTTTTTGTAAGCCCCAGTTTGAACAAGTGGCCCATGAATTCATTGAAAATTTCTCTAGCCGTGACGAAGTGGGGGCGAGTGTTTGCCTACATGTAGGTGGCGAGAAAGTTGTGGACTTATGGGGGGGGCTCACGAATACCCGCCAGATGACCCCTTGGGAGGAGAATTCTTTATGTGTGGTCTTTTCTTGCACTAAGGCCGCCACTGCCATGTGTGCTCATTTATTAATTGATAAGGGGTTGCTCGAATTAAATAAACCCGTGAGCCATTATTGGCCTGAGTTTGCACAATCGGGTAAAGAAAGCGTGACGGTTGCCATGATGCTCAATCATTCTGCTGGAGTGCCTGCTTTTAAAGAGCCCATTAAAGAAAAGGGTTATAACGATTGGGAGTACATGGTGAAGCGTGTGGAAAGCGAATCTCCCTTTTGGCCACCCGGCACTCGCAACGGATACCACATGATTAGCTTTGGCTGGACCGTGGGAGAGTTAGTGCGTCGAGTTTCAGGGAAATCCTTAGGGCAATTTTTTAATGATGAAATTGCCAAGCCCTTAGGGATGGAGTTTTGGATAGGCTTGCCGGAAGAATTAGAATCCCGTGTGGCTCACATGATGTTAGGTGAGCCAAATATGAAACCACCATTTTCCGATTATGCCATGGCTGTGATGGGCGATAGACAATCTGCTTCTCATTTAGCATTAATGAATAACGGTGGACATTCTGCTAATTCCCCTGAATCACATCAAGCACAAATTGGTGGCGCAGGGGGCATTGCCAATGCCCGTGCCTTATCTAAAATGTTTATGCCGCTGGCCAACAATGGAGTAGTACAGGGTCAGCGTTATTACAGTGAAGCGGCTGTTATTCGTATGGGGCAAGTATCCATGGCCACTCAATTAGATGCGGTGTTGCTCATGCCAACACGTTTTTCTCTGGGCTTTATGAAGTCTATGGATAACCGAACCAATAAACCAGGAAATACCGAAAGCTTCATTATTGGCGATCGTGCATTTGGTCATGTGGGGGCGGGTGGCAGCACAGGTTTTGCAGACCCTGATTGCCAGCTGGCTTTTGGTTATGCCATGAATAAAATGTCTAGCGGTATTTTATTAAATAACCGAGGGCAGTCTTTAGTGGATGCTGCTTATAAAAGTTTAGGATATAAAAACTGCGATGCGGGTGTGTGGGTAAAGTAAACGGTTTAATTTAAGCCCGCCTTTATAGTAGTTTATAAAGATGGGCTTGAACAATGTAAAAAATAGCCTTCTATCATTTTTTAATATTTATGCGGCTTCTTTTTTTTGCGTGTTATTTGTTTTGGCCAATGATCCGTAATGACGTTCCGATGTAATTTCGTTGCGTTGCCATTTGAAAAATTTCCCTACCCAGTTAATAAGAGCTTCTGGTTTTCTTGCACGTTTCCATTCGCCAGCTACGTATTTATTCATTTCACTTAGGGTTGGGTATATGTGTATGGTGCCTAAAATTTTGTTTAAGCCAATATTGTGTTTCATGGCTAAGACATATTCGGCAATTAAATCGCCCGCTTGCTCTGCGACAATGGTGACCCCTAATATTTTGTCTTTTCCAGGTTTGGTCAGCACTTTAATAAAGCCATGAGCTTCCTCATCGGCAATGGCGCGATCTAATTCGGCCACATCAAATGTGGTGACCTCATAAGATATATTTTTCTCTTTAGCTTCTTGTTCATTAATGCCCACACGGGCCACTTCTGGTTCGGTAAATGTGGCCCAAGGGATAACAGAATAATCGACCTTAAACTTTTTAAATTTACCAAATAAGGCATTAACCGCAGCATACCAAGCTTGGTGGGCGGAAGTATGGGTAAATTGATAAGGGCCTACCACGTCCCCTACGCCGTAAATGTTTGGATATTTAGTTTGTAAATATTCGTTTACGTTAATGGTTCCGTTTTTGTTTTTCTCTATGCCTAGCTCTTCTAAACCAAATCCTTGTGTGTTAGCTGCACGCCCCACTGCCACCATAACTTGGTCAAACGCTATAGAGACTGGTTGGCCATTGTGCTCACATACTAAGATGTTTTGATTATTTTCCTGTTTAAATTCTAAGGCTTTATGATTCAGGCGTACGTCAATGCCTTCATTTTTAAAGCGCTTTTGCACTGCTAAAGATACATCTTCATCTTCGCGAATCATTAACCTTGGTAACATTTCAATTTGTGTCACCTGGCTACCTAACCGAGCAAAGCTTTGTGTTAATTCACAGCCAATGGGACCACCACCTAATACAATTAAACGCTTAGGCTGCTCTTTTAATTGCCAAATATTATCGCTTGTTAAGTAGTTAATATTTTCTATGCCTTTAATAGGCGGCACAAATGGGCGTGCCCCTGTGGCGATAACAATATTACGAGTAGTGATGGTAATGCCATTCACATCAACGGTGTAAGGAGAGGTTATTTTTGCTTCTCCCTGCACCACGTTTACGCCTAACTCGCTATAGCGTTCGATGGAATCATGGGGCTCAATGGTTTTAATAATGCGCTGCACGCGATTCATTATGCCGGAGAAGCTAAATTTAGCTTGCGCGGATTCAAATCCTAGTTCGCTGGCACGATTAACATCATTCATGAATTTACCAGAACGAATAATCGCTTTAGAAGGAACACAACCTGTATTTAAACAGTCGCCGCCCATTTGATGTTTTTCTATTAACGTCACTTTTGCGTCAACTACAGCAGCAATGTATGACGTAACCAATCCACCAGAACCAGCACCCACCACCACTAAATCTTCATCAAAATGTTTAGGCTTAGGGAAGTTTTTATAAACTTGGCGACTTTTTAACGCGCTTAGAGCTCGCTTTGATAAAATGGGGAATACACCTAATAAAACAAAGGATGCAATAATAGCTGGAGATAAAATACCACTAAGAGACTCTATATTAGCGATTTGTGTGCCGGCATTAACAAAAACGGCGGTACCTGCCAACATGCCCAATTGGCTTACCCAAAAGAACGTACGGGCTGGCATATTGGTTAAGCCCATTACAAGGTTAATGACAAAGAAGGGCACAACCGGTACAAGGCGAAGTGTAAAAAGATAAAAAGCCCCTTCTTTTTCAATGCCGGTGTTAATGGTTTTTAATTGTTCGGTAAAGCGACTTTGAATTACGTCTCTTAGCAAAACACGAGACACCAACATGGCAAGAGTCGCCCCTATGGTGGATGCAAATGAAACCAACAATAAACCTTCTGCTAGTCCAAATATGGCCCCAGCGATAAGCGTCATGATGGCAGCCCCTGGAATAGACAGGGCCGTCACCACCACATAAATGCCCAAAAATAATAAGACACTGTTTACGTGATGACTTGCCACGTAGTCATTTACAATAGTTTGCTGGGTTTTAAAGTATTCAAGACTTAAGTATTGGCTCACATCAAAATAGTAAGTGAGGGCCAATATTGTGGCGAGCATCGCCATAAGAAAAATTTTGCCAAAGTTCATGCTGTGTATCTCTTTATTTTCTATGGTGATGCTGCTTTAAGGTGTGCTAAAAAATTCTAAAAATTCTAAAAATTACAAAGAGTACAGCTGGCTAAACGTTTCGTAACGCTTGCGATTTACGCCCATATCAGAGTAACCAGCGCGAGATTGTGAACGGAAGTGAACCAGTTGGGCACTTTCATCTAACAGTACTTCAACATCATCGTGATAGCGCATAGTCGGTGTTGTGAATATGGTGTAAATGTAATTATTTTCTTTAGCTTGCACTTCATTGTTGGCCATTTCAGCGAGAACTTTTTCAACAGCGGCAAGGGTTTCTTGAGCGCTGCCTTTAAAAGGAAGGGCAGCTACTTTTTTATCATCTTGTTCTGTTTGGCTGGAAACAGCATTAGGCTTAGAAGGCATTGGCGCTAACTTGCCATCTTTATGACCTAGGTGAGTAGGGCTTTTCATATTTTGTACCACCAGTGATACGGCAAACAAGACAATGAGTGAAGCTATGATTAGGGCAGCGATTTTCATGGGAAACCTTTGAAAGTATGTGTGAGTTAACTTCAGTACTAATCTTATGAAATTAGATTGCGCACAATCTAATTTGTTTGTGTGAAGGAGTCAACAGAAATGGCTAAAATCAACCCAGTAAAGAGGCTCTAATTGATGTGCGTAAAGGAGCAATCCCATAAATCTGGTAAGCGAGTACCGTTTTTTACTTTGCAAAGTGAGACTCAGTTAATATTAAATGTTAAAAGAGGCCACTAGAATCGGCTAAATAATGGAAGTATTGAAAAATAATAAGAATTAAAAATCTTTTAATCAGGTAATGGATACCAAAATGGCACTTGCACTAAGACAGGTACAGCCCTCAACGGATGAGACGCAATTCACTGCACTGCTTTCCCATTATCCGAAATTAACCCAGTACTGGAACCTTGATAAGCGCGAATGCGATATTGAGATTATTAAGCGTGAGCTCATTGGAATGGGTTTGGGGATTAATGAAAAGATAATGCTGAAATTTCTTGTGATGGTGTGGATGGGCATAGACGTTTTAAACTTCAGTATTATCGATGCCATTAATATTTTAGATGCGGATGATTTGGATTACATCATCTCTTGGACCAATAAGCCTTTTTTCCCCTAAAACATGAATCCCCTTTAGCGAGCTACTCAGCGGTAAGCAAGCTGATTGGGGAGAAACAAACTCACCTAAGGCCTGGGCTTATGCAACTGCCCGTAGCATGAGCGTAAACTTTACCACTTTCATCTTTAATGCTGCCTTGTGAAAGAACTAAGGATATTTGAAATATTAAGCACTTAACCTACTGAAATAAGTTTTAGGTTTTGTGAAATTGGGCGAACCATTTTCACGTTTAAATCTATCGTGCCATCGCCCACACCGCTTCTATCATTGAATGCACTGCGTAGCCAGTAACCGAATCTAGTGTGGTGGCAGAAAATCGACCCTATACGCCCCCTAAAGGATTTAAGTGGCCTTCATCCCTATGGTATGGGATATGGAAGTCGCTGGAATTTCACCGCCATCATGGCCTGCAATACCTCTAAAGCCACCAAGTAGTGCCAGATAATGGCTGAATTTTAAGTTAAAATGCTCCACTCTTATATTTGATATACTCCTAAGTAATGGACGATTATGGATCTCACTAGGTTGTTATTTAAACGTGTTACATTAGTACTTTGTCTTTTGCCCATCATTTCATTCTCCCAAGCTGGTAAATTAGGCGATCTTGAAAAAGAAGCCAGTAAACCCAAAAAACGTGGTACTTCCTCCAGTTCTTCTAGTGGTTCTACATCAGGTTCCGGTTCTGCATTAGGAGATAAATTGGCAGAGGGTATGGCCGAACTCATTGTTCGTGTGACCTTTAAAATAGCTGAAACGGGTTTCACGGTACTGGCCAAAGGGGGTGAGGCCAGTGTGAATCGCTACGCGCAATCCAGCCCCGTTATTATTCGGGACGAACAAGGTGAGCGTGAGACGGGCTTATTTCGTAAACAGGGTGACCCAATTCTACCCACCTTAAAACTCTCTTCCCAATGGTTAGATTCTTCTGATGATATCAGTGCCCAACTTACTCGAATAGAAGGGGGTTATGGCTTAATTGGGTTTAGTTATTCAGAAAACACCCTTAAAGAGGGCAATGAAGAGCTCACTCTTTCTAACACCTTACTGCACTATCGCATGAGCCTTGGCAACAATATTAGTTGGGATTTAGCCTATGGTCGTGGGCGTATGAATGGTAACCAATCTCACGAAGGTGATGTTTTTGCCATGCCTATTCGGGTTCGTTTTATTAACTCCGACTGGCACTTCGAATACTACCCTGTGTGGTCCAGCTATAATGGAGGGTCTTTGTCGGAGCACCAATTTAGCATGAACTATCAATACCAATATGTAGGATTGAGTGCGGGCTATAAAAAGTGGTCAGCAGGTCTTACTACAGTGGATGGAGTTTTTGCAGGTATGTATTTAGCATTTTAATAACGAAAGTGGGTGTTAGGCACAGGTCAATCAGTGCCTAGCTTAATGCATGAAAGCTGTTAAATATAACTGGGCTTATGGTGGGACTTAAAGGGCCATTTAGGAGGGATTTTATGAGTTTTAAGCCATTGCATTGCAGTACCTACCTTTCTTGATTCCTCGTAATACTCGCGCAGTACTGAAATATCTTAACCCCGCTGTTTTAATAGCCATAACATATAGCTCTGAAT
>OJDR01000057.1_pt1 | contig 50082 bp, 51 predicted proteins | sample 1593081 | NCBI WGS metagenome assembly OJDR01 (sample SAMN05416873, study PRJEB24817) | seawater metagenome | isolation source: Sea water | place: Canada:Atlantic | collected 2013-11
GCTCTGGCTCTGGCTCTGGCTCTGGCTCTGGCTCTGGCTCTGCAGGTAATTCTTCGATAATAGCATCATCAATAGCAACAACTTCTGCCAATAATTGCTTATTATTATCTATCAACTCTTCATAGCTAACCTCGCTAGCCGTTGAGGATTGAGCTGCGCTTTTACTTTGCTCAACCTCTGCTGCGATATTTTCGTTAATATCTTCAACGACAGGGGCAGCCTCTTCTTGCTGCTTCTTACCTAGACCTAACCAGGAAAACATACCTTTCTTCTTCGACATAGATGTATTTACAATATTAATTTGAGGTGTACGTTTACTATTAAAAACATTTCACTAAAGTTAGTTCTCCGTTGAACAAATCATTAGATCAGTTGGTATTCACGAGTAAACAAGGATAAAATTGTCGATATAGTATCACCTAACCTGCCGACAAAAAACAAAAGCTGTTTAAGTTATGAGCAAACTCAAAAAACAATCAGATAAAAACGCCAAAAAAGGCCATATTCGTATTATTGCGGGTCAACATCGTGGCCGAAAATTACCGGTATTAATGGCAGATGGATTGCGTCCGACGACGGATCGAGTGAAAGAAACGGTGTTTAACTGGCTCATGCCCTATATTCAAGACGCAGATTGTTTAGATTGCTTTGCCGGCTCTGGTGGGCTTGGTTTTGAAGCTATGTCGCGTGGTGCCAAATCAGTCACCTTAGTCGAATTAAATAAAGCTGCTGCCCAGCAATTAAGCGATAATAAAGCTCTACTGAAAGCCAATAACATTCACGTTATACAACAAAATGCGCTGAATTTTTTACAAGCAAACCAACAAGAATTTTCATTAGTTTTTATTGACCCTCCTTTTAGGAAAGGCCTAGCTCAACAGGCAGCTGAACTTTTGTGCCAAAAAGGCTTAGATGAAGATGCTTTAATATATGTTGAAATGGAGTCTGATACGAACCTACAAGTTTTGCCAAGTCATTGGCAACTTTTAAAAGAAAAAGTTGCCGGACAGGTGATTTATCGGCTTTATCAAAATACTGCGGTGTAACTAATACGACTTAGCAGATTTAGGCTGTAGCTTTAAATCATGAAAATCAAAACTAAAATCTGTCGCATTAGACACCGCTTCCATGGTGACATAGTTAATAGTGCCATCAGGGTTGAGATTAAAGTTTACATAGGCGTCAGCTTCTAAGGTTCGATCATCCCAACGGACAATAAAGGTGTTGTGTTGATAATGTTCTAGGCTGCCATGTAGTGCAGGGGTATGAGTAAACTGCATCACCAAATCATCATTTTCTAAGCTAATCGATATTTCACCATACCAATTATCAACATAGCTTTGCGCATATGCTGCTAGCGGTAAAGAAGGTGTTGATTTTTTATCTGCACCTGAAGCTACTTTGGCTAAATGCGCTTTATTCTTGGCATTATTTTTTTGCTGTAAAGCGGCATAATGCGCAACCCAATCTTTTGCGGGTAGCTCAAGATATTCGGTTAGAATTTGTTGCGATATGGCATTAAAGGCAAAACCTGATTGTTGATTGGTTAAAATAACCATGGCTAAGTTTTCTTCAGGCACCATGACCACCTTTGACACCATGCCTAAAATACCACCGGTATGTCGTACCACTTTTACACCATGATAATCTTTGACAAACCAGCCTAAAGCGTAAGCATTAAAATGGGTTTTATCTTGATCTGTTACTCGTTGTGACACCGACAAAAGTGTGCGTGCTTGCCACATTTCACGACTTTGTTGTTCACTAAAAAGCCTTAACACTTTTTCGCCATCAACACCGTATTTTCCCTGGTTAAGCTGGGCTTTAAGCCATAACGACATATCATTAACACTTGATGCCACAGAACCTGCAGAGGAAAATTTTTCTAAGAAATTTCCGCCAACAACGTGCAGCTCACCGTCTAATGGCACATGGGCACGGGCGACGTTTTTATTACTTGCTGGAATTAAAGAAAATTTTGCTCGGGTATTGTACATGCCTAACTTATCAAAAATTCGGCTCTGAATAACCTCATGCCAAGTCTTACCCGTAAGCTTTGCAATAATCTCACCAGCTATAACATACATTAAGTTGTCATAGGCAAATTCACTACGAAAGCTCGACACTTGCGGTAAATGCTTTAAACCTTTAATCACATCTTGGTTAGTTAAGGTGGTTTCTGGCCAAATCATTAAATCACCTGCTCCTAAACCTAAACCACTGTTATGTGATAGCAAATCGATAATAGTAAATTCGCGAGTAACATAGGCATCAGGCAGTTGAAATTCAGGAATAATATCGATAACTTTAGTTTGCCAAGTCAGCTTACCTTCATCTACTAAGCCAGCCAACAATGCTGAGGTCATGGCTTTAGTATTTGAAGCAACACCAAATAAAGTATCGGCATTAACTTTTTCTTTACTACCGTGTTTCAGCACGCCAAAACCTTGGCTCAAAACGATTTCATTATCTTTAATAATCGCAACCGCGATGCCGGGCACTTGAAATGCCGCCATAGTTTTATTGACCAACAGCTCAATTTTATCGACTTTGCTAGGGCCTGCCTCATCCGCTACGGCGGAACCAAACGTGGTTATAAGCAACACCCCTGCGTACAACCATGAATAAGATAATTTCATTGATATTCCTATACTTATTGGTATTAATTGCTATTACCGTAACCGATATCTTGAACGGTGACTAGGGGCAGTTGATCTTTGTTTATATTTTCAGTACTAGGTTGTTTTTAATGTTAGCAAAGCAGAATGAACGGGGTTTGGTTGTTCCAAAAAAGTGAAATTTTAACGCTAGCGGTGTTAAAAATAGTCCTTTAGGCAATGACTAAAATAAAAAAGCCATAACTTAAGGGGCTGTTATGGCTTAAATGATGGCTTATTTCGTATAACAACTAAACGTTAATTGTTATCAATTAATCCAGACAGGCCTTTTTTAACAAAGTTTGGCAAAGCAAATGCAGCGCTATGTAGTGCTTGATTGTAATACTGAAAATCAAGACCACTTGCGACTACCCGCTGAGCATCAAAATCATTTATCGGATGATATTGCTTACTGGCAAAAGTAAAGCTCCACAATCCACCGGGATAAGTTAAATTACTAAACGAATATAAATAATTCTGTGAAAATACATTATTCAGTACTTTTAAAAGTGATTGCTGAATATCCATGGCATACCATGATGATTCGCCTTGCGATACAACAATGCCATCATCAGTTAAACAATGAAAAACATCTTGGTAAAATTCCTCGCCAAACAAGGGTTGGGCAGGGCCGATAGGATCTGTACTATCAACAATTATAACATCGAATTTTTCTTGCGTTTGCTTAACAAACTCAACACCGTCACCAATAATTAACTGCATTTTTTCATGATCTAAATCTTTTGATGTTTGCGGTATATGTTGACGACATGCTTCAACTACCATGGCGTCAATTTCCACCATAGTACATTTTTCAACACCGCTATGGCGCAAAACTTCACGGGCTGTACCGCCATCACCACCACCAATAATCAAAACATTTTTAGGTGCTGGGTGAACAAAAAGCGGTACATGAACAATCATGTCATGATAAGCAAACTCATCACGTTCGGTCACCATAATTAAGCCATCATTAAGTAACATTTTGCCATGGCCTTTGGTTTCAACTACATCAACCGTTTGAAATTCGCTTTTGCCAGAAAAAAGGACTTTTTCAACTTTGAATTTTAACCCTAAAAAATCTTGAAACTTTTCTTCGACCCATAAATCAGAGTGCATGATTTTCTCCTGCGATATCAAACGCTTTTGCTTCAGAAAAGCCTTGTTGCGGTAATATGTAGTTAGCGAAGCAGACTAAGTAGTTATTACTTAAACGCTCACTGACTCGTGATTTGCTGACATAATCTTTTGGAATAAATTCATCGGTCAAATTAACAAAATCAAAATCATTAAAACTTAATAAATCAAATGACTTAGGTGCCAATATAGTTAAAAAATCAGCGGTAAGCTCTGTTAAATTAATATTTGATTCAATACTGACATAACTACTGTTCGCTTGCGGCGTGACATGAATGGTTAAGTAGTCCTTACCTTTAATTGCATTCACCGAATAACCAAAAGGGTCAAAAACAAAATCATCCAACATAAAATCGCCAATTAACTTATCTAGTTGTAAAAATTGGCGGATTTCCTCTGCTTTCAAACCTACTGTGGTCAGTTTCTCAGATGCTTGCTGGCTAATTTGATAGGCAAGAAACTCATAGGTTTTATCTAAGCTATCTGCTTGAAAACTATTATCTTGATGAAAAATATAGTTGTGATGACTGTCCAGTTCGCCAAAGCGATAAGCTTTACCTTGGACATATTGTCCCAATAATTTGATGTCATCACCAAAACTACTCGGTTGAGCATGGGCAAAGTATTCATTTTTACGCTGGTAAATAACCTGTTGAATTTTATCCATACCGATTTGTTGAATAAAAAATTCGACCGAATGTACTAAACGCGTATTACCACAGGTTAAAATTAATAAGCGATCATGCCAAACAAATAAGCTCGATTCGGAGAGCAAAAATGCTTTACAATCATCATTACGAATAGACGATAAAATTTGTGCGTTACAACATTGAACCAAATTGGTCCAAAAATCATCGGCAATATCATCAATTAGCGAAATTTTGCTGGCGTTAACCAAAATTTCAGCTTTTTTTTCAGAGCCTTCAAAAAACAAAAATCTATCCCCAACGTCCGAGCAGGTTCAGCCGCTGGCGTAATATTTACATTGCCTAATTTATCGGCAAAAAAGTGCGCGCTATTTTACAAAAAAAAAATGAAATTACAATAAAAAATAGCATAAAAACACATAGAATAATCAGGTGAGTTTATTTTATAAAAAACACTATACTTTATTTTATTTTTCAGCATAATTGCGGCTTTTTATTGTTAGCCCTTTATCATACGGATAAACCTCAGTGAAAAACCTTAACGATTCTTTGCCTAATCAAATTGAAATTTCGAGCCTAAATGTTCGATTAAATATACCTGAAACCCTCTTTGATGGTGCACAAGAAAGTAATGCGATAATGAGTAACAGCATTCATTTAATTGGCTTTGAATTCGATGGCACCGCATGCTTTAGAAAGGGCACCAAAGATGGGCCTAATGCCTTACGCGATGTTTCAGACGGCATTGAATCGTACTCACCATATTTAGATGCTGATATAGCAGACATTAACTTTTTCGATTTAGGCAACCTTGCTTGCGACATTATTACAACGGGTAACGAGCATAGCGATATAGAACAACAATGGCAAAATGCTAGTAATGACTTTACAACGCTTTTTTCTGACATAGATCTAGTCAAAAATAAGGTTAAAGTTATCACCTTAGGTGGCGAGCATTCGATTTCTTACGCCCCGATAACCACCTATTTAGCGCAATACGATAATCTCACTTTGGTTCATTTAGATGCCCATGCTGATTTACGTGACGGTTACCTCGGTTTTCATCATTCTCATGCCTCAATTATCCGTCGTGTCCATGATCATTTTGGTCCTAAACATCAACTGATACAATACGGTATTCGTTCAGGCACAAAAGCTGAATATCAATGGATGCAGCAGCATAAGAGCTTAAAGCATTCACGGGCTGAGTTTTTACAAAGCATTAGCGACATTGATGATCAGCAACCGATATATTTAACCTTAGATCTTGATTATTTTGACCCAAGCTTTTTCCCCGGTACAGGTACACCTGAGCCAGGCGGTGAAGACTTTCACTCATTCGTCAGTTTATGCAAAATATTACAGCATAAAAACTTAGTAGGGTGTGATGTAGTTGAGCTTTCTCCCAAAATTGACCCTACAGGCAATAGTGATGTTTTTGCTGCGAAAGTAGTTCGCGAACTGATTCTTTGCCTGCAAAGTTAGTCATTTTAATCAGCAAATAACAAACCATTTACTGCATAGTTTGTTATTTGCTTGAGTAATTTAATCGTCTAATTTCACTAATAAAAACACAATATAATCATTGCTAAGCTTAGTGTTTTTCTACAACTTTGATCTACATCAAACGCCACTGCGACATAATGTCGCACTCTGTTTAACTCCTTTTGTTTTTAGTAAATATATCAGTAAAAATTGTCCTGTTAGCTATTCATGCTTATTCATCAGGATGTAAAAAAATGCAGTTCTCTAAAATTTCCCAAGCACTTGCTGTTATTTTATCGGTTACAGCAACGTCTGTTTTCGCTGAAGATATTGCCAAAAGTAGTATTGAAGTTATTACCATTGAAGCGCCTAAATTAGCTCAGTCAGATACCGCATTAGCAGAAGGTAATTTAGTTATGCCTGACGTTGCTGACTGGCTTAAAACAGTGCCTGGCGCCAATATCAATAAAAATGGGCCCATTACCGGTATCGCGCAGTATCGCGGCATGTTTGGTGAGCGTGTAGCGAAAAACATTGGTGGCCAACACATCGTCAGTGCTGGACCAAACGCTATGGATGCCCCTTTAACTTACATAAACCCGATCATGGTAAAATCCGTGGCCGTTTATCGAGGTATTGCGCCAGTGAGTGCAGGTATTGATACATTGGGTGGTGCAATAAAAGTGAACTTGAAACAAGCGGAAGTTGATACTGGCGCACCACTAGGTGGTGATTTAGCCTTAAGTTATAACGATCTTAACGACGCCTCTACTTTCGCTGGTGACCTTAATATTAGCAATGAAAATACCGGTGTCTTACTATATTTAATCGACCAGCAAGGTAATAACTATCAAGATGGTGATGGCAATACTATTTCTTCAACCCAATACAACAAACAGCAATATGGCGCTGACTTACGTCATCAACAAGACAGTTGGGAAATTGGCTTAACCTGGCATCACGCCAAAACAGATGATTCTGGTACACCTGCATTGCCAATGGATATTGATTACATCGAGTCTGACCGTTATAGCCTGGACGGTAAGTTATCCCTCAATGACTGGCAATTAAGTTGGCAACTGGGTTATCAAGATGCCATTCATGGTATGGATAACTTCAGTCAACGCGTCAGCATGAATACCAGCATGAATCGCTACAATACTACTGATGCTAAAACTCGTAACTATAAGTTCTTACTTAGTCAAGGCGACTGGCTTTTTGGGCTTGAAGGTTACAATTCAGATCATAACGCTGACATTAGCAACCCTGAAAATGCGATGTTTAGTATCGCTAACTTTAACCAAGTAAAAAATCAGCGTAATAGTGCCTTTGTAGAATGGACACCAAGTAGTGGCAAGTTTTCACATACTTTAGGTTTACGCTTAAAAGATAACCGTGCTGATGCCGGTGAAGTATCAAGCTCAATGGCAATGATGAACCCTAATATTAAAGCCCTGCGTGATGAGTTTAATAACGCTGATCGTGATGTTTCAGATACAACCTTTGATCTTGCGCTAAATAGTGAATATCAATGGAGTAATGCATTAGCCTTAAACTATGCCGTGGCGATTAAACAGCGAGCGCCGAGCTATCAAGAGCGTTACTTATGGATGCCAATGCAAGCAACTGGCGGTTTAGCTGATGGTAAAACTTACGTGGGTAACATTAATTTAGCGGTTGAAACCGCTTACCAGATTAATGCCGGACTTTCATACCAACAAGGTGACTTTGCAATCGCACCACAGTTTTTCTATCAAAAAGTGGATGATTATATTCAAGGTGCTCCTTCGACAGATATGCGAGTAAAAATGGTGGCAAGCATGATGGGTGATGATAGCCCATTAACCTTCGATAATATCGACGCCACTCTCTACGGTGTAGATATGAATTGGCATTACCGTCTTAATGAGCACTTTAAGCTATCTGGTATTGTCAGTTACGTTAAAGGTGATCGAGATGATATTAATGACGATTTATATCGTATTTCACCACTAAACACCCGTATCAACTTACTTTATCAATATAAAAATTGGCAAAGTAACTTAGCTATTCATGCTTATGCTTCGCAAGATGATGTTTCAGCATTAAATAATGAACAAGCTTCGGCAGGTTATGCAGTTGTTGACTGGCAAGTAGATTACTTTGCCAGTAGCGGGCTAGTTGTACGTTTAGGTGCTAACAACTTATTAGACAAACAATATAGTGACCATTTAGGCGGTGTTAATCGTGCCAATGGTAGTGATATTGCTGTAGGAGAGAAGGTCAGTGCGATGGGCAGAAATGTTTATCTTGCCATGGACTACCAGTTTTAACAGCTATGTTTCATGGTTACACTCTGCCATGAGCAATATTTTTCTGTTGGATAATCATATAACTTGGTAGTGCACACCGCTAAGCTGTATGACTATAAAACCAGTATCATTTTGATACTGGTTTTTTTTGTAATTTTCTTTGTAACGTTCGACGATGCATACCTAATTGGCGAGCAGTTGCCGAAACATTACCCTCATTACTGTTCAGCACTTGATTGATATGTTCCCATTCCACACGTTCTGTCGACATAGTATCGCTACCAATATCTGTATCAATAGTGTTATTAGGCACTTGTTCGGTATCTAACGCGGTTAACAGCATTTGAGTATTAACCGGTTTTGCTAAATAATCATCAGCCCCTAAACGCATAGCTTGAACGGCTGTTGCTACACTGGCAAAGCCAGTAAGCAAAACTATTTTGACTTTAGGTAACATTGCTCTGATCGGTTTAATTAACCTTAAACCATTATCAGCCGCTAATTTCATATCCAGTAAAATACAGTCAGGTTTTTGCTGTAAACAAGCGTGCAGAGCCTGATCAGCTTGATGAACTTGTTGGCAGCTAAAGCCATATTTAGACATACGGCGTGCTAACGTTGCAGCAAAGGAAACATCATCTTCAATAATCAATAATTTTTTCATGAGATATCTTCCTTGTTACCGATCAACAACGGAAGGGTGACAACTGCAATACAGCCTTGAGCACTATGATTAATTAACTTTAATTTTCCCCCTAAGCGTTGAAACGTTGAATTAGACAAGAAAACGGCCATACCTAAACCTGACTCACTTAGCACCATTTTTTCACCTAATACCGCACGTTGTGCTTGATTCATATTAGCCTCAATACCGGAACCAAAATCACGTAACTGCAATGATAGCGTGTTATTAACTCGACTCACCGTCAAAATTATACGCTGTTGTTGGTTTTCTTCATTGGCTCGAATAGCATTTTGCACTAAATTCAACAGGGCAGGTAGCAACATGGCATCAGACACAATCACGCCATGAACGGGCTCAAGTTGAATAATTTCCAATGCTTGCTCAGGAAAGTGAAAATGCATTTGGTCAACCAATTGCTCAAGTAATTCTGTAACTGATAATTGTGCTTTTTTGTTGTCCCTAATTGAAGTTGCTAATGAGCGGAAATAACCTAATTGACTGGTACACGATGCCAAGGGTTGTGCCATGGCAAGTATCGCTTCGTGCTCCGGATAATCTTCGACCAGTTCTTCATACAATAGCTGAATATTCGCCAACGGTGTCGCGACTTGATGCGTCACTTGTGCAGATGCCACACCTAACGCCAACAACTGCTCACTTTTCAGCTGATCTTCTCGCTGCAAGGCAATGGCTCGCTCTCTATTAGTGATCACACGTGCCATAGCACCGACAACAAAGGTCACGACGAGTACCGACAATAAAAAATTTGCCCACATGCCAATAAAGTGATTGCTCATATCCATATGATGCATGGTATGTTCAGGCATAGTCAGCAATAAAATACTATAGGAAACAATCGCAAAGAGTGAAATAAAAAGTAGATAGCTCGCCGGCAAGCTCACCGCTGCAATAACAATAGGAAGTAGTAACAGAGAAACAAAGGCGTTGGTTGCACCACCACTAAGTGACAATAATATCGTTAAAAAAATCACATCGGCAACAAGTTGAAAAACAATCGCGGCATTACCCGCATCGCGCTGCCTAAAAATAAAAATACTAAAAATATGAAAGCAGCTTTCAACAATAATAACTGCCATTAAAGGTAATAGGGCAATTTGCAATGACATGACAAAATAAACAATAACTACAGTTAAAAGCTGTATCACAATGGCCACGGTTCTAAGTAAAAACAGTCGCTGGATAATAGTCATGCTTTGATAGTCAACAAACGGCATAGCGATCCTAAAACTAGCAATTAAGCAGTAATTTCTATACCTAAATTTGATAAGCCTTCTTCAAGCACTAGGGCTTTTGCTTGCAAACAACTGGTTTTATTTTCGCTTGCCGTCGCTAAAAAATCAAAAAGCTCATGCTGAGTAGCAATTTCCCATTGCATTAATGGGTGGTCGGTAATCTGCTTAGGTGAGATCATTATTTCATCTTCACTCGGCGTTATTTCATCTATTTCTTGCGCCAAACTCAGTTCAACATAGTAGCTAACACTATTTTCTGACAATTTACTGACATTAATAAAACCGTCACCCTCTGGATCTTGCATAGCTTGAAATAACGACATTAAAGCCATGGCACTATCAAGAGCTGGAAAAACCCCCAGAAAGTCAAAAGCATCCGGATCCGGTACTTGTTCTTCCAATTTAGCAATTTGGGCATCATAATTAATTTTGCAACGATTAGCTTTATCTAGCCATTGCCAGACAAGATCAAGTTGATTTCTTAATACCTTAAAATCACCAAACTCGACATGTTCTGCAAACATTTGATAATTAGGCAACATACGTTCAAGTAGCGCAGCACAAAATGCCACTTGTTGCCATTGACTTAGTTTTTTAAATGGTAGGTGAATCGACACGTATAATCTCGTTTACAAATGATAAAAAAACAGACGCTAAGTATATAAGAATTCCACGATAATTAGCAGTTTATTTGCTTAACCTCAGCTCGGGATAACGGATGTATGAAAAAATCAATACAGTGCTACGTTTACAATCGCCTTAGCCTATTTTTTATAAAATTTGAGACATGGTTTATTATCAATGCTATAAGTTTTGTCTGAATCGAGGCTGACTTGTGTATCTAATAGCGAGCTATTAGTAGCAAATTTAACGCTGATACACGTAAAAATTGTAGCATTGACGTGTTTAGCTTATCCCGAGTTGAGGTTACTTAGTTTTGTTAACTGTTTTTGAGCATATTCAAAGCGTAAACGATACTCGGTCAACTTATCTTCAAGCTCATTAATTTGTTGATCCAATTTACGATTTAGTTCGCTATTTTCATCACGAAGGTACTTTATCGTTTCGCGTGCTTTGTTATATTCCAACTCTTGCTTATTTTTATTTTCTTGATGTAAAAGCTTACTTTTCGCAGTTTTTGCTCTATCTGCCGCTAGCTCGGTCTGTACTAGGGTCAATTGTTGCTGTTTTTCTGTTAAATCTTGTTCAATCTTCTCAATACTTTCTAGGGTATTACTATATAACTGCTGCAAGGCAATCAATTTAGTTGATTCCGCTGCCAATTCATCTGCCTGGCGGTTCAGTTTTTGAGATAAAGCCGTTGAGGTCTTATCTGCTTGTTGTTGCAACTCAGTAAGGGCGTTACTTTTATCGGCTAAACTCTGCTGATGCTCTGCCAGCATTTGCTTGTGGTTTTCCTCTTGTTTTTCTAGGGCTTGCTTAAACTTCAGTTGCTCTTTTTTAACGTACTCTACTTGTGAGCTAATTTCTTTGCTTTGCGCTTGGCTTTTTTGCTCCAAATTATTGATTGTTTGCTGGGCACTTTTTTGCTCAATATCAACTTGCTCTAACGCTGCAGTCAACGCGACTATTTTTTGTCCCTGCTGCTCATGTTCTTTACTATACCGCTGCTCTACTTGCGCCAGTGACTGCTCTAACTCGGATTTTTCGGCAGCTAATTTAGCCGTTCTGGCTTGTTCTTTTTTCAGTTGTTGCTCAACGTTCTTACTGACATCAAGTATTTGTAAATGCTGAATTTTTAGTTCAGATATTTGGTTATTTACCTCGATGCTTTCATTTTCAAGCGCTTGATTCTTGCGCTCTAGGTCATGTTTTTGTTTAATTATTTGTTCATTTTCATCTGACGCTTGCTTTAATATTTTCGTGTTTTTCTCTTGTTCATCTTGCCATTTTTTATTGTTTTGCTGCTTTTGGTCTTCATGTTGCTGATGGACAACTTTATTATTCTGTTCAAGCTTATTAATCGTCTGTTCTAAATGATGAACTTTTTCGTTTAAGTGGTTATTTTCATGTGTTTGACTATTGATCTGTTCTTGATGTTTATCTAACAAGTTTTGCTTATTTTCAAGCTCTAATTGCAAGGCACTCACTTGTTCATTTAATTGCAGCGCTTGTTGTTGCTCATGAGTTAATTTTTCATGACTGGATAATAATTTATGCTCTTGTTCCGCTTTTAAATACTCAAGCTCACTCGATACTTGTTCATATTTCAACTGCAATTCTGAATACTGTTGATTTTGAACACTTAACGTCGCAGCCTTGGCTTTGTCATTTTTTGTTAATGATTGATGCTCATTTTCTAAAGCAGATAATTGCTGGGTGATATGCTCAGATTGAACAAGTGCTTCTTTTAATCGCTGTTGGTGTTCAATGTTTTCTTGGTTAAGGCTAGCCACCTGTTTAGTTAATAATGAGTTTTCAGCAAGCTTATCTTTTAAAATTTGTTCTGAGTCGGTAAATTTTGCACTATTAAGTTTTTCAGCGTTGGATAAGTCATCTTGAAGTTGTGTTAGTTTTTCTTGGTGTTTTTCTTTTTCTGCCTGGAGGGTATTTATCTCGACCTGACATTCCTTATTGCTTTGCTCTGCTTGCTGCAGCGCTAATGTTTGTTGTTTTTTCAGTGCAATGAAAAGAGAGTGATTGGTGACGGTTTCAGGTGATACGGTTAGATTATCGCTATAACTGGTTAACAGTGCAGTGATTTTATCTTCAATTTGTAAATAAATATCACCCGCTAAATTTTGAATATTTTCTTCTATATCACTGGGTAATTTTTTCTGTTCAGTCATACGTTATACATCCCTAACCCTAGATCAATTAAAATTCTCCAACCAAAATCATCCTAGCAGACGTTTAATTTATATTCACTGAAATTCACAAAATTAACCATCTGCACTTGCCTTATTGAAAATTTTATAGGCACAGCGTCGATCACCGGTCAGTAAATATTCACTGCGTTCTACACTGTAGTTTTTGCCGAGGCATTGCTGGAAAATAGCTAATTCGGAACGACAAAAACTTTGGCATTGGATTGCCGCAGCACAAATAGGACAGTGATTTTCGATCAATAGATACTCATGGCTAGACATTTTCTCAACACTTGCCATATAACCTTCTTCATTACGGATATGGGCTAAGGCTGAGACTTTACCCTCTAACGTGGCATAAGCGCCTAACACCGTTTGGTATTTTTCAAGCATTTGTTGCTCACGGGCACTAATCAGTTGTGCTAGCCCTTGCTCGCCAAACACTGTATTGACTGAATCAAGTAATTGTAACGTTAAGTCCGCATGTCTATCAGGAAATCGCTTATGGCCTAATTCAGTTAGCTGCCACATTTGCTTAGGTCGACCGACAGTGGCTTTTTGCAAAAAATGACTCACTAACTGTTTTTTTTCTAAGCGCAATAAATGCTGTCTTGCGCCCATGCTGGTCATATCTAACGCTTTTGCTAAACTAGCAGAGGTCATTGCACCTTGGTTTTTCAATTTCGCTAAGATGGTATCAATGTTCTTCATTTGTTCCATTTTACTCTGTCCGACGGCTTCTATTGCGTTATAAACATGGTCATATAGTGAGAGTGCAGCATTTTATTGCAATTCTATAATAAACTTTAAAAAGGTAAATTCAAGCGACAAAAAAAGGACTTTACAGTCCTTTTTTAAACGAAACGTGAAAGTAATGTATTCACTTTCACACTTAGGTAGATTAATCAGAAATTATTTTTCTGCTTCAGTAGTCACTGGTGCAAAGCGAATAGCATTCACTTTAGCCGTTGACTCACTTAAATTACGTAATTGAGCTAAGCGATTAATTTGCCCTGCAGAACCCAACATTGCGTGAATAGGAATGAACAGTCCACGTTTATGAAAGTCTAATACTTTATCATCGCTCAATGCTTGAACTTTTTTCTCGTCAATGCCGTATAGGCCAACAAGCTTTTTCGTTTCACCTGAAGCAAGATTGATATGTAATTCAAGTTCTAGAAGTAAATCATTATCGACTAGCTCTTTGATGAACTTTTCGTTTACGACTTCATTGTCATATAAGCGACCTAATGAATCTTGTACACCTTTACAGAAATCCGTAAAGTTACCTTCATCATCAAATAATGCATTTTCTTTATCTTCACCAACAAATTTGCTGTCTAAATCAACACATGCAGTTAAGGTTTTTTCTTTGTCAGGATCCACACCTAAAGAAAATGGTGCCATAGAAATACTCTGCGGAATATAGACTGCGTTCCATGAATCTTTTTTATGGTATAAATTTTCGCTGGCTTCTAAACCCAACATAACAACACTACGATAGCGTTCTGTACCTTGATCTTTCACGATAATTACTGGGTAGCTAGTCGCTGCTTGCGAATACTCTGGGGCAGTGATAGGTGCAATGTGTTGATTTGCCACATGTGCTAAATCGCGTTCAGCTGCAATTTTAATGTTTTGATGAGTTTCTTTTTTAATTGGGGTAATGTTAGCCATGAATAATTTCTCTTTTTTACTGCGTCTTTAATCGTTGTCGTTGGTGACACTTTTTTGTTGTTGATAATAGTTATGGAGACACCTATTAGCGCTTTCAATGGTATAATTAAAATTATCTGCAGATTGGGCTAATTATTTCCAAGTTATCTGCGCAGAATAATCAATTAAATAGTGATAAAACGAAAAAATCACCCTATGAAAATTATCAAATATTTTTGTTTCGCTTTAATTTTTATTAGTCCATTAATCATGGCTTTACCAAAAGTGGCCCTGACTTTTGGTGAATCATTAAACGGCTTCACCCGGGTAAAAATTAAAAACGAAACTTTTGAACCTTTAGCCTGTTTTGTTGCCATTGATGGTCACAAAACAAAATTTCAATTGCGTGCTAAATCAACGTCAAACTGGATCACCACCACAGATAAACGCTTTAACTACAAACATTTCAGTACATGGTGCGATTATCTAGACGTTTATCCTCAATATAGTATTTATCAAGCTTATTAATGGCAATAATGAACTAATCACTTTAAGGTGATTAAGCTTCAATCCCAATAGCCAGCTATTACTCAATCAAGCCCCTTGTTGTTAAAAATTTATTCTCACTAAAAGTTGCTCAATAACTGATTAAATTTGCGTTAACTCGATATACCCACGCCAATAATGCAAATGATAACAGTTATCAGTTGCATTGCGTTTTATAACTAATTACAATATCTGCAAAATAAAAACAAACTCTCTCGATACATACTAGGTTTGAATAACATGAAATTTAACTTGAACATCATCGTAGCTGCGGCAATTTCTGCTGCTACTTTTACTGTTTCTGCCGGCGAAAACTTATGGGTTTACGCAAAAGGCACTGACACACGACCAGCTGGCAGCTATGAATTTAAGCTAGCTGATACTATTCGCTTAGATAAAAATGCTGGCGATCATTACACCTTTCACGATATTCGCCCTGAAATAGAGTACGGTGTTACTGATAAATTAACCGTAGCAGCTGAAGCGATTATCTTTATCCATGATTATGACGTTGGCTCTGAAGACGAAGGCGCTCCCTGCCCAATGTGTGAAGCAGGCGATGGCACAGGCAAGTTTAGCGATACACAATTTGCCGGTTACGAATTAGCCATGAAATATAATGTTTTAAGCCCATACAAAGATGCTTTTGGTTTTTCATATGGCCTAAGTTATGAGCGTCGCGACAAATACCGTTTAGACGGTGCAGACATCGATCAAAACTCATTTGTTGGCACGTTATTTTTTCAAAAAGATTTCCTTGATGATACTGTTGTAACGGTATTAAACATTAAGACAGAATTTGAACGCAGAAAATCAGGCTCTGTGGTTGAAGACGAGTTAGCACTTGATATTTCAGCCGGTATTTCTTACCGTTTCGCGCCACAATGGTTTGTTGGTTTAGAGTTTAGACATCAATCAGACTATTTAAACCCACAAGATAAAGCCGAAAGAGGCAATACTGAAGGTGGTTTTGACGAAGATGGTTATACCCTAGGTTTACAAAAATCTAATTTTGATTTAGGTGATTTTCGCATTGGTAGCCAACATCAGAAAGGCAATTACTTTGGTCCTACGTTACACTTTGCTGAACAAAAATGGTGGTTAACCGCTGGTGTTTTATGGCAAATTAGTGGCGGCGGCTCTGAACATGCTGACGTGCGTAACGGCCGTAACTGGGACGAGCATGAAAAAATGCACATAGGTCTCTCATACGGCTATGAATTTTAGCACTTTATCGACTTAATTTATTACGATAAGGCTTACCGTTAACGGTAAGCCTTCTGCATTTTTTCTTTGGTATTTTGACAAAAATAATTTCAATGGATTAGTTGAATCATGAGCATGTTACGTAGACGGTTTTTAAAAGCAGTGGTGGCGACAGCAGCAAGCTTTGCTTTACCTATTCAAGTCGCTTTCGCAAAAAATTACTTAACCATTGAGCAAGCACAAAAAATATTATGGCCTGAACAAAAATTAACCCCCGCACCGGTAACGTTAACAGAAGTGCAAGCCGAGTTAATTGAAGACTTAGCTGACATTCGGGTACGAAATCTTCATATCAATAGTTGGCGTTCAGCTGATGGCGGCTGGTTTATTGTTGACCAAGTCATTGGTAAGCATGAAAATATTGACTTAGCCATTGCCATTAGCGTTGACGGAAAGGTCATGGGTATTGAAGTATTAACCTACCGAGAAACCTATGGCGATCAAATTATGCACCCAAAATGGCGAGCACAATTTCATGGTAAAGATAGCAGTGAGTTTTTAAAACTCGACCAGCAAATTAGAAATATATCTGGCGCAACATTATCCTGTCGCCATGTAACAGATGGTATTAATCGCCTTAACCATACGTGGTCGACTGTGCTGAGTAAAATCGCGATTTAATCGGTAAATACCTTGTGACTGAGCACAGCATTAAGCGTTGTCAGCCTTTATTAGGCACTTTTGTGGAAATAAACTTGCGTGGCACTATGTCAGAGCAAGCCCTTATACACTGGTCTACGCTAGTTTTTGATGAAATAGCACGCATTCACCAAGCACTGAGTTTTCATCAAGCTGATAGTGATTTGTCAGCACTAAATCGTGCTTTATTAACCACACCTTCAACTGCATTTTTATTATCTGCTGATCTTGCTAACGTACTGTTATTTGCTGAAGAGTTATTCAACAAAACCCAAGGTTATTACGATATCAGCATAGCCTCGACGCTAGTGGCATCGAAACATTTGCCAGATCATTTATTTGCTGAAACTCCGCTCGAACATTATCAACCGTTAGGTAGCTTTGCAGACATCACTATTATTGATAATTACATTTGCAGTCGTCGGCCAATTATTTTTGATTTAGGTGGCATCGCCAAGGGTTATGCAGTAGATCAGGCAATCTCACTGCTACCGGAAGGTATCCGTGGTAGTGTTAATGCCGGTGGTGATATGCGCGTTATTGATTGGCAAAAACAAAAGGTTGAAGTGAAATATAGCACTAACAGGGTGAAAAAAATAACCATGTCGAACCGCGCGCTAGCCACTAGTGCAAGTTATTATAACCAACAAGGTTCGCAATATTTTAACCCAAAAACTGAGCGTTATATGAAAATTAACGGCAGTATTTCAGTGTTCGCCACAGAAACTATGCACGCTGATGCGCTCACGAAAGCAACCTTAATGATGACCCGCAAAGCGGCAAAACAACTATTAAAAGACTATAACGCTATTGCGATCAGCATTAATCGCTTTGGCTTTAGTCGCCAATTAAGCTAGAGCATTCACATGTCAAATATCAGTCGAAAAATTGCCAAAAAATATCGTTATATTTTTTATTGCACCTTAACGTTAAGCACATTCAGCGGTAGTATGTTTTGGTTGCTGAGAAAATTTGCCATGGTTGAAGGCGACTTTGGTCCTGAGTCTCACGCTTGGCAATATCCTGCTTTGCAACTACACGGCTTCGCTGCATTTATAATGTTAATGGCCTTAGGCGCTATTTTTACCGCACATATTCCAAAAACATGGTACAAAGAACGAGCAAAAAAATCCGGTTCAACATTACTGAGCTTGGTGGTATTTTCTTTATTGTCAGCCTATAGCTTGTATTATTTAGTCAGTGAAGATTGGCATGTATACCTTGGTAACTCTCATGCCATTGTTGGTTTATGCCTACCGGTTTTGCTTATTTTTCATATTAAAATCGCAAGAAGTGCCGGTAAGATTCGAAAAAAAACACGCATTAAAAAATCCCGAAAAATAGCGAAAAACAGCAGTATACGTCATGAAGCGTAGGGCATTCTTAAAATCAGCCTGCCTAGCAAGCGCATGTTTGCTACCGGCGTGTAAAAGTACGGTACAACATGCTAACGCTGTCGTTGAAAATGATAAAATAGTCATCGATAGAACGGCATTTAATACCAACAGCACCGTTACTGTTGGCTACGGTAAATACGCTATTGGCGTGGTAAAACTTGAGGCTAATAACTTTGCTGCCTCACTGCTGTCTTGTCCTCATAAAGGTTGTGCTGTTGCGCCAGCGGAAAATGGTTTCGTCTGCCCTCGTCATGGTGCTCGTTTTGATCACTTAGGCCAAGTCATAAAAGGACCTGCTGAGCAAGACCTAACAAGCTTTGATACCAGTAGCGATCAGCAATTCGTTATTATTCATTTACCGGCATAAGCGCTAAAATGTTAAATTCTGCTATGAAAATTATTTCTCTGCCCTATATGATGGCTTTTTTCCTGTCAGTTTTACCTACGGCAATTTATGCTGTTGAGCAAAGTGAAGAAAATAGCACTGAAACCATCACAATCTCTTATAATAAATTGATAAAATCCCTCAACGACAGTCGCACCAGTGACGATGTCATGAGTTATCCTGAACAAGTTGCCAGTGCACCACACACGGTTGGCGATATCATTGCACAAAGTACGGGCGTAACGCTGAATGGCCAAGGAGGATTATTTCAAAGTTATAATATTCGAGGTTTTAGCCGTGCTCGCATTAAAACAGAGGTTGATGGTATACCCATTATTACCGATCGACGAGCGGGAAATTCGGCTTCGTTCATACCAACTGAGTTAATCTCAAGCGTAACTATTCAAAAAGGTCCACAATCAACCTTATACGGGTCGGGCGCTATGGGCGGTGTCGTGAGTATTTCCACACAAACACTTGCTCAATCTGCACTGGGTGTAACATTACAACCCCAAGATAATGCTCAACATATATGGGCGCGTTTTAACGGTGATGCAGTCAATGCCAGTATCATTCATCGCCAAGCAGATAACGCAAAATCAGCAAGTGATGACTCAACCCCAAGCAATAAATTAAATAGCCAATATCAGCAAAAAGCCGCGACCATATCAACCGAAATAACCTGGAAAAGTATTGATATTTTTGCTTCAGCAATTGTTAGCCAAGGCGATGATATTGGTAAAAGTTCAAGGACCTACCCCAACGAACGCATCAGCAACTACCCGCAAGATGATCATCTGCTGTCACAAATTGAGTTTTCATCCTCAGGGCACTGGCAATTAAAGCTTTACCAACACCAACAGCATTGGCAAACCAACATTTTACGCCTCGATGACCAGCAAGAAATTTCACGACGTAACTTAACTGATTATCAGTCAAATACTTATGGCGCCTATGGTGCATGGTTAGTTAATAATACAACCATTGGCGTCGAGTGGTTTGGTCGTCACAATATTACCATTGATGAAAGTGAGTTTACTGCAAGTAATGCATTGGCTTGGGGAAAATCGCTGGTTAACGCCGATGAAAATACTTATTCAGCATACGCTTTACATGATTGGACTATCGACAAACTCACCATTGCTGCAGGAGCAAGATACGATAAAATTCGCCTAGCACAACAGCAAATAACTAAAAGCGATAAGTTTTTATCTTTATCGACGGATTTTTTCTATCAAATATCCACTGATAGCTCAGCCAGTTTGCAAATAGCCAATGCCTTTCGTTTTCCTAGCGTCAGCGAATTATTTTTCTCTGGTGAAACACCCAGGGGCAATACCCAAGGCAACCCTGAATTAACACCAGAGCAAAGTATCGGACTGCAATTATCATTCAATCATCATTTTAGCGATAATTTTTCGACCACCCTCAATGCTTATCATTATAAAATAGATGATTATATTGAACGCTACACGCTCGATAACACGCGTTATTACCGCAATAGCCCAAGTGTGACAATAAAAGGCTTTGAGTTGATTAATCACTGGGCGATAAATCAACAATGGCAAACAAGTATCGGCTTACAATGGCAACAAGCGCGTGATGTAAACAACAATACCGTTGATGATGGTATACCAAAGGCGTTAAAATGGTCGCTAAATTGGCAAAATGAACAGTTTACTATCCGCCAACAATTAACTTATCAATTCAAAGATAGCGATATTGGTTCGTCTGAACAAGTACAAGCTAGCGAAATTATTTGGCAAGTTACCGGTGATTATCAAGTTAATGACCATGTTACATTAACGTTATCGATACTCAATGCAACTGACAATCGCTATAAAGCATCAAGCGATGAAGACGCTGCTTTTCAACCTGAGCGTACCGTTAACATCAGTGGGCTATGGCGCTTTTAAACCACGATAAAGCGCAGCAACAATGTAGGCGTAACAAATGAAATTTAGCAGCATCAACCGCAGTACGCATCGATGGGCAAGCATTGCTATCGCGATACCCTTTCTAATTATTTTAGTGACGGGGATTTTATTGTTGCTAAAAAAAGAAGTGGAATATATTCAGCCGGCGAGCGAAAAAGGGGCATTTAAACAACCCAGTATCAGTTTTGAGCAAGTACTAAACATTGCCAAAACCGTAAAACATGCAGAAATAGACTCTTGGCAAGCCGTTGATCGTTTAGACGTGCGACCAAACAAGGGCATTATTAAAATACGCGCAAAATCACACTGGGAAATTCAAATTGATGCGACAACCGGTGAGATTTTAAAAACAGCCTTTCGACGCTCAGATATCATTGAACAATTACACGACGCAAGTTATTGGCAAGACAAAGCAAATCTCTGGTTTACTTTACCTATTGCAATAGTATTAGCAATAATCTCAGTCAGCGGTATTATTTTGTTTTTCCTACCTTACTATCGCCGTTCTAAAAATAAAAAACGCATACAAGCGTTAACCTTGCCAGCGTTTAAAGATTAACGAAGTATTAATACCACCAAAAGCAAAGTTATTACTCATCACATAATTAGTGGTTATTTCTCGCCCCTGGCCAACAATATAATCAAGATCGCCACATTGCTCATCAACATTGTCTAGATTCAATGTTGGCGCAAACCAGTTGTCCTGCATCATATTAATACACGCCCAGGCTTCAATACTGCCACATGCACCCAAAGTATGTCCTAAATAGCTTTTCAGTGAACTTAATGGCACTTTGCCGAAAACACTAGCTGTTGCATTTGATTCAGCAATATCACCTTTCTCTGTCGCGGTTCCGTGGGCATTGACATAACCTATAGCTTTTGCCGCTAAATCGGCATCTTCGAGCGCTAATTCTATTGCAACTTGCATAGTTTCAGCGGTTGGTTGCGTGACATGCTTACCATCAGAATTTGAGCCAAAACCGACAATTTCAGCCAATATATGCGCACCTCGCGCTTTAGCGTGTTCAAGTTCTTCTAAAATTAACGTACAAGCGCCTTCACCAATAACCAGTCCGTCGCGATCTTTGTCAAAAGGTTTGGGGGTTAATTTAGGTTGATCATTTTTAGTGCTGGTGGCATATAAAGTATCAAATACTGCCGCCTCAGTGACACAAAGCTCTTCAGCACCACCGGCAATCATAGCTTTTTGTTTACCAAATTTAATCGCTTCATAAGCATAACCAATGCCTTGAGAACCAGAGGTACAGGCTGAACTTGTGGTTATCACTCGACCTTTAGCACCAAAGAAAACACCAATATTTACCGGGGCAGTATGAGACATCATTTGTATGTAGCTGGTCGCTGTTACACCATCCATAGTGTGGTTTTCCATCATATTGCCAAAGGCAACTAACGGTGCGGTAGAGCCAATTGAAGAGCCATAAGACACACCAGTGCTACCGTCTGTTAATGCTGGGTCATCCAACAGTTGCGCTTGCTCTAGCGCTAATTCAGTTGCTCGAGTAGCCATTAGGGACACCCGTCCCATTGAACGGATCATTTTACGTTTATAATGGGCTGGTTTTTCAAAATGCGTCACTGGCGCCGCCAAACAAGTATTGAGGCCATCTAATTGCTGCCATTGCGACATAACTTGCACTGCATTTTCACCTTGTTCAAGTGCCGTCCGAAACGTGGCCCAATCATCACCTAAGGCGGTTATTGCCGACATACCTGTGACTACGACTCGTTTCATTACACAATTCCACCATTAACTGAGATCACTTGACGCGTAATATAAGCCGCACCATCCGATACTAGAAATGACACCGTAGCGGCTACTTCTTCAGGCTTACCAACACGCCTTAGTGGGATCATTTTTTTCACTTCATCTAATGGTAAGTCTTGGGTCATATCGGTATCAATTAAGCCAGGTGCAACACAGTTGACGGTTATTTTACGCTTAGCTAGCTCAAGCGATAACGCTTTAGTCGCTGCGATCACACCACCTTTAGCGGCGCTATAATTAACTTGCCCGCGATTACCTGCAATACCCGATACTGAGGCCATAGTAACAATTCGCCCACCTTGTTTAGCTCTGACCATCGGCATAACAATGGGATGAATAACATTGTAAAAGCCATTCAGTGCGGTATCAATCACGCTACTCCAGTCGTCACTTTCCATCGCTGGAAAAGCCATGTCTCTGGTGATGCCGGCATTACACACTACACCGTAATAAACCCCGTTTTCCGCCATGTCACTTTCAATCGCTTGCTTAGCTGACTGCTGATCACAAACATCAAACTGTAAAATCGTAGCTTTACGGCCTAAAGCTATTATTTTTTCTTGTGTGTCGTGTGCGGCGTCAAGTCCACTTCGGCAATGCACGGCAATATCAAAACCATCTTCAGCAAGCTTAATGGCAATGGCTTTGCCTAAACCTCGGCTAGAGCCCGTTACTAAAATTCTTTTAATATTATCGGTCATTTCATTATTCACTTATCATTGTTTTTTATTGGTATGTCTATGCGTAACTTTCTTGAATAAAAGCATCAGGGTCTTTCGGCTGAAAAACATTAATATTGGCTTGCGCCAATACGCTTTGTTCTGCGCTTATGATTTCACATTCAAAAACTCTTAATCCCGAATCTTCACGGTATAATTCTTTAATCGTTATGGTGAGCCTTCCATCTAAAGCAAAGTACGGGCACATTGTTTTATATTTCCGAGAGCCTAATAGAAAACCTATTTGTACGCTATCATTATCATCCAGAGCATGAGCGCCAGCAAATGCAGCAATGGCCTGTGCCATATACTCACTGCCAATATAACTTGGCACCCCTTTTTTAACGGTGTTATAAAATGGGCTATGCTGGGTAATCGCCACAGTACATCGACAAGAGTCAAAATCATAATGTTCTAGCGAGTCAATCAGGATCATCGGCGATTGATGAGGCAATACCTGATTAATATCGTAATTATTCATACTTCTTTCCAATCACAGCGCTAAAATTATTACCACCAAAAGCAAATGAGTTGCTCAAGCAGTACTGAAGTTTGTCCAAATACTCACCTTGGCTAAGCTTTATCTGTGGTAAACGCTGATCATAAACGCCGTCTTTACAATTTGCTGGTAATTTGTGCTCGCTATTATCTTCACTGAGCAATAACCAACAAAGCCCTAGCTCTAATGCACCCGCTGCGCCTAATGTGTGCCCAGTTAAATGTTTAGTTGAACCACAACACACATTATCACCAAAAATGTCGGCCATAGCTAAGGCTTCCATGGCATCATTTTTAACGGTGCCGGTACCATGTAAATTAACGTAATCGATCTGCTCTGCAGTAACATTAGCATTGTTAATCGCCAGTGCCATCGCTTGAGCTGCACCACTGCCGTCAGGAATAGGTGCCGATATATGGTAAGCATCAGAGGTTTCGCCCGCACCGAGTAATTGAATGCCGTCATCATCACCAGTAACGACAAATAATGCCGCAGCTTCACCAATATTGATACCATCTCTATCGGCACTAAAAGGTCGGCAGGTATTGCTACTAATCGATTCTAATGACTTAAAACCATTGACAGTCAGTTGCGTTAAACTATCAATACCACCAGCAATAACCACATCAGCCAAGCCATTTTCAATTAATGCGCTGGCACTAATTAATGCTTTGCCACTGGATGAACAAGCGGTTGAAATACCATAAACAGGGCCTTTCGCGTTAGCCAGCTTAGCGATGTAAGTTGCTGGGGCCGACATTTCTTGTACTTCATAGCAAAAATCATCAGGAAAATGACCATCATCTTCGAATACTTTTCTGGCCAATTCGCCTTCATAAATGCTGGCTGTACTGGTGCCAATAATAACAGCAATCCTATGTTCACCGTATTCAGCAGTTAATTTCTGCACAATATTCGCTATCTGTTGATAGGCTAAATAAGCTAGTTTATTGTTATTAGTGGTTATGTCATTAAGCGCTTCATCATTAGGTAATGCGACACGACCAACATATTGAGCTGCGTCTAAAGGCAAGTCACTATCAAGTGACAGAAACTTTTCTTCGCCGGATATCAGCGCCGCTAAAACTTCCGCTTTATTGTTGCCTAGTGCACAAACAACACCAAATTCTTTTAAACACGTGCTCACGAATTTTCCCTTTCAAGATTAGTTAAGCGAATACGATAACCGCGAATGAAGTTTTCCAATTCATAGCCATCATCACGTTTTTCTATTTTGATGATATCTCGATTATTCTGCGTAATAATTCGCTGCCAAATAATACTATTTTCATGTAAAACAGGCGTTTGCTTCACATCAACATTATGACCTAACATTGCTGTTTTTAATATCTCTAACGGCCAATTACACAGCTGTATATCCGCAATAATAAAAGCAATATCAACACTTGGTAGCGGCACATACTGATTCATTTCAGTGGCTTTATCACTAAACCAAACGAAGTCAAATAATGGCAAACCTTGTGGTGAAACAGCGGCCATAGCAATTTCATCTCGGCGATATTCAACTTGCGCGATAAACTGATGTGTTTGCTCTTTTGAGGTAATTGTCACTAAATGACTATCAACCGTTGCTATTTTATTTGCCGGTGGAGCGGTTAATATAAAACTTAACTCATCAGCTAAAAATACTGATTTATTGTCAGACGTTAATGCACAAGCAGTTAATAACCACACTAGCAGCACAAGTAATGCCTTGCTTATCAAGTGATAGCGTTTATTTACCCTGGTTGACATATTTCTGCCAAAACATTTAAACGACGAACACTTTTTTCAACATAAGGATTTTTTTCGTCCCATGCATAACCCGCTAAAATCGAGCTGATCATACGTCGCACGGCATCATCATGCTGATCATGATAAACCACATTTTGGAAGCTTTCGTCATACCAAGCTTCAACAAAACACCTAAACGTATCAACACCAAACTTTAATGGCTTGGCATACTCATTTTCCCAGTCGACACGATTGCCTTGCAACTGTTTTTTAACCAAAGGTGCGGCCAAAGAAGCTGACTTCATCGCGATGGTGACACCCGATGAAAACACCGGATCTAAAAACTCACCGGCATTACCCAATAAAGCAAAATTTTCACCCCAAAGCTTGGTAACATCGGCAGAATACCCTTTGATGCTTCGCGCTTCTCCAATAGGCGTTGAATTTTTCATTAAGCGCTGTAAATTTGGATCTTGATTTATAAAGTCCATCAAAGTGTCAATTTGCGGTAATGATGCATTAAAACGTTCAGGCAAGCCAACCACACCGATACTGGCACTACCATCTGAAAATGGGATCAGCCAATACCACACATCGCTATAGTTCGGGTTAACGGTGATCAAAATTTTATCCCGATCAAAATCAGGACAATCGATACCATCTTTAAAGTGACTAAAGTAGCTATGTCTAACCGGAAATTCAGACGGCAGCTCCAGTTTGAGCAATTTCGGTAATACGCGACCAAAGCCACTACCATCAAGTAAAAATTTTGCCTGTACTTGATAAGCAACACCATCATCATCTGAAACCTCAAGGCAAACCTCAGGTTGCAGAGTAAGTACTGCATCTACCTGATGGCCATAACGAATATCAACCTGCTTTTTTTCGGTTTCATCAGCCAGTAATTTATCGAATATCGCTCTTTTCACCTGATAAGTAGTACCTCTACCGGCACTAAATTTTTCAGTAAAATCAAATGATGAGTTTTTACCGCGCTTGTGAAATGCTGCACCATTTTTAAATTGAAAGCCATACTCTTGGGCATAACGATCTAACGCTTGCTCAAGACCCGCTTCTTTTAAAAACTCCATACACTGGGGTAATAAACTTTCACCGATTGAAAAACGTGGAAAATGCTGTTTTTCTAAAATCAACACTGACAGGCCATCGGCAACTAATAATGAGGCAGCAACACTCCCTGAAGGTCCAGCTCCAATAATAACCACATCGTATTTTTGCTTCACTTGTTGTACAGCAGGCTTACTATTCATGAACGTCCCATTTCACTTAAATTTATGTTTTTGGCAGAAATAGGCGCTAAAATAAAAATACTGACAATGCCTATCATCACAGTTAAACCAAAACTACTCACCGCAGGAGTAGCACTAAAAACCAGAATACCGAACACTGCTGCAGATGATAAAGCAGACAGACTAATAGCTAAAAACGTTTTCACTTGTAGTCCATGCTCTTGATAAAAAATAACGTAATCAATAGCTAAAGCAATAATAAGCAACACAGCAAGTAAATTAAATATATTTAAATGGCTAGAGAATAACTGACTAAGCGTTAGGGCGAGTAATGCACTGCCTATGGTTGCAATAGCTGATAATGCTCCTGCTTTTAGACCATACTTAGCAAATAAAATAACCACCACAGCAACAAGTGCACTCGCTAACAGCCACAAAATTTCTTGTCGATATTGGCCAAGTGCATCGCTTACATCACTCGCGGTATCATATAAAGACACGTGCGGGTTTTCAGCTAACCACAATAAATTATCCGCTGACAATGGCACTTGAGAAAACTCTAGCCATGACGCATATTCCAGACCATTTTCCGTATCATAGTAAGCAGTATAAGACTGGGCAATTTCGGCCAAAGGGCCTTGCAAGAAATTCTGAAATGTTAACGGTTTAAAGGCGTTTATTGGGTCGTTCAAACCACTGAGCGCTAATACCGCTTGAAAATTTCCTTGTTGGTCAGCCTTTGCTAATAAAGCATAATGCTGTTGTTGACGTTTAATGGAAGGTAAAAGTTTATTGATACCTTTCACCCTAATGTCGGCCTGGCTAGCTAACACTTGGTCAATCACTTGTTCTTGAAATTCCAACATTTCCTGTGCTGTTTTTGCTCTAATAATCAAACGTTGTGAGTTTTGATAACTGAGTGCTTTAGCAACATTAACTTCTTGATCAATAAGCCACTTGGGGCTGGAATTAAGCAAACGTACGTCATCGTTAAACTTAATAGGTGCCAATACCGTGAGTAATATGAGAGCCAAGGTGAGTAACGCAATAGCAGCCTTTTTATGATTAAAGACCTTACTAAATAACGTAATACCTTGCTGGCTAAAAGTGAGAGAAAAAGGCGAGCAGGTTATTTTGCTAAAGCCCTTTAACTGTGGCAATAAAAACAACACAGTAATTAATGCACCTAATAGGCCGAATATCATAAATACCGCGACTTGACTCAACAAAGATAACGGGGAAAAAACCAGAATAAAATAGCCAATAGCGGTGGTAATAAAGCCAAGTACTAAGGGTTTGGTTAGTGGATGTCCTTCATGCTCTTGCTGGTGTTTTCTTTGCCTATCAGCATACACCAAGGCATGAAAACAATAATCTATGACCACACCAATTAAGGTAATGGCAAAGACCAAGGTTAATAAATGTAAGCTTTGAAAAAATAACAATATGGCGATAAAGCCATAGGCACAAGCAATTGACAATACCAATAGCGCACTGAGCAGGGGCAACATGGAACGAAACGCGCTCCAAATTAGCAACAGCACGGCAACAAGAGATAAAACCCCAAAAGTGGATATTTCAGCTTTCGCTTGGCTAGTCGATTCAGCGGTATGAAAAAGTATACCCGAGTAAATTAATTCAACTTGTTCTGCAGCGCGAATGTCGTTAAACAACTGCTGTAATTTTGCCGAAATATCGACGCTAGTATTAAGATCTAAGCCATCAAGCGTTACTTGTAAGCGGCTGAGCAAGTAGCGTTGTCCTTGCACATTAACAAACGCCACACCTTGGTCAAACTCAACGTCCGCTAAGTTAGATAGTGCTACTTGTAAATAGTCGGCTAAATTTAATCTCGGCGCTGTTGCTATGGTTTCGCTAACAAAAGGGTTTGCAACTTGTATAATTTGCTTTGTTGCTAGTTGCGCTAAAGCTTGGCTATTATCAAGATGTTCAAGATACGAAGACGTTAAGAAATTATGTCGAAAAGGACTATAAAACTCAGCAATATCCGTTAAAGAGGGTTCCGTAAGCGGCGCGATACTAACGTTAGCAACATCATGCACTTTCACCGCTAAAGCATCATGAGCCTTCAGTGCATTGTCTCCAGCAATTAGTACTATCAACTGCTGGCTTTTACGCTTAAATAGCGCATGTTCTGCGGCACTAAAATCTTGCTGTTGTGCTGAATGCGGCAATATCGATAGCAAATTGCTTTCAATGCGCCACTGACCAAAAAACAGTAAGTAGCCTCCCAACAAAAATACTGCGAGTAATTGCAACCAATATAGCTTTTTCAATTTATTGAAGTCGCGCACGCACAGCCTCTGGCAACATCGTCATCGGAGTTAGTTGTAAAGTAATCTCGGTACGATTACCACTATGCTCATGCAGAATAATATGATTAATATCGTTCAGGTTTTGTTGATTTTTTTCTGGAGTATCAATATGGCATAACTGCACATTATCGATAATTTTCGCTAATTGAGTCAATTTAGGCGTTAAACTCAAGCAATGGTCAATCGCGCTAGCGTTGATTGTAAAATTTTTGGCTAATTTTTCACTATCGCCTGACATGATGTCTAATAGCACCTGACTGATAGCGCTAGCGCTTTTAATTTCTTGGCTATCACCGTTATCATTTTCAGTAAACAGTCCCGATTTTTTCAGTAGCAACGCTGAATATATCGGTTGCTCAGTTTGCCACAACAAACCAATGCTAACATCAAAGTAGAGTTCACCTTGCGACTTAATAGGGTGTTTTAACACCTTAAAATACTTGCGCTGAACAAAGCTACCCGACGCAATAGGTACGGCGCTTAAGGCAAGTATTTTTGACTGCTCATGCTGATGACTTTCAGCAAAAGCACCAGCGCTAAAGCATATAGCCACCATAAGTAGCATCACAGCAATAGCGTTAATACGCTCTAGGTGTATCATGACTACTCGCATTAAAATTATTGATTTTATCAAGTAAAATGGCCGGTGAAACATACTGCATTTCCTTACTCGACAAATCTACCGCCACTTGTACCGTATAACCTTTAGTCAGCTTCTTACCTGTTGCAGCACAACAAATAATGTAATTGATTTTCAATCTTGACTCATATTCAACTAATTCAGCCGTAATGATAATTTTTTGCGTAAATACCGCTGAACCAATATATTTAGTGCGCATATCAACAATCGGCCACATGTAGCCAGAAGCTTGCATATCAAGGTAATCGTAGGATATTTTACGCAATAGCTCACAACGAGCTACCTCAAAATAGCGGGCATAATTACCATGCCAAACCACCTGCATCGGGTCGCAATCATGAAAGGGTACATCAATGATAACCTGAGCCGATAAAAACACCGATTTACTCATATAAGCTCCAGCGTTGGGTTTGAATAGCATCTACGGTAAAGCGCAATAGTTTATCGAGTGGTCGATCATCTAATAAAGGTTCGAAAAACTGGCAAATATCGTCGTACATTGCCATAACAGGTGCGGGTAAAGTGTCATGCTCAAGTTCATTATTAGCAATACGAATACGAACTCCCTGAACAGCTGCTAACAATGTACTAGCAAGCACTTGTTCGGTTAATTGTAGTACTCGCATCGCATCACGAGCAGCTATAGTTCCCATACTCACTTTATCTTGATTGTGACATTCAGTTGAACGCGAAAAAACACTGGCCGGCATGGTATGTTTCAAGGCTTCAGCAGTATAGGCTGAAGCGCCAATTTGTACGGCTTTGAAACCATGATTGATGTAACGACGCTCACCTTCACTCATCGATAAATTCGACGGTAAGCCATTGTTATAACGGGTATCAACCAAAGATGCTATTTGTCGATCGGCTAAATCAGCTAAATTAGCCACCGCGGGCTTCATAGAATCCATTACCATAGCAATATGACCACCATAAAAGTGGCCACCATGTAAAACATGTTCACCGGGGCCATCAATAATAGGATTATCATTAGCTGAATTCAGTTCGTTCTCAATCATTTGACGAAACCAAGGTAAGGAGTCTTGTAAAACACCAATAACATGAGGCGCACAACGAATAGAGTACCTATCTTGCAAGCGATCAGCATTACGCGGATGATCAACATGATTCAGGTCGTTACGGATCCAAGTGGCTATTTGTTGTTGACCAGCATGAGGTTTAACCGAGAATAAAATCTCATCAAAGTGATGACTATTTCCTTTCAAGGCCAAACTTGCTAGCGCGGTAATTCGTGCCGATAGCTTAGCTAAATACTGAGAGCGATCAAAAGCTAAACAAGCAATAGCGGTCATTACTGCCGTGCCATTCATAATCGCTAAGCCTTCTTTAGGTCTAAGTACGATAGGCTTTAAACCTAAGCGATTCATTACTTCAAGGCTATTGTGTATTTCACCTTGATAATAAACGTCACGTTCACCTACCAAAGCACCAGCAACATAAGATAAAGGGGTTAAATCGCCACTAGCGCCGACGGAACCCTCTTGTGGAATAACCGGCACAATGTCGTGTTGCAAAAAGGCTTTTAAAAGCTCGAGTAACGGCCAGCTAACACCCGAATAACCTTGAGATAAAGAGGTTAAACGCGTCGCTAAAATGGCGCGCCCTTCAAAAGAGCTAAACATTTCACCCAGTCCACAGCCGTGAAATCGTGTCAGGTGTAAAGGTAATTCAGGCACTAAACTCAAAGGAACATTAACTGTAACAGAATCACCATAGCCGGTTGTTACGCCATATATAACACCGTCTTCTTGTAACAAGGTATCAAGAAATTTAATCGCAGAATCTATTTTATGGGTAAAATCAACGGACTGACTTAACTCAGCATTAAGCTCTTTTTTTGCAATACCGACAATATTTTCTATTTTAACTCGTGCTTCACCGAATTTAATGGCGTTTTGACTATTAGGCACTGATGTTACTCCAATTATTCATTTGTTGAGTTAGGACTTTTTTCTTCACGTATAACATTTTGATCATTTTGCCAAAAGTCGAAAAAGTTAAACCACTGATATGGATACGCTAAACAATAATGCTCTAAGCGTTGCGCATATTTATTAACCACCGCAGTAAGTGATGCTTGTCGATTTTTACGAGAAAACTTTAAACTATCGGCAACATGCTCAAAAATAATCCGATAGTTGTTGTTTTCTTTTAAACAGAATAAAAAATATACCGGACAATCTAAAATAGCTGCCAAAATAAAAGCACCTTGTGAAAAAGCCGCTGGCTCACCTAAAAATGGGCTGTAAATAACTCGTCCTTGTGAGGTTACACTGGTGCGATCGCCGGCTATCACTAAAATTTCACCGTTATCAATGCGTTCTTTAATTAAAATCGCCAAGTCTGCACCAACATGAGTTGCTTGAATCAAGTCAACATTCGAATCGGCATTAATTTTTTTCATCACTTTGTTGAATTCAACCGCATGGTGCGTAAATACTAATACATTGATACGGGTTTGATAACGACCATGGCCCAGTGCTCGACATACTTCTAAGTTACCAAGGTGAGAGCCAATAAAAACCGCACCTTGTTGTTTTTCTTGTAATTCTATAATTGGATGACCTTCACTATAAATTACACGGTCAGGCGTAATACGCCCCATCCAAGCATCTATTTTATCGAAAGCACTTTGAGCAAAACTATAAAAATGCACAATGCCGATGCGGTGGGTAAAGGTTTGAGATGACTTTTTAACGGCAAATATCCGTTGCCAATATTCCTTAGAGGCTTGCTTACTTGCGCCGCCCGTAAAATATAAATAAACCACCACCGGGTAGAGAAAAAACGACAATATTTTGCGACCAAATAATCGGTAAACAAATAACAATATTTGTATGCCGAGATACGTGCCACGCTCTTGGATTTTAGACCAATGTTTAGTGTCTGCCATTGCGTTAATTCAACTTTCTTAGCAGTAAACTAGGTATGCGTATTAACATGCCAAAAAATAACCGTGTATGCATCCAAGAAATTAGTAAATTATCTTCTAACGCTCTAAAATGTGACACACCATGCTCAGGGTAATCCACTGCCGTATCTATAAATCGAAGTTCAATATTGCGCCAAAAAAGCCTCACCATAACTTCAATATCAAAATCCATGCGCTTACCAAGCTTTTGCTGCTGTATCAATTCCACACTAGCCGCTAAGGGGTAAACACGATAACCACACATGGTATCTTTAATTTTAAATGATAAGGTTTCAATCCAGACCCAAAAGTGAGTGATATTACGCGCGTAATATCGATGTTTAGGGATCGAGTCATCGTAAATAGGTTTGCCACTGATCAGTGCTTGGGGATGATTTTTTGATTCTGTAAGCAATTTTTCAACATCATTTAAATCATGTTGTCCATCAGCATCAACTTGTAAGGCATGGCTATAACCTCGTGCAAATGCCGCAGATAAAGCTGTTTGTACGGCACCACCTTTGCCTTGATTAATTTGATGTTCGATCACACTTAAACTGGCGTGTTTAGCCGCTAAATCACGAAAAATCTGTGTCGCCTGTTCATGGCTAGCATCGTTAACCATAATGATCGGCAAATCAAACTGCGTCAACGTCGCGATTAATTCATCTAATAATATCGTATGATTAAAGTTAGGAATAACAATGCAATAACTCACGCAGTTTCCTCAAAAACAATTCTGCCTGAGGCGTGTTGACCTTTATCAGAAGCATAGGAAAATAGTACTTTATTGTTGGTTTTTCTGCTTAGGGTTAAATTGAGCTTTTGTCCTGGAATAATAACCACTTGAAACTTCATCACTTCAATATTTTGCACTTCTAATTCGGTGAGAGAAAAGTATTTTTTCGCATACTCAACAGCCCAGTGTAACTGCACAACACCGGCTAAGATAGGCGCACCAGGGAAATGTCCGTTAAAGTAATCTAAATCCTTCGGGATCAATAACTGTAATGCAATTTGGTTTTCATCAATATTATCTGCTAATACTTCAGGCCAAATTTTTACTAAATCGTTATGGGTGCGCACAACATTAGTCAAACAACTTCTCCAAATCACTTAATACCAGTTTCCCTTGCGAATTATACGGGAATTCAGTCAAATATCGCCATTTTTTTGGTAAACAAATGCGTTCAATATCACTCAGGAGATGTCGCTTTAAAGCATTGCTAAAAGCGAGCTTGCCATGCTCAAGCAAACTTTGTTGACCATTGGTTGTTAATACCAACACTGCCGTTAATATTTTTCGTGCACTGTGAGTGCGATTAGTCATCACAATGATGCGGGCTTCGGCGACCCAGTCATGCAAAACTAACTGTCGTTCAATTTGATTAAGGTTAACTCTTTTTTCTTCAATTTTAACCGTTCTGTCGATGCGGCCTTTTAACAGAAAGCGTCTGGCATCAAGCAGCTCGACGTTATCGTCAGTTAAATAAGGCTGTTCTGTAACATAGGGCGAGAATATCACTAAGCGTTGACTATCAGCCGATGTTTGTAGCTTGATGTTAGCAAACGCCTGCCAAGGTTCATCAATTGAGCTTTGACCACGACGCCATGCGATACCGCCAGTTTCAGTGCTACCATAAACTTCTGTCGGTGCAATATTCATTTGCTGTAACAAAGCTTGACTGGTCGCTAAAGACAACAAGCCGCCGGAACTAAAAATACCAATAAAATTTTGCGAGTAAGGCACTAGAACATTATCAAGTGCCAACCTTTGCAAGTGTGCCGGGCTTGAAACCAGTACGCTATTGACTGTTTCTGATCGTTTAACCTCCGCTAATTCATCCAATGTGCGGCCAATATGTTCAGGATATTCAAAGGTTTGATTAACAATCGTTTTACCTAACAGTAATGGGACTAATACTTTAAATAACAAGCCATAAATATGCTGATGGGATACCGTGCTCACAATGATATTACTTGCCTGATACAGCGCAGAGAATTCACTTTTTAAGGCCGCGATTTCTAAACTTAATTGCTGACAATTTTTATCAATCGCTTTCGCTTGTCCGGTTGAACCTGAAGTATAAAAGGTAATTTCGCCAACAAATAACGCAAAAAATTGCTCTCGTGTTAAACCATGATCGGCAATCACTTTACGCTCATCGCTCGACTGGGTTATTTGCGACTTGTCTGTTAATGCAATGCTACCTGCGGTTGCATCACATTGTGACGCCAGCTGATGTAGAGTACCCGATTGCGCATTTGGCGGCAGTAAAACATGCCTGTTTTCAAAAATAAGCGCAAATAGCCAAACTGAAAATTGATAACTGTCGGCATTAAAAAGCAAAACTCTTTTAGCGTCTGTTTGCTTAACAGCTACCTGGGCTTGTGTAACATCTTGGCAAAATTGTTTAAAAGTAATGTGATGTCCATCACGATAAAAGCAAATATCACTCATTACGATTAGAACTCTCAGGTGTTTGAGGTCTATCAGTGCTAAGCAAGAGCTGCTGTTTTTTCACTTTTAAACGCACTAAATATTCAACTAACATCAAAAGCCCCATCATGACATAGGAGATGAAACCGTTATAAATCATCCAGCTATCTAACGACATAAACAGCGCTGTATATAAAGATACTAAGCCATTAATAATAAAAAACAAACACCACACTAAGGTGACTTTAGCGGTATATTTTATTGCCTGAGGCGGAAGGTCTTTTTCACTTAAACGCGCAAAAGTTTCAATCACCGTAGGGGGTTTAAAATATGAATAGGAAAAAACCATCAGCATCGCGAAGTTTATCGCTAGCGGATAAAGCTTAAAACCAATAGTACTATCAGTAAATGCACTGGCCATGATAGCCACTACCCCTAATATTGAAGCAGGTAAAAGCCAAGGAAATTTTTTTAACTTGGTTCGCACCAAAAAAATTCGCATCAAGACAAAAGTGATTAAAATAATGGCTAAATACCCAGGTTTGAGATTATTTAAGCCAATATAAACAGCAAAGGGATACATCAATAGTATCCCCGTTGTTAGCGCCGTTATAAAAAATTTCACTAAGCGTTAACCAATTTTTCAACCTCAACAACCACATCTTCAACCGTGCGCACTTTCTTGAAAGCTTCAGGGTCTATTTTCTTACCTGTGATCGCTCTTAGCTTAACGACGAGATCTACAGCATCAATACTGTCTAAATCTAAATCTTCATACAGGTTTGCGGTTAATAATATCTCAGCTTCATCAACTTCAAAATCATCTCTAATAATTTCAACTAAGGTTGAAAAAACTTCTTCTCTTGATTGCATCATAATTTCCTTTACAACCTATTTACGCTTTTGCTTGTTTAACAAAGGCATAAAGTGCATTAATTGATGAAAAATGCTGTTTAGTTTCTTCCGAGTTAGCATCAATTTTAACGTCATAAGTTTTCTTAATAGCTAGGCCCAACTCTAATGCGTCAATACTATCTAACCCTAAGCCATCAATGAATAACGCTTCATCGTCTTGAATATCGTCTATTCCAATATCTTCTAGGTCTAAGGTATCAATAATTAATTGCTTTAATTCTATCTTTAAATCAGCCATATTTGCTGAGTTCCTCTCTAAAAAAATTTTCCAAATCTCGATTATATTGCCGAACATCTTTGGAAGTTTGTGTAACATTATTTTCCGGCAAAGTAGGTGAGTGGTCCACGACCATTGCTGAGAAATGTGCTTTCGTTTTCGGTATTCTATACCAAGGTACATTTTTTGTTAATGTTGAAGGGACGACTTTTAACATTACCGACGTTACTTGCGCCTGACAGCGAATAGCAATATTCGCCGCACCACGTTGAAATCGTAAATCTTCTTCCGGTTTTGTTCTCGTACCTTGCGGAAAAATAATCAAATTATTACCAGCTTTTAGAGAAGCCTCACAGTCATCAAGTAGGCCTGCTGGATCAGCGTTGCTGATATAGCCGGTATTACTGACCACGCCTTTTAAAAACATGTTGTTGAATAAATGGGTTTTTACCACACAGTCTGCATTGGGGATCAAAGAAATAAGTACCACTACATCAATTAACGACGGATGATTTGCCATGACTAAATGGCCATTAAGCGCCTTTAACTGCTGTGCTTGTTGTAAATCAAACTTGAATATTCCAACAAACTGCATAAAAGCAATAAAAAACTTAAAAGTATAATGAACCGTTTTTCTTGCTACCGCCTTTTGTGCTTGTTCATCTTTTATCGCTAAGCGCTGAACAGGTAAAACAAATAATGACAGCAATAAACCACCGACACCAAATAGTGTAAAGCAAAGTCCGGTGGCTATAACACGCCAAAAGTAATTAAGCTGTTGCAACATGCTTACTCAAAAACCAATTGTAGTGGTTGCTCGACAGCACTGTTTTTTGCTGATTATTATTGTACCACTGAGTAAACAGTAACGAGGCCGGCATACCACCAATAATCGATTGTGAGAAATGTTCAAAATTAAATGAAATACTTTCCCCTTTCGTCATGTTTGTTTCATCAGATGGCAGTGAAACAACCATAGCAATAGCATGTGATAATTGTTGTTCATCTTGAAAGCCAAGATAGGTTTCAGGTAATTTTTGATCGGCATAAATAAAGAGAATTTCATCTGCGAGGCCGGATTTTAATCTCACGTAAACGTCAATTAGCGCCATCATAAAGCTATCTTGTCCAGCGGATATAGCATTAATAGCTTGTTTATTATTGGTTAATATACTGAATAAACTAGGAATAGCATTATGAACAGATAAGCCAAAAGCGGTTGGTGATAAGGCATTTTTATCGGCTAAGTCTGCGAGCAAGGTTGATGTTTTAGGTAAATCGCCATGGCGACTAGAAAACACCATAGGGAGATCTTTTTTAATATCACTTACCGCATTGTGGGCAACGAGCAGTGCCATTTTAGCAAAGGCACTTAAACGCCTTCTTTGCATCGGTGGTACAAAGTCTAATCTCGGCCAAACAATTTCATTTTCGCCAAATTCAATAGCTTGCTCTACCGTTAATTCATCACAATGTGCGTACCAAATGTTTAAATGGCGTATAAAGACATCCATGGCAACTTCCTGTGATAAATAGCGACTATAAAATAAGGCCGGAAATGTTATACAATAGGACTCAACAAAGCAATTAAAACAGTTGTTTAAATTAAAACTTTGAGTGATATCAAGCTAGGAGCTGTTGATCTTTGTTTAATCATTCAGCTGAGAGATAAAATCACCTTAATTAAGGCGAAAATGGTGTAGTTTAGTCATCTAAATTAACTATTTTCAACGCAAAGTAAGGTGATTTTAGCCTCAGCCCTTTGGGCAATGGCTATTTTTAACGCTAGCGGCATTAGAATTTCACTTATTTGGAACGACCAAACCCTGTTCATTCTGCTTTGCTAACATTAAAAACAACCTACTGCTGAAAATATAAACAAATATCAACAACCCCTAATATAAACTTCAGAAAGTGGCGGAACCTTCAATTGCCTAATATTTTGCAGATAAACAATGAAAATCTAGACAAGATAATTCATTTAGATCGTCCCTTTTGTGTTTTATGTGATGCAAATAGCATCAAAGCAAGTGCTATAAAGTCACTTGCCCTGCAGCTACTTTTTGAGGATGAACTAGATGTAATTGCGCAAAGAAAAAAACCTAGTGCAAAAAAAGAATACATCGTCAGCCGTTTTTTAATTAAAACGCTAATTAGTCGTTATTTCAAAATTTCGTATCACTGCTTAAGACTTAGCTTTAATAATAAGCTGAAAAAATTACAAGCCATAGTAAACGATAAACCATTGGCGATTAATATGTCCTTAGCGCATTCAAAGGGTATGGTATTTTTTGCCCTCAGTACTGAAGAAACCGTCATCGGTGTGGATATTGAATATCAAAATGTCGATAGAGATATTATCTCAGTAGCGGAAAATTTTTTTCATCCTAGCGAATATAAAGCCCTTACCAAAGATCAACATACTACATTCTATCAATTGTGGACCCTAAAGGAGTCGCTAGCAAAAGCAACCGGACAGTCTATTTTTCAGTTACTCGGACAAGACACTATGCAAGCGATAAAAGGCTTTCATTATACATTAGGCCAATATGATGGTTTTCAATTAGCAACGCTTCAAAACGAAGGGTTAAGCGCTCCACCGTGTTATTTATTAGATCTAGAGAAGTTACTACAAAATTATGATGAATAAACTTTTAACACTTTATCGAGAGCACTTACTGTTACGCTGGTTATGGTGGCTTGCTGTGATTATTCCTGGCGTGCCATTTATATTACTTTCTGTAGCTTTTCAATTATATGCACATTGGCCTAGAGACTATAACGATATTACAGTCGACGCTATCAATCCAAATACACAATACCTGTCACTGTCAGCTCATGGCGTAAAAGATAGTCCTGAAAGCTGGAGTAACGAGTTACAAAACATTATGAGTCACAATAGCATTGAACAACTTGCAGACCTTGCATTGGCGCAAATTAGTTTAGACTGGCAACCCTATTCTGATAACGCATTAGTATGTTCGGTAACTGGAAGCAATATTGGTGAGAAACTCGCCCAAAAAATAGCCTTATTACCTAATTTAAAGGCTGTTCACCTCATTGGTCATAGCTGTGGTTCATTTGTTATTTACGGTTTGTGTAAGAAATTAAAACAAGTAAATCCGAGCATCAAAGTACAAACTACTTATCTAGATCCGGTCGCTATTTATTCAGGAATATTTTGGCGCTATGGTGTTAATAAGTTTGGTGATTGTGCGGACTTTAGTGATAGTTATATTGATACAAAAGATGGCGTACCTGGCAGTAATGAAAAACTAACAAATGCCTATACGTTTGACGTAACTGACATTCGGGTGAAGCAAAATCTACCGTATGCGCCACACGCTTGGCCAACACATTTTTATCTTGATGCTTATAAAAACAACCAAGTTCCGGTTTATTTTAACCACCAAGAGGATCTAGATACACGCTTTGATAAGACTACATTGCTCAAGTGGTAACATTAATATGCACGTAGTTTGTTAGGGTAATATTTAAACTGATAACCTGAACATCGTCACTCTCTCACATCCATGTGATCGTGACATACCGTTCTTCCTGAACATAAGCGATAAATTATAACGACTATTTAGTGACGTTTTGTACGTCGATAGCGCGTAATAAATTTGTGACCCAATTGGCATATTGACGGTGAATTTTTTTACCGTCATATTTTAAATTAACTGAGCTTTGATAATTTACCGTTAGGTTTTTATCGTCATGTTTTATTAAAATAACTAATTGATGCTTACGAATATCTAACGTAGCTAAAATTTCGCCTTCCGATTTCACTTTAGTTTTCCAACCAAGTGATGCCGCAGCTCTAACAATAGAGCGCTCTATGTCTTTTGAAGTATTGACTTCTTTGCCATATTGCGCAACAGGTTGATCTACATACTGTGGCACTGGAATTGTTGACTTACAGCCAGCCAGTAAAATCAAAACAGCGCTTATTACGACTACATAAAATTTTTTCATTTTAAATTCCTTATTAATATTCGCCAAACAATTTACATATGATCCATAACTTCAATTGTTGCGGCTTGTTTCTTATCAGCAGCCTTCAATTTCCATTCAGGTAAATACTTGTTCATCTTTGAACTGATACTATTCGCATTTTTCAACGCCCATTGTTCAGCTTTTGCTCCGCCTTTAACAAACTGGCTGTCTGCAAGCATTTCTTTAAAATCTTTAGAATCGTATTTAAACTTAGCCGACGCATCATTTCTTACTGGGTGCATTGAAAAGCGCGCTTTCCAAAAACCCATTCTAGGGCTAACCACTGTGTAATAAGTTTTACCTTCTAAAACAGTAGCTTTTAAGAAATCAGCACTTTCTCCAACCACCATAAACATATGCTCGCCAGGCGAAGTCATATAGCTAACTTTAGAGTCATTAGAGACAATACCAATAAACGCAGGTGTTCCAGACGTAATATCATAAACAGATGCTTGAATCGCTTTAGCGATAAATGCAGAGCGAATAAAAACAACTTGTGATTGTCCTGCTCCGGCGTTGGTTTGTGCTTGGTTTGCTGATGGCTCCATTAATGTTGATTGACAGCCACTTAACAACAATAGAAACAATGCACTAACTAATAGATTTTTAATCATGATTTTCCCTAATAAATTATTATTTTTTCCGGCGCACAATATAACATAACTCTCACACTACAATGCAAGTAACTTAAGGCCTAATACCGTATTTACTTACAAATAATTAACACAATTATCTTTCACTATAAGCCACTTATTAGTTAACTCATATTCCATATCAAGGCAAACCTGTCGCTAGCTTACTTATAACAGCAGGTTATTATTTATTCTGACATTTTTTGCTAACAACTTTGGTCTATGCTTAGAGCGTTTAAACATCTGCTTTACGTCAAGCTGATCGTTTTGAGTCGTTAACTCGTAATATCTTATGACCTGAATATAACGCTATTTAATTAGCCAAGGTAATTGATTATGAATGAAGGAAAAACTGAGGGTGGAAAATGTCCTGTAATGCATGGTGGCGCCACCGATAGTTCAATGTCGAATATGCGCTGGTGGCCTCAATTATTGAATCTAGATATTCTGCATCAACATGACAACAAAACTAATCCAATGGCAGCGGACTTTAATTATCGAGAGGCAGTCAAAACACTTGATATAGCAGCACTTAATAAAGACTTACAGGCATTAATGACAGATAGCCAAGATTGGTGGCCTGCAGATTGGGGCCATTATGGTGGTTTAATGATCCGTATGTCTTGGCATGCCGCGGGGACTTACCGAATTTCCGACGGCCGCGGTGGTGCCTCAACAGGTAATCAGCGTTTCGCACCGATTAATTCTTGGCCAGATAATGTCAATCTCGACAAGGCAAGACGTTTACTTTGGCCAATTAAAAAGAAATACGGCAACAAACTTAGTTGGGCCGATTTAACCACATACGCAGGTACTGTTGCCTATCAATCCATGGGCTTAAAAACCTTCGGTTTTGCTTTTGGTCGTGAAGATATTTGGCAGCCAGAAAAAGATACCTACTGGGGTGCTGAAAAAGAGTGGCTTGCACCGAGTGGCAGTAAAAACAGTCGCTATTCTGGAGAAAGAGATTTAGAAAACCCGTTAGCTTCTGTAATGATGGGGCTGATCTATGTGAATCCTGAAGGGGTTGACGGTAAACCAGATCCACTAAAAACAGCTCAAGATATACGCGTGACATTTGAGCGTATGGCGATGAATGATGAAGAAACTGTCGCTTTGACTGCTGGTGGTCACACCGTCGGTAAATGTCATGGTAATGGTGATGCATCACTATTGGGCAAAGAGCCAGAAGCTGCTGATATTACTGAGCAGGGCACCGGATGGAATAATAAAACTAAGCGCGGTATTGGTCGCGATACAGTGACTAGTGGTATCGAAGGCGCATGGACCACCCATCCTACTCAATGGGATAATGGTTACTTCAACATGCTACTAAATCACGATTGGGAACTTAAGAAGAGTCCGGCCGGCGCTTGGCAGTGGCAACCGACAAGCATTAAAGAAGAAGATAAACCTGTCGACGTTGAAGATGCTAGCATACGTCAGAATCCAATCATGACTGATGCCGATATGGCGATGAAAATGGACCCTGCCTATCGTAAAATTTCAGAACGTTTTGCTAGTGATCCTGACTACTTTTCTGACGTTTTCGCTCGAGCATGGTTCAAGTTAACCCATCGCGATTTGGGACCAAAAGCTAATTACCTTGGCTCACAAGTGCCACAAGAAGACCTTATCTGGCAAGATCCAGTGCCTAACGGCATGACTAATTATGATATCGAATCAGTAAAAAAAGCAATAAATGCCAGTGACCTAACCGTCAGTGAGCTCGTTAACACGGCGTGGGATAGCGCTAGAACCTTTCGTGGCTCTGATAAACGCGGCGGTGCAAACGGTGCTCGCATTCGTTTATCGCCACAAAATAACTGGCAAGGAAACGAGCCTGAACGTTTAGCAAAAGTACTAGCGACGCTTGAGGGTATTGCAAGCCAAAATGGAGCAAGCATTGCTGATGTTATCGTGCTGGCGGGTAATGTCGGCATTGAGCAAGCGGCAAAAGCCGCAGGCGTGGAGGTCAACGTACCGTTTAGTCCAGGACGAGGCGATGCGACACCAGAAATGACAGATTCAGACTCTTTTGATGTCATGGAGCCAGTGCATGATGCTTATCGTAATTGGTTAAAAGATGACTACAGTGTCAGTGCAGAAGAACTGATGCTTGATCATACTCAACTTTTGGGCCTGACAGCACATCAAATGACAGCACTGATTGGTGGTATGCGGGTATTAGGGACTAATTATGGCGGCACTAAGCATGGGGTTTTTACCGAGCAAGAAGGGGTGCTTTCAAACGATTTCTTTATTAACCTGACGGACATGAATTATAACTGGCGACCAACCGGTAATAACCTTTATGAGGTATACGAACGTCAATCAGAAAAGGTGAAATGGACAGCAACACGTGTTGATCTTATTTTTGGCTCAAACTCAATTCTACGTGCTTATAGCGAAGTTTATGCACAGGATGATAATAAAGAAAAGTTTGTTCACGACTTCGTCGCTGCATGGACACAAATTATGAATGCCGACCGTTTTGATTTAATTTAATTCAATACGACTGATAGGACTAAAGGCATGCTTGTGCCAAAAGCAACTTTACCGGCAAGCATGCTATAGCTTTGATTACAGTTCAGGGAGGATGATAGAGATTAAGTTATATCAATTAGAATGCCTGATGGACCTCATTAGGCATTATTATTTCAAAGCAATGAATGTATCTCGTTGCTTTTATAGTAGCTTATATCAGGACAATAAATAATTGAGGATAAACTATTTAGCCTCAGCTGCGGTTAGTGAACTTTATACCCAGTTGATTTATATTATTAGCTAAATCATTTACGGTATTGTTTCAAGTCGTAGGCTAACAAAGCCTCAACAATAAAATTTAAGTGTTTAATAGGCACTCTTGCAAACAAATAGCTCACTATTGGGCTTAAATATAATGCTGTTAGGCGCTTATACAAACATTAGTAGCTTCGCGTGAGTTGAGATTATTTTGCATACTCTGTATGAGTATTGAGATAGCTCAAAAGATAATAAAAAAGGCCTCAATGGGCCTTTTTTTAAGATTATAAACTATCTATTAACAATCGTCATCTTCAGCATTTACGCCTTCTTTAACTTTTTCACATGCATCTTCAATGGCGTTACCGGCATCTTTTTTCATATCGCCAAGTTTAGAGCTAGCATCATTTTTCATTTCACTTAACTTATCACCAGCATCGCTTGCCATATCTGCGACTTTTTCACCGGCTTCTTCAATTGCATTACCGGCATCATCGGCCATATCACCAATTTTATCACCAGCATCTTCAGCGGCATTGCCTGCATCATGTACCATTTGATCTACTTTTTCACCAGCCGTTTCAGCCTTATCTTCGCTACAAGCCGTTAAGCCAAATACTGCTATAAAGATAATAAGTGAGCTTGATAATTTTTTAATAAAAGTCATGTTTTTTTCCTAAATTTTTGGTGATTTACCACGAACTGCATTGGCGATTAATGAGATAACCAACAATACAACGAATATGAAAAATATAATTTTAGCTATACCTGCTGCTGCGCCAGCAATACCACTAAAACCAAAGACTGCCGCGATAATCGCAACAACTAAAAAAGTAAGTGCCCAATTCAACATAATATTTCCCTCAGTTCATTTAGTTTCAAACTACAACTAACTGAATGCGTTATTCGTGCCAACAAAAAAACCAAAGATAAAATATTGATAATAAAGAGCATTTTTAAATATACTTTTTCATACGATAACAGCTATGTAAGCCAAAGTGAAATATTTACAGACTATGCATGTAGTATTATCCGTATTAGTGCAGATATGGCTACAAAGCGTGCTGCTGACATTATAAAGCCATCACTCACCAGGCTTTAATGTCGAGCCAGATATATTGAAATTTTCAAAAAACAAAAAAGCGACTACCCAATAGAGTAAGTCGCTTTAATTAACGCAGAGGTGGTTCCAACTTTATTCGTTTTTTTGGACTTCCCACATTTGTGGGAGCTCAACTAAGTTGGAAACTGAAAATTAACTTACATCATTGGACTTCCCAGTTTTCGCTAAAAGCCATACTAGTGAGTGCAAATTGGTTGCTATAGAAAATGTGAGGCAGATAGGAAAATAGTCAAAGCGATTAAATTAGCAGTCCATTCTATTGGGGTTGTAGACCTAGTTTATCTTCGTTTTAAATCCACAGATACATAGCTTATTTTCACAAACTTAAAAAAAGCATTTAATGAAAGTAAGTTGCCTTTTGAAAAAAGGCTAAAATCATATGAACTTACAGTGACATGATTCATTTAAGTAATATAAAAAATCTATTGTAACTTTATTTTTTATAAAAATATTTATTCTACATTTATTGATTCAATTTTTACCGTGGGCTGTCCTAGGCCTACGGGAATAACTTGAGATAGCTTATTACAACATCCTAATCCATTATCAAATTGTAAATTATTTGAAATCATAGATACATTATTTATTACTTCGCTACCTATACCAGTAATTATATTATCTTTAATTGGCTCAGATATTTTGCCTTTTCTAATCCTATATCCTTCGAGTATTTTCAGAGTAAACTTACCACTAAGTGTATCAACCCTCCCGTTTCCAAAGGACTTGATTATCACCCCATCTTCTATCGAATTAATAATATCTGATCTTTCATCAATACCTGGTTTTATATAGGTATTTGACATTCTCGGCAGAGCATTATGTCGAAAAGACATTCGTCTACCTGAACCATTTGAAATGCCTCCCAATGCTCTAGCACTACTTTTATCTAGCAGATAATTTTTTAGCTCCCCATCCTGTATAAGTATGTTTTCTTTAGTTAAAGTACCTTCATCATCGTAAGTCTGACTTCCTCCAATATTTTGGATTGATGCATCATCAACTAATGTTACTTTTTCATTTGCAATGCGCTGACCTATCTTATCCGAGTAAATAGACTTCTTTTGAATTATATTGTCGACTTCAAGCCCGTGCCCTATCGCTTCATGAAACAATGTTGCAGGCAGACCAGAATCAAAAACTACGGGTAGTGAACGCTGTATTAGACGTTTTCCATATACTGAGTTGTGAGCCTGTCTTATAGCATTTGTAATTGAGGAATTAATTTTCAAGAATATTTGGTTTTCAGTGAGTCCGGATATTTCTCTACGACCGAATCCTGAAAAGCCAGTTACAATTTTCCCTTCAATTTTTGCTATGACTGTAACTGTATACTGGAATTTACTTCTATCATCAGAAATAAAACCGTCATCCGTATTCACAATCATAATATCTGTATCGTCTGAAACTAAATTTGAGTTCAACTCCAAAATTTCAGGAAAGTTTTTTCTACTTTCTTTTTCTGAAAAAAGTATATGCTCAACGATGGCATCTATATTTATAAAAGGCTTAATAAATGAATCACTTGTAAATACTGGCGATTTATCAGATTTTTCTAAAAAATGATTCTCAGGGGTTACTATATTTAGAATAGATTTATAGGAAAGGTCACCAGTGCATGAGAATGTAGAGTAATCGTTTTTGCATGTCGAAAAATTAATACCGTTATCTACATTTGAGGCTTTATACTTAATGCTCGAATTGTTAAAAACATAAATTGTAGTATTTTTATATTGTAGAAAAAACTCACTATAATCGTTTTTTTTAAGTGTAGGTGAAGTTAATAATGAGTGAAAAAAATCTCTATTAATTAAGCCAAGAAAGTTACTATTCATTTATTTTCAACTCCTTAATAAAAGCGGCAGATGTACGTACTTTATATTTCTGACAATGAGGGGAAGAAAGAAACATTAGTTTTTTAAATAAATTTATTATATTAATTGTAAAACTTCTTTTTTCTAGCTTGCTAACCCTTACTCCAGCCTTAATATAGAAGCCATTAAAAACTTGATGCAATAATCCTGTCATTTGGTTGTACCCATTACCGGCTAGTTCCTCAATTACAATATATTCACCAATATCTGATAAATAGCTTTCTGTAATTGTATCTTCGGAACGAATAACCCAGTTGCTTGCTCCATTTGCATTCCCTGTGTTTGGTTTATTCAATTTGTTTGACGATTCTCTATCCAATAGCAGTGACTCTAATTTCCCCGAGTTTACTATATTTTTTTTTATGGTATTTTGACCTTGTTTATCAAAAGGCATATTGTAGAAACCATTTGAAATTAATGGGATTTCTTGAATGGATACAAAATCAGAAAAAATTTGCTTGTTAAAGTGCGAGTACAAATATGAGTGTTCTGCCAAGCTATTTGATAAATCTATTGATGAAGAAAGATAGCCCAATAATTGGTTTAGAGCTTTAGGAGCGATCATCACTCCTAGCCCACTAGGTAATAATTCAGCATCACTTAAACAGTTTTGCTTCATTGATTCAGTTATTTGTTCAATTACATTTTCATGTAAAGAGCAGTAAATATGATTTTTGGACTTATAACTTTCTAGAGTTCTTTTTAAGCCACTCTCAGTTTTCATAAGAGCCTCAAAACCAAAATTACACTCATTCGTCTTATATGTTTTATTACTACCAAGAGAGTTAATATAGGAATAAGATCTACTTTCAACGCTATATTTGCAGGTAGTATTTTCGAATGACATTTTGATACTATCAATAAATCCAGTTATTGTTGGAGCCAATAGTTGATAATAGTCCTGATTGACATTAATTGTAGATTCATCAATATAATAGCTATCCACTGCAGACTTTTCTATATCAAAATCTGATAAGTATTTAGAACTATTACAATTATCCATTGCTTGCTGTATTGCATTCTTTATATGCAATACAGAGTTTGCATTTGTCGTAGAAAATCCTAATTTGGAATTTTTATGAGCAGTAATCTTAATTTTAAAAAAGCTTTTTTCCGTAAAAAATTCTTGTTTACTATCATCCCAAGAGTTTAATTTATAACTTGTTTCTTCTACGTATGCTTCGATATAGAAATCAGGAATATTGCAAATATAAAGACTAACCTCATTCAATAAATCAATCTTTACATTTTGGTTCAATGATTGGCCCATTATTAATGGCCTAAAATATATTCGTAGTTTTTACGAACAGCTTCGCTTTTTGTTTTTTCGATAAATTTAAGCTGCTCCATAGAGGCACCTAAATTATCAGCGGCTCGAATATAAGATAGTGTCAAAGATTCATTATTAGGCTTATTTTCATCTATTTGAAGTTTGAGTTTTTCCAATATCAAATCGAGTGAATTTTCATCTCCAATCTCTCCAATCATATCGACAATTTTAACTTTACCAATATCAGTATCGCTGATTATATTGCTAATTCTTGCTCTACGAGAGTTTTCAATTTCAAATAAATACTGTGTACTTTGCTCTTGAGAAGGAACCATTAAATTAAAACTAATGCTCAATTCTTCAGGCGCTATTTGAGAATGTATATCTACATTTTTTTCCATAAACAATATTCTCCCCTCTTCCAGTCTACAATGTCCGTTATATTCGATATCAACTCTCTCATTAACATAACCGACAACATTTTTACGACTATATTTATGTAACTTTGTCGTATACCCAGAGCCTAACAAACCACCAGTCAGAATATTAAAGCTGTGATCGTGTGGAAGTTCTTCACCGAAAATTCTTTTTTCTGCTTTTAGACGGTAATTGTCACCAGTAGGGATCCATGCATTAGTTCTAAGGAAGAACTTATCACTATGGTAAAGAACATCTGTTTGTGAGGTATAAAAATCACTAAGCTTATGTGAGTTACCCCCAAAGGTTTTTAATGATTTGCATAGACGATCAATAAACCATTGCTTATTATTCAGCAGTTTCTTCATTTCCAATGACGATTCAATAATCGACTCCTTACAATTGAAGTTAATATTGGACTCCAAATAATCTATATATTCTTCTAATGTTGTTTTTTCTTTTTCGAGTAAATCAATAACTACAGCCATATTTTATTTCCTTTTAAGCAGCTTTATTTGTGTTAATCAAGTTTGTACATATTTGTGCTATTTCGATATGTGGATCTTTCATTCCTTGATGTATAAGCTCTTTCGCAAGCGAGCTATCAAGCGCATTAGCTGTTTTTATAGCTTCCCAACGAACTGTATGTGCGGGATGTTCAAATGCTTTTTTAATCGCTTCTTTAATCTGTTCACTGCTTTTATTCAAATGTTTCAGAAATTTTAAATTCATTTTAATCCGAGTCATTTTTTTATCTGTATCTGCAAGTTGAACAGCATCTAATTTGTTATTGAAAAGCACTTGATACGGAGACATTTCCTTTTTTCTAAAAATGGCGTAAAAGGTATATTTTTCACTAGACAATTTAACTACATTTTCATCTGCACCAACCTTTATACAATCTCCTTTTTTCAACAGTCCTTCACCTACACTCTTTAACTTAAGGTTTGATAAAAGTGACTGCTTAGGAGATGAAGATAAGTCTTCGAAAGTGAATTTTTTATAATGCATTTCTCCGTCAATGATGTGTACAAACTGTGCATTTGGAGATGACGATATATTTGATTCTTCTCGTTTTAATACTTCAATAAAGTCATACGAATTGTTCTTTCTGTTATTATTATGAGTTTTCTTTATTCCTATACTTATATGGCAATAATCATCTTCGTGTAAAATAAGAGTATTTTTTCTGATTTGTCCATCAAGATCTGAGCCTAGGTTGTTAATTTTTGAATCTCCCTCCACAGTGGCGCTGTAACTTAAAATGTCGAATAAGATTGGTTCTAGAGATAAGTTAGTGAACGCTTTATCCATTAATCGTTTTATTTCTAAGTCGCTGTTGCTTTCCAAGGCTAATCTTGCAAGAGTGTCAGTATTTATATGTTGCGATATATGTTTCGATAGCGTAGATATTTTTTTCATAAGTATTCCCTGAAGAGGTAAAACAGAAACTGTAATTGTTATTTTCTGTTTTACCTGTGTCTTATTTCTATTATTGAATTGCCATTGCGATTGAACCAACTATCAAAATTGCATACGCCCATTCAGAATCTCCTGATTCAGGCATTGCAGATTCGGTTTCTAAGTTGATGCTATCTAAATTAATGTTTTCCATTTTTCTTTCCTATTTATAGAGAGTGAGTAATACGTGTTTATTGAATTGCCATTGCGATTGAACCAACAATCAAAATTGCATATGCCCATTCAGAATCTCCTGATTCAGGCATTGCAGATTCAGTTTC